>Ga0209480_10002704_pt1 | contig 11964 bp, 10 predicted proteins | sample JI61114C2DNA_FD_187501 | JGI IMG/M metagenome (GOLD analysis project Ga0209480, IMG submission 187501) | Wastewater effluent complex algal communities from Wisconsin, to seasonally profile nutrient transformation and Carbon sequestration -... | ecosystem: Engineered > WWTP > Effluent > Algae...
ATGCACTTGAGTGATGTTGGTGTTTGAATCTGTAATGGTTTTCTCGATTTTGTTCTTTTCTATCATCAATTTTTCAAAGCCTACAAAAAGGCCGTTTTTAGGAAATTTTAAATTTAAGTCCATTACATCAAATCGATTGATTCTTGTTCCTTTTTTCACAGTAACAACAAAATCCTTCTCCAACAATTCTTCCGCTGGAAAACCATTGAAATCCACAGTATAAAAATGAATTTTGATAATAGCATCTTCAATTCTGCTATCGGTATAAATACTAACTTGCTTTATATATTTTGTCTTTTTGTATGAGGCAAAATAAGGGAAAAATTTAGTGTCAATCTTTGGACCGTTATCAAATGCTTGATACATTTCGTTTCTGCTTTTGCCAATTTCAACTGTTTTGGTGCCAATGCTTTTTGAAATCACAACTTCGTTCAACGAATAAGCCGTTAGTTTCAAATTCACTATTGAGGCTTCCGAAGCCTTGATAATTTTCTTTTCATATCCAAGTGTAGAAAAAATTAATTTCTTTCCGGTTGCGGATGTATTGATAAAAAAAGTTCCATTTTCTTCTGAAGTTGAACCGATATTTTCATTCTCAACCCAAATGTTTACATACGGAATTGGTTTTCCCGATAGACTGTCTTTTACAATTCCTTTTATTTGTGCCGATACCGAAAAAGCAATCAAAACAAATGCTAAAAAAAGGCCTTTTTGTATCATTTTTTCTATTCTATTTGTAGTAAATCTACAATTTTTCTATCGTTGCTCAATCTTGGAATTTTGTTTTGACCCCCTAGTTTTCCAATTGATTTCATATAATCCTGAAAACCACTTTTAACCACTTTTGAGATGACCACTTTTCGCAATACCTTACCCACAATCAAATCATCGTAATAAATGTTTTGTTTGCGCATCGCATTGTCTAAAGCTTCGGCAAAAATTGCTGGATTTTCTGGTTCGTTCTCAAATTCGATGAACCATTCGTGATACGGCAATCCTTCATTTGGACTAATTTGTGGCGCAACTGTAAATTCATTGATACGAATGTTGGTTCCAATAATGGCTTCCTGCAACGCACTTTCGACTTCTTTGCCAATGACGTGTTCACCAAAAGCTGAAATATAATGCTTGATTCTACCCGAAACAATTACACGATACGGTTTCAAACTAGTAAACTGAACCGTGTCGCCAATATTGTAACCCCAAAGTCCCGCATTGGTAGAAATAATCAACACATAATTAACTCCTAATTCGACTTCGCCAATGGTATGTCTTTTTGGATTTTCTGTATAAAAATCATCACTTTTAATGAATTCGTAAAAAATTCCAGAGTTTAACAACAGCAACATTCCCTTATCTTTTTGCGAATCCTGATAAGCAAAAAACCCTTCCGAAGCTGGGAATAATTCGATACTATCTACTTTTCGTCCAATCAGATTTTCGAATTTGGCACGATACGGTTCATAATTGACACCCCCATAAATGAACAAATTGAAGTTTTTGAAAATTTCGCCCACAGGCTTCCCTCCTTTTTGCGAAAGCTTTTCAAAATACATTTGTACCCAAGACGGAATTCCGGAAATCACGGTCATATTTTGGTCGAAAGTTTCTTCGACAATGGCGTTAACTTTAGTTTCCCAATCCTCAATACAATTGTTTTCCCAAGAAGGCATTCTATTTTTTTGCAAATATTTCGGAACAAAATGCGCTACAATTCCCGATAATCTTCCCAATTTAATTCCGTTTTTTTCTTCCAGAATGGGACTTCCTTGGAGAAAAATCATTTTTCCATCGACAAAATCGGCATTTCCAGTTTCGTGAATGTAATGCAAAATGGCATTTCGAGCGGCTTCGATATGAAAAGGCATCGATTCCTTTGTCAATGGAATGTATTTGGCTCCCGAAGTCGTCCCCGAAGTTTTGGCAAAATACAATGGTTTGCCTTTCCAGAGAATGTTCTCCTCGCCTTTCACCACTTTATCGACATACAATTTCAAACCTTCGTAATCGCGAACGGGAACGTTTTTAGCAAAATCGTCAAACGTTTTTATTTGGTCGAAATGATGGTCGATACCAAATTGAGTATTTCTGGCTTGGCTAATTAAATCCTCGAAAACATTGTGCTGCGTTTCAATTGGATTATTAGACCAAAGTTGTGTTTTTTGATAGATTTTTTGTGCAAAGATTTTAGCAAAAAAAGATTTTAAAGACATTTATGTAGGTTTTATTTTTTTTTCGCTGGAGCGTTAGATTCTATTTTTTTTTCATCTTGGGCGACTTCTTTTCTGAGTTCTAATTCTTCTTTTGAAGGAGATAAATCAACTTTAGAAACGGTATCACCTGCGGAAGCAAGAATGGAATCTTTATTGAATTTAGCATAATCCAATTCGCCATTCAATACTTTCTGAATGGATTTGATGTAGGCTTCGTTTTTTTTCAAAGCCAAGGTCAAAGAATCGGATTTTAGAGCCAGTTCCGTGGCATCTTTTTTCAATTTTGAGGAGGAATAACCCGGAATAAATTCCCGCAACGGCGTAAAAGCAATGATAAAAGTAGTAAACGAAATCAATAAAATAGCACCCAAAGTTGCCACAACAAACACATTCATTAAATTTAATTTAAATGAAAAAAGTTCTTCAAATGTATCCTCATTCAAAATAACCAAGCGGTTTTTTGTAAATAATTTGTTGTGAAGTTTTCTTCTTTTAAGTCTATTTTCAGACATGTTTTTCGTTTATGATACAAATATAATAATTAATGCAATCATTCGCTTGTTTTCTTGTTTGTGTTTGTGTTATGGATTTTTATCAAATTTTTAACGCTTAAGAAACTAAAATAATTGTCCTTAATTGATTTTATGTTAACTAATTCTATATACCTTTGTTGCGCGATTTATTAGAAATTTGCTTCGGCAATAAATTATTATATTATGGGAAGATTTGGTTTAACAGAAATCCTTGTTATTTTGGCGGTTGTTTTATTACTTTTTGGAGGTAAAAAAATTCCAGAACTAATGAAAGGTTTGGGTAGCGGAATTAAAGAATTTAAAAATGCTGCAAAGGACGACCAACCAGCAGATAAAAAAGAAACTAAAGAGGAAACCAAAGAATAAATTTTCTTTGGGTTTAAAATTTAATATCCCAAATTCCAAACAATTATTCTGTTTGGGGTTTGGGATTTATATTTTTATATCCTGCTATTATCTATTATTATTTGTCCCTATCATTTGTGATTTAAACAGCCATAGATTACCTTAGAGTTTTATTTTAACAAAGTTCATTATCCTATGAAAACCAAATTACTACTGTTTTTTCTTTTTGTAACCTTCCAATCGCTCTTTGCTCAAGAAATTCAGGGAACTTGGGAGGGAAATTTATCCGTTCAAGGAACAAAACTTCCATTGCTTTTTAACATTCAAAAAAACGGAGAATTCTATCTATCCACTTTAGACAGTCCGATGCAAGGCGCTAAAGGCATTCCCTTAAAGGAAACTATTTATGTTAATAATGAACTAAAAATTAATGCTCCCAATCTCGGTTTAAAATTTAGTGGCTTGCTTAAAGACGAAACTATCGATGGAACTTTTATACAAAATGGCGCAAGTTTTCCGCTTGTTTTAACACGCAAAAAAGGAGACAATCCTGCACTTAACCGTCCTCAAGAACCAAAACCTCCGTTTGATTATCCAATTGAAGAAGTTGTTTTTATAAATCCAAAAGATAAAAATACCTTGGCAGGAACTTTGACGCTTCCTAAAAACAAAAAAGATTTTCCAATAGTGATTTTGATTACAGGTTCTGGAGCCCAAAATCGAGATTCAGAAATTTTTGGTCACAAAACTTTTGCCGTTATTGCGAATGATTTTGCTCAAAAAGGAATTGGCGTTTTGCGTTTAGACGATCGAGGCATTGGCGGTTCTAGCAAAGGAACTACAGAAGATACTTCGGCTAATTTTGCTACAGATATTGAAGCTGCAGTTGATTTTTTGAGTGCTAAAGGTTTTACGAAAATTGGTCTAATCGGCCACAGCGAAGGTGGATTAATTGCACCCATTGTAGCGATTCAAAAAAAAGTACAATTTGTTATATCGCTTGCCGGTCCAGGCATTCCTATTGACCGAATGATGCTTTTGCAAAGCGAATCGGTTTCAAAATCGCTAGGTGCAACACCCACTCAAATTGAAACTACTATTGCATTTAACAAAAAAGTATATGCCTACATCGTCAATTATAAAGGCAATCATTTGAAATCAGATTTTCAACTTTACATCAAAGAAGAATTCAAAAAACTAAGCCAAAGCCAAGGGCTTACAGAAACTCAAATCGATGATTTTGTAACACAACAAACCCTTTCAATTACTAGTCCATGGTATGTTTATTTTTTGAAATTCAATCCAGATTTGTATTGGTCTAAATTGAAAATTCCTGTATTGGCTCTAAATGGTTCGCTTGACGTACAAGTAAAAGCTACAGAAAATTTAGCAGGAATTCAGGCTTCATTAGCCAAAGCAGGAAACAAAAAAGGAACAATAAAAGAACTTTCGGGATTGAATCATTTATTTCAAGAAGCCAAAACTGGAGCGACTGCTGAATATTCTACAATTGAACAAACCATTTCTCCTGTCGTTTTAGACATCATGAGCAATTGGATTTTGGGGATAAAATAAAAATGGAAATTGGCAGATAGAGGTTTTACAAAATCATCGTCAACTGAATTCTCTTTCTATCCTCATCCACTTCCGTCACTTTTACTTCAACGTGTTGGTGTAACTTTACCACCGTGTTTACATCGCTTACAAATCCTGCTTTGAATTGCGAAATATGAACTAGTCCACTTTCTTTAATTCCGATATCAACAAAACACCCAAAATTGGTGATGTTGTTGACAATTCCGGGCAGAATCATTCCGGTTTTCAAATCTTTTATGGTTTTTACATTAGGGTCAAATTCGAAAACTTTGGCCGATTTTCTGGGATCTAATCCTGGTTTTTCGAGTTCTTTGATGATGTCTTTTATACCTAAAATTCCTATTTCAGGCGTCATGTAATTTTCTGCTTTAATCAAAGCCGTTTTTTCTTTATTGGCAATCAAATCGTTTACCGACAATTTCAAATCTTTCGCCATTTTCTCAACTATTCCATACGCTTCGGGATGAACAGCAGAATTATCCAACGGGTTTTTGGCATTTGAAATTCGAATAAAGGCAACACCTTGTTGGTAGGCTTTCTCGCCCAATCGAGGTACTTTTTTCAATTGTTTTCTATCTTCAAAGGGGCCGTTTTCCGAACGATATTGCACAATATTTTCAGCCAACTTCTCTCCTATTCCACTCACGTAACTCAACAAATGTTTGCTCGCCGTGTTGATATTTATCCCAACGGAATTCACGCAGCGGATTACTGTATTATCCAGTTCTTCTTTAAGTTTGGTTTGATCGACATCGTGTTGGTATTGGCCTACGCCAATGGCTTTCGGGTCAATTTTAACCAATTCCGCCAATGGATCGGACAATCGTCTTCCGATGGAAACCGAACCTCGAACCGTCACGTCATAATTTGGAAACTCTTCTCTAGCAATTTTCGAAGCTGAATAAACTGATGCGCCTGCTTCTGAAACTATGAAAACCTGAACCGGTTTGTCGAAAGCAATTTTTTTGATGAAGAATTCGGTTTCGCGTGAAGCTGTTCCGTTTCCTATGGAAATCGCGTCAATTTGATACGCATTCACCATCGAACGGATTTTTTTCATCGCCATTGCGGTTTCGTTTTGTGGCGCGTGCGGATAAATATTTTCGTTGTAGAGCAAATCACCTCTTTCATCCAAACAAACCACTTTACAACCCGAACGAAATCCAGGATCAATGGCCAAAATTCGTTTTTCGCCCAAAGGTGGTGCCAACAATAATTGTCCCAAATTATTGGCAAAAACCTGAATCGAATTGGCATCTGCCTTAGCTTTGGCTTCCTGCAAAGCTTCGTTGGAAATCGCTGGATTCAACAATCTTTTATAACTATCTTCAATCGCTAATTGTACGTGTGGCGTAGTTTTATTTTGACCTTTTAGAACCAATTCGTCAATAATATCATAAGCTTCGTCAATATCAACTTCTACTTTAAACTTTACAAAACCTTCATTTTCCGCCCGAAGCATTGCCAACAATCGGTGTGAAGGTGCTTTTGTCAACGGTTCTGACCAATCGAAATATTGGTTGAATTTTTGAGCATCTTGTTCGTCTTTTTTGGTTTTTACGACCTTGGTTGTGATGGTGGCTTTTCGTTGAAAAAGTCTTCGCAATTGTTTACGAACATAAATATTTTCGTTGATCCATTCGGCGATAATGTCGCGTGCGCCTTGTAAAGCGGCATCTTCATTAATCACGTTGTTGTTCAAATATTTCGTGGCCAAGAAATCGACATCCTCGTTGTTTTGCGCCATTATGATTTTGGCCAAAGGTTCCAATCCGTTTTCGCGAGCGACATCGGCTTTGGTTTTTTTCTTCTTTTTGAAAGGCAAATAAAAATCCTCCAATTCCTGTAAATCGAAGCTCTGTTGGATTTTTTTATCCAATTCGGGTGTTAGTGCGTTTTGCTCTTCAATCGATTTTAAAATGGCTTCTTTTCGCTTTACAATAACTTCGTAATCCTTTTGAAGTTTGGCAATTTGTTCTATTTGAACTTCATCCAAATTCCCGGTTTTATCTTTTCGATAACGGGAAATAAACGGAATCGTGCAGTCTTCTTCTAATAATTGAACGGTATTTTGAATGTTTATGGCTGCTGTTTGAACAGACTTGGCGATGAATTGTATGTTGGTCATTTTTTTGTTTTTCTAACCGCAAAGAAGCGAAGTTTTCGCAAAGTTCGCAAAGGTTTTTATGATTTAATTTAAATCATTTTTTCTGCTTTAGAAAAAAATTGACTTCTTTACTTAATGCATTCATTAAATCTGTTGAAACAGATGTACTCAATTGTCTTGTATGAATAAGTAACCTTTTTTTATCTTCACTATAATGCAAATTATACCAAGATTTTCCAATTAGATTTGTTTTTTTATCCCAAGTAACTGCAAATGTTTTTTCAATATTAAAATTATATTTACTAGGATAATGACCTGATGCTACTATTACAACTGGGAAGGTTTTAAAAAAGGGTAGATTAAATAATTGTTGACGCCTTGCGATAAATTCTTTTTTCAATTCATTTAATTTAGGTAAGTTAAAATCTTTTTTTGCAGGAAGATCATTCAATTCCGAATTGAAAAACTCTTTTTGAAAATTAATTCGTTCTTCTTTTTGTCCATCCAAAAATACATTTTGATATAATTTCTGATAATGCAGATATGTATTACTTGTACCTCCATTAGAATTTTTGTCTTGTACATTTTTTTGATTCCACCAGGCTGTAAAAGCGTTACTATTATCACAATGAAACTCTTGATTTGAATTCCATTCTGGTTCAAAATTATTTTCAAAATTATTTTTCCAAGAAGTAAAATTATTTTGATTTTCTAATTCTCTAATTTTGAGTATTTCTTCGTAAAATTCAGGCGAATTTTCCTTGAGTGAATGATTAAAATAATGCTCCTTTCCTATCATTAAAATTTTCCCGTTAGGATTTCCATAACCTAAAAACAATTTATTCTCTTTACTAAAATCTACTGCTTTTTTAAATTCCTCTGAATAATTCATATTTTTTCTCTTTAATTGTTATTAATTTCCCTCAAATCTAATTCTTCTTTTTTAATCTATTTTACGGTTTTCCACATTTCAATCAAAATAAAATATAGCAAAGCCTTGCATCTAAATTGTATGTCGTTGGTTTTGTTATTTTTATAAATATTGTCTCGCAATCTCCGCAGCCCTGTTTAAATATTCGTTCGTAACATCAATACTCAAATGCCTTGTGTTAATTACAATTCTTTCTTTGTTTTTGTAAATAACTAGTTTTTGTCTTGGAAGAGATAAATTGGATTCAAATTTCACATCAAAGATTTCTTCAATTACTTTCTCTTCAAGATAATCCCCACAACCTAAAATTGTTACATTAAAAAATTTAAAAAAATCTTGTTTCAAAAAGTCAATTCTTCTTTGATTCTTGAATTTTTTAATTTTACTATATTTTGAAGGACGAAAATTGACTTCTGAAATAAAACTATGTTTAAAAAAATCATTGTTTTCATTGGTGATTTCTGGAAAAAGATTTCTTAATAAAATCGTGTATTTGTCCCAAGTATGACCACTATTTACTCGATGCAAATACGGTGTAAAAGCATTAATATAATGGTGACTTTTAGGATAAAATCTATCTAAATTCATAGTTATAGCATTGTCAACATAAGATTTCCATTCATTTATGTTTTCTATGCTTTCGTACTTAAACTGTTCTAAATTATTGATATCGAAACCTTTTTCTTTTCCTAAAATCAATATTTTAGAATTTGGATTGCCAAACCCAACATAATAAGGATTGCCAAACTCTTTTTCAGAAGATTCAAGTTTGTTAGAATTAATGAAAGAATTATTGACTAAATCAATGAAGTTTTTTGAATATTTACTTTCCATGAGCTTATTTATTTTTATTGGTTACTATACGATTTTTACTAATGCAAACTTGTTTATAATGAATCTTTTAGGGCTTTATTTATTTCAACTAAAATCCAATCACACTTTTCTTTTGTTGAAAATCATTCTCATTTTGGTTGTAAATATCTGTGAGAATAGTTGGTGCGAGAATCTTTGTTTTAAATCCCAATTTATCCGAAAGTTGTTGCGCCTTGGTAACTTCTAGTGTTTTGAATTCGTATTTTGCTATCAATCGTCCTTTTCGCATTAATGCCGAATCTACTTTTGATAAATCAGTATTAAACGAACAAATAATTTGAATATTCAAGCAATCCGAAAGTAATCCATCGGAAATATTCAACAACGCTGAAACTGGTGAAGAACCGTTTTGCTCTCTGTCAATAACAATGTTTTCAGCATCTTCGATAACAAATATTGAATTGGGATTGTCAATTAATACAGAAAGTAAATCTGGATTGGTTATGGCATTTGCCAAATTTGGCGGTAAAAAAATCACCTTTTTTTTGACTGATGATATTAAAAATCGAATGTAAGATGTTTTTCCTGTTCCTGGTTTTCCGTGCAACAAAATCAAGCCTTTGTCATTATTTTTTGATAATCTTTTGAAAATGGTTTGATGTATTTCTTGAAAATCATCGTTGTAATTATCCTCTATTTTTAGCTTGGGTTTCGTGATTTTTAAAGATGTAGTTTCAATCCCTTGACTTGTATTTATTAGCAATGAGATTTCCTGCGATTGCCTTTTTACTCTTTTCTTAAATTGGATTAATTCAACTATAATCGTCTGGATTTTATCACTTTGCTTTTCGGTAAAAAGAAAACAGATTCTTCTTTTTTCTAAAGAAAACACTATAATTATGTTGTCCAAAACACAATAAACTTCTTTTAATTTTGATTTAGTTTCGTTTTCAAATACTCCTTTTTGATAAAAATGTTCTTTGATTTCATTTCGATATTTTTCAAAGAAATAATCATTGGCTTTTTCACAATCAATATTTTCTTCTATAACTGCATTTGGAATGGCGTTAAAATAAAGTAAAAACAAATCAAAAACATTGATATACTGATTGTGGCTTCTGAACGCAAATAAATTACTGCTGTTTCGATTAGAAATTGATTCAAGTAAGTTCATTCTTTTTGTGCAAATCAAAAAAAATAGATTTGATTTTGAAACTTGAAAGAATAGTATTTTTTTTAAAAAATATAAATACCTATAAACTAGAAGAATATAACACAGTTAGCTAAGAATTGTAACTGTTTTTTTTACGGTTTATAGATTCAAAATATACCTTTAGACGTGTCTATAAATTATAAACAAAAACGTTAATTCAGTCAGTTGACTGACTTTACATTAATCCTGAACTATAAAATCTTTGGAATACTCTTCCCTATTAAATTCAGGTTGAATATTAATGTGGTTGATTTGAAATTTATCGAATAAAACCCGCTCTATTTTGTGTAAAATTTCGTTGAATTCGGACATTTTTAAATCTTCGGAACAATCGAGATGCGCTTCCAAATGCAATTCATCATCATTAAGATGCCAAACGTGAATGTGGTGTAATTTTTCGACTCCTTCTATTTTATGCACTTCGCTGATAATATCATTAATATCAATGTGAACAGGTGTAAAAAGCATCAACATTTGGGTGGATTTTTTAAGTAAATCAAAGCCAACGACTATTAAATAAATGGCAATTACTAACGTCATTACGCTATCAACCCAGAACCATTGAAAATATTTCATCAATAAGCCGCCAATTAAAACCGCAACCGAGGCCAACATATCGGTTAACAAATGCAAATAGGCCGATTTCATATTTAGGTTTTTGTCGGCATCTTTTTTTAGTAATAAAACAGAGAATCCATTAGCAACTATTCCTAAAATGGAAAGCCAAATTACTAATTCAGAAGCAATGTGTTGTGGGTTGAAAAATCGTTCAACAGCTCCATAAATTAAAAACAAAGCCACAATAATCAAAGTCATTGCATTAACAAAAGCCGCAATAAGTTCGGCTCTTTTGTAACCAAAAGTCTGGTTTACAGAAGCTTTTTTTCTCGATAATTTGTGCGCAACATAACTAAAAATCAAGGAAAGTACATCAGAAAAATTATGCAAAGCATCAGAAATCAAAGCTAAACTTCCTGAAATAAGTCCGCCTATGACTTGTGCAATCGTAATTACAAGATTTAAAACAATAGAAAATAGCAAGTTTTTACCTTGAACTTGATGGTGTTGTCCGTGATCGTGCTGATGGTGATGTCCCAAAATATTTTAACAGCTAATTTTATCCACTCTTGTTTGATGTCTTCCTCCTTCGAATTCGGTAGTTAAAAAAACTTCTACAATTTCGATTGCTTGTTGAATTGAGGTATAACGAGCTGGAATACTAAGAACATTAGCATTATTATGTAAACGTGTTAAATAAGCAATTTCTTTTATCCAACACAAACCAGCTCTCACTTTTGGATGTTTGTTCACAGTCATTGCAATTCCATTTCCCGAACCACAAATTACAATTCCAAAATCGGCTTTTCCCTCCGAAACATCTGTGGCAACAGGATGACCAAAATCTGGATAATCTACAGAAGCATCAGTATCAGTTCCGTAATTGGTTACTTCATATCCTTTTGATTCTAAATATTGAACAATTGCTTTTTTATATTCTGGTCCTGCGTGGTCGTTTCCTATGGAGATTTTCATAACTATTTTGATTGAATTTTATACCGCAAATTTACTGAAACAATTACTTATTATTTAATTTATACCATTAAATATATAACTATCATAGTATTAGTTTACTAGAATTTGAATAAATGGTATTTATAAAAATACAACTGAAAAATTATTCCCAATGTAATTAAAACGTTAAAATATAGTAATGTTAACAGCTTTTTCTAAATACTTGATAATCAGTTAACCTTAAATTAACATTAAATGTTTATAACTTTAGATAGAAAATTAGAACTATTTCTTGTTTGTGTCGAATAAAAACGTAATCCAAAACCGGAATGAAATAACCAAATTTAGTTTGATGAATTTTTAGAAAAGTTATTGATAGAAAAAACGTTATTGTTAACAAAATTCCAATAGTAACTTGTTTACAAAAACAATATTTTTTTAATTATTAACCGTTGTTAATAGCTTTGTAAAATCACTTTAAAATGAACTCTTTAACTTCTTAAAACTATGTTAATAAATCAGTATAAAAACACATAACTATAAAAATCACTATTTAAGATTAAAGTTATTGGTACTATTAACACGCTATAATAACCATTAAAAAATTAATTTAAATTTCTTTTTCTTTTTGTTGTTTTTAATAGATGTTGACAACTTCAAACAATTTCAAGATTGTTATTCAAATTATCTAGAATGGCTTG
>Ga0209480_10002706_pt1 | contig 11955 bp, 14 predicted proteins | sample JI61114C2DNA_FD_187501 | JGI IMG/M metagenome (GOLD analysis project Ga0209480, IMG submission 187501) | Wastewater effluent complex algal communities from Wisconsin, to seasonally profile nutrient transformation and Carbon sequestration -... | ecosystem: Engineered > WWTP > Effluent > Algae...
ATGTTGTTGAATAGATAGATTTGAAAATTTCATTTTTACTGTTACATTTGCGCAAAATTAAACATACACATTATGTTCTGGACATTAGAATTAGCTAGCTATTTAGAGGATGCACCTTGGCCTGCAACTAAGGATGAATTGATTGATTATGTTATTCGATCTGGTGCACCTATTGAGGTAGTTGAAAATTTACAGGAATTGGATGATGAAGGGGAGATGTATGAAAGTATTGAAGATATATGGCCTGATTATCCCCGTCAGGAAGATTTTTTATTCAATGAAGATGAATATTAATACTACTCATAAAACCGCTTTACAAAGCGGTTTTATTATTTAAGCCCTCTCTATTAACCTTACGTCTATATTTTTGCCAGCGTATAAAACGTTAGATGTTTCTATCAACTTGGCTATAGCTACATTAACATGCTGTCGAATGGCATTAAAACGTTCGTTTTTAACAGCAGCAGTAACATAATATTCTAGTGAAATAATATATGCATTATGTTGAATATCGTTAAAATGCACTTGTGCGTTCTCTATATTTTCTTGTTGTAGAATACGGTGTACATTTTTTACTAAATCTTCTAACTGTATGGTTGTTGTAGCAAGGCTTAGTGTTAGCTGTAAGTCTACTCTGCGTTGATTGCGCAAGCTTAAATTATCTAATACACTATCTACCATTTGCTTGTTGGGTACGGTTACAAATGTTTTTTGTTCTGTACGAATGCGTGTACTGCGCAAACCAATTTTTTCAACCGTTCCGGTTATATTTAATACTTTAACATTATCTCCTGTTGAAAAAGGTTTATCAAAAAATATAATAAAAGAAGCAATAAGATTTTCTAAACTTTCTCTGGTAGATAAGGCTATGGCTGCTCCTACGATACTTAAGCCTGTTAATAAATTTCCAATATTTTGATTGAAAGAAAACCTTAATACCAACAGTATACCTAGAATAATGAGTAGTACTTTAAAAAAGTCTTTAAAAAAAATGATCAACTGATTATCAGTAGTCGCATTTGTTTTGTTAGCACGCTCTTCTAATATTATAGCAATAAAATCGATAATGCGTAATAACAACCAAATAAAAGTGATAATAAGTATAGTGATGGTAACCGCATTGATAATCTCTTTAAAAGAAGTTTTGTAAATTGTAAACTCTACATCTTCCGGAAATTTTAATTTTTCTAGTGCAATAATTGAAATGAGGATGGTTAAAAAAACTTCTAACGGCTTTACCACTAAACTTACAAAAGCTGTTTTAGGTACATTCCATGCACGTTTTATTAATAAGAATAATAAACTGGCTACGTATTTAGATAACCATCTTTTAAAAATAATGGTTATTATAATAACTCCAAATACATATAAGTAACTATAGATATAGTTGCTTAAAAATATTTTATGTAAAAATTCATTCATGGTATTTATTGTAGCGATGGCATTTTTTTTAAGCTGTCATTTACTTATGGGAAACTCTAAAAATCATAACTGATCTGCGTTCCACCACCGTGGTCTGTGGCACACAGAACACTCATCAAAACCTGTTTCTAAGTTGTGGTCTGTGTGCCACAGACCACGGTATAGGCTATAGATATAGTTGCTTAAAAATATTTTATGTAAAAATTCGTTCATAATATTTATTGTAGCGATGGCATTTTTTTTAATTTGTCATCTACTTATAGTACTTCAATATAACTTGCTCTCCATCAAAAATAGCATAAGAAAAATATTGTATCCAATCACCTAAATTAATATATCTGCTTTTGTCATTCAATGTAAAATCAATAGGTAAGTGCCGATGGCCAAAAACAAAATAATCGTATGGTTTTGTTTGTAATATTTGCTTGCAATATTGAATGAGCCATTCGTTATTTTCTCCTAAAAATTGTGCATCTATTTGCCCAGTGGCAGATCTGCTTTTTCTGCTTAAATAATTAGCTAAACCAATGCCCCAACTGGGATGTAAAGATCCAAATACCCATTTACAAAAAAGGTTACGAAAAATCTTTTTCATCATTTTATATTTTTTATCACCTGGTCCAAGTCCATCGCCATGGCCTATATAAAAAGATTTATCTTGAATGGTAAAAGTTTGTGGTTCAAAAAAAACAGTAATATTTAGTTCTTGTTCAAAATAATTACGCATCCACATATCGTGATTGCCTACAAAAAAATAAATAGGAATACCGTTGTCTGTTATTTCAGCAAGCTTACCCAATAAGCGCACATAGCCTTTGGGAACTACATGTTTATACTCAAACCAAAAATCAAACATATCACCTAATATAAAAAAGCAAGCTGCATCTTGTTGTGCTTCTTGTAAAAAAGCAACAATTTTTTTTTCTCGCTCTATGCTGCTTTTATAATTAGGCGCACCTAAATGAAAGTCGGAAAGGAAATATATTTTTTTATTGGGTGATAAATTCATTTCTATCAAAGTTCTAAAGTATTACTCCATAATATTATTTCATTTTTTTTGGTAAAATATGTATAAATATCAGGGTAACTATTCATGTTCTTTATATTGTTATAATTTACTTTGTAAAATTTAAAGCCAATTTTAAATTTTGTATTATGTAATTGATTTTTATTTTTTGAACTTCTTAATAATAATAATTTTTCAATTGTTTTATGAGGAGGAATTTGCATTAAGGTTAAGCCATTTTCATCACAAGATTTCATTGGTAGTGATAACTCTTTTGAATCAATGATATAAAACTCCTCCCATGAACAAGACATTGTAAGATAAGACAAAGTATCAGATGAGTTATTTGTTATGATTGTTTTTACATACATACACAAAGAACTATTAATTAAAAATTGTTTGGTGCCATGCCAGCCATCAAGTTGAACTGTAAAAGTAGGTATGTCTTTTTTTTGAGAAAATACTTTGCTATTCATAAATAGTATTATAATAACTAGTAAAATTTTAGATTTATATTTCATATTTTAAATTTATGTTGTGCCCTTAACATTATTTTATAATTAGGTGCACCTAAATGAAAGTCGGAGAGGAAGTATACTTTTTTATTGAAATCAATTTTTAAATTCATATAGAATTATTATACTAATATCTAATAGAATGTATAGTAACATTTTTGGATCTCATTTATTTCCCATTTATCATCTTTTTTTTCATTAGTTAAAGATTCTCTTAATAATCCATTCTTATAATATTTGTATTCATCAAATGAAGACTCATGTAATTCTCCAAAAAGATTGCTCCTATAATGCGTTTTTATTTTTTGTCCCTTGTTATTATATTCTTTTTTGAAATTTTGGTTAGGTGTAATTTTTTCTGTTTCCCATCCATTAATATTATAAATGTAATCTACTTCAAATGCAGGCTCGTTAAGTGGTTTTTTAGTTTCCTTTATACAAAGCCCAATTGAATTGTATTCATAAATTATTTTAACAGGGTTACCCATAAATTCATCAATAAGGGTATCTAAAAGCCCCAGCTTGTTATATTTGTAAATTTTTTCTGTTATACTCTGTGGATTGTTATATACTGTTTTTTTTCTTAGTAATCTATTGTTAGAATTGTACTCATATTCTACTGTAGATTCCAAGCCACTATGCTTTGGCATAGTTTCTATTGTAGATTCTCCTATTAAAAGGTTTTTATTATTGTATATAAATGTAGTTTTTTCTGCTAATTGCTGGTTTACCTGTTCTCGTTCAACCAATTTCCCATCTTTGTCATAAACTAAGGTGGTAAAAATTTTTAAATTAGAGTTTTTATACCCATCAATAATTTTTATAGTATGAACTTTTAAAGTGGTTATTAAACTATCCTGGGTTAAAGCCTTAACTGGTATGATAGAATCTATTCTAACAATAGAGTCATTAGTATTAAAATTAAATTCAATATTATTTTGAGATTTACAACTTGAGTATAAGAAAAGTGATAAAACGATATAAATATTTGATATTAATATTTTCATAAAATGAAGAAGTTTGATAATAAAACTAAATGTTATCAACCAAAAATACATACACTTCTTTTGGGCCATGCACGCCTACTACTAAAGTTTTTTCAATATCTGCTGTTCGGCTTGGGCCTGTAGCAAATGTTATAAGGGAAGGAAGACTTTCTTTATATTTTTCTTGCATAAATAGTAAAACATCTTTTACATCATACACTAATTGATTTGTATAGGCAATACATATATGTATAGGTGCATATACACTTGCTGTACGTCCATTAGATTGTGCTGCACTTAGTACCATACTTCCTGTTCTTGCTACTAAAGCTTCGCAGGTAGTAATAGATACATCACAATTGGGTAAATCATTGGCTTGTGTAGCTGGAAATCCTTGCTGATTAAAGATTTGCAATAAAGCAGATTCACTACAAAAAATACTATTCCATTTTTCTTTTTGAAGGAGCTGCTGTAAACTCATTTTCATTTCTGCAACATTGTTGCAAAAAATAAATTTCCCTTGTAGTTGTGTAAACTGTTCTGCAAAAACTACATCAAGCGATTCTTGAGCTGGTTGATATATGGGTTGATCATTTTGCTGCTCTGGAAAAGGAACAGGCACTGAATTGCGCAGTGCCTGTTGTATTTTGTGCAAAATATTTTTTTTGGAAATAGCATTATCCATGTTGCAATTATTAAATTAAAATACTCTTACCGCTATAATTTTAGTTGTTTTGGCAAAATCGGACAACTTTAATACACCAGTATTTGTATCTATTAGATGCTGTTTTGAACCTTTAAATCCTTTGCCATCAATTTCAAATTGTACATTAGGCAATAATGGAGTTTCGATGCCAAATACATCACCCTCATATCCATACCAAAGTTTATATTGTGGATAGGCTTTAATAAAATCGCTTATGGTTGATTTAATGCCAATATTAGAAGCAGTTTTAAATTTAACAGAAGTGGTTTTTATTTCGCCGATGCGGTTGGTAAATTTGTGTGTGTTGTCATTATACTCCGGTTTTAATTCAAAAATTGTGCTGCCATTTTCTGTTATTTTATAACTGGGCTGTTCTTCTCCTTCTATTTGAATAGATGTTTTTTTAACAGTCCATGATGTGTTTTTTTTGAGTTCATTTATGTTTTGCAGTAGGCTGACGTTGCCTATAGATTTACTTTTAATTAGTGTCTCTTTTACATTCGTTTGGGCAAATGTTGCAGCAGATAAAAATGATGCAATAAAAAGAAATATAATTTCTTTTTTAATTTGAAAATGATTTTTTTGAGTCATGGTTTTATTTTTTTTTATTGATAGAATTAAAATGCAGTATACATTAATTTTTTAGTCAACTCCTTCTACTATAGTATTATCTGGCAAAGTGTCTGTACTATTATCAGGTATATCTTTAATAGCATTTTCGTCATGAGGAATTACATCGGCAGGTTTTTTTTCTTCAAACGGACGTTTGCCTATTAGTTTTTCCACATCACTTTTAAATAGTACTTCTTTTTCCAATAATTCTTTTGCTAGTATTTCTACCTGTTCTTTTTTATCTGTTAGTAATTGTTTAGTACGTTGGTAGGCACTGTCCACTAAGGCACGTACCTCTTGGTCAATTAATTTACCTGTTTCTTCACTGTAAGGTTTGGTAAAAACATTTTCTTGTTGTGGGTCATAAAAACTTATGTTACCAACTTTATCATTCATGCCATACACGGTAACCATGGAGTAGGCTATTTTAGTAATTTGTTGTAAATCATTACTAGCTCCGGTAGAAATTTTATGAAAAAATATTTCTTCCGATGCACGTCCACCTAAAGTCATACAGAGTTGATCCATTAACTGATCGGTATCGTACAAGTATTGTTCTTTAGGCGTGTATTGCGCATAACCCAATGCTGCTGTGCCTCTGGGCACAATGGTTACTTTTAGTAATGGATAAGCATGTTCCAAATACCAACCACAAACAGCATGACCAGCTTCGTGGTAAGCAATGATTTTCTTTTCTTCTGGGGATATAATTTTATTTTTCTTTTCTAATCCTCCAATAATTCTATCTATTGCATCTTGAAAGTCGGCCATATCTACTTCTTCTTTTCCTCTTCTAGCTGCAATAAGCGCCGCTTCGTTGCATACATTTGCAATATCTGCACCAGCAAAGCCTGGTGTTTGTTCTGCTAATTTATGTATGTCTAATTGGGTAGATGCTTTAATGGGTTCTATATGAACTTTAAAAATAGCTTCTCTACCTTTTACATCTGGTCTATCAATAGTTATTTGTCTATCAAAACGTCCAGGGCGTAGTAGGGCGCTATCCAATACATCTGGTCGGTTGGTAGCGGCTAAAATAATAATGCCTGTGTCGCCTCCAAAGCCATCCATCTCTACTAATAATTGGTTTAATGTATTTTCTCGCTCATCGTTGCTCATAACGGCGTTGCGGCCACGGGTTCTACCAATGGCATCAATTTCATCAATAAATATAATGCAAGGTGCTTTTTCACGAGCTTGCTTAAATAAATCTCTTACTCGGCTAGCACCTACGCCCACAAACATTTCTACAAAGTCCGAACCAGATATAGAAAAGAAAGGAACTTGTGCTTCGCCAGCCATGGCTTTGGCTAATAAGGTTTTTCCTGTTCCTGGAGGGCCTATTAACAATGCGCCTTTAGGTATTTTTCCACCCAGTGCTGTGTATTTTTTAGGATTTTTTAGAAAATCTACAATCTCCATTACTTCTACTTTTGCTTCATCTAAACCTGCTACATCTGTAAAAGTAATATTGACTTTGGTGCCTCCTTTTTCAAATAGTTGTGCTCGTGATTTTCCAATATTGAAAAGTCCACCACCTGCTCCGCCTGCACCACCACCCATCCGCCGCATAATTAACGACCAAAGCACTATAAAAATAACTACGGTTATTACGGTGTTGAAGATGGGGCCAAACCACTCGCCTTCATCAAAAGCACGGTAGGGTGGAACGATTACGTTGCGATTTTTACAGAATTCATTTAAACGTTGTTCAAAGCCTTGCCAATTAGTAACTCTAAATTGAAAATGTGGTCCAGCTGTTTTTGGATTGATGGGTTTAGGAGATTTTTTTTGGTATAATGCTTTTACTAAACTATCGCTTTTAATGTATACTCGAATAACTTGTTTGTTTTGTACAAAGTCCATTTTTTCTACATCTCCTGCAGCAACCATTTTTTCTTTAAACTCTTGTTCTGTGGTTTCATAAATATCCGATGAGAATTGAAACCAATTAGCACCAATAAGTACAACGGCAATGATGGCATAAATCCAGTATAAGTTAAACCGTGGGCCACGGCTCTTTTTACTGTTATCTTCATTTCCACGGCCATATATATTGGTGGGAGGAGTTTTGGGTTGTTTTATTTTTTTTTCTATTTGCTGTTCCATAAATATTTTAAGAGTTGACAATTGATAATTGATAATGATTGTTTTGAATACTATGTTGCTTTAGCACTTTAAAAGTATTTAAATAGTAAAATGAGCATAGTTATAAATTTAACTATCAATTGTCAATTATCAATTGTTCATGTTTTTGTATAGTGGCATCGTTCCACATTTCTTCTAATTGATAGAAATTACGTATGGCCGGTTGCATAATGTTTACTACAATATTAACATAATCGATAAGTGCCCATTGTGATGTTTGCAAACCTTCTTTTCTGTAGGGCATTTCATTACAGTTTTCTTTTATTTGCATATCAATGTGCTCGGCAATAGCTCTTACTTGTGTGCTTGATGTAGCTTCGCAAATAATAAAAAAATCGGCTGCAGCTTCTGGTATTTTACGCAAATCAAGAGAAACAATATGTTCTCCTTTTTTTTCTTGAATAGCCTTAATAATTGCTTTTAGTAATTTAGATTTAGGCGTAACAGCGGTAGTTCTTTTAACCGCACTACGTTTGCGAGTAGATAATGTTTTTAATGTTGACAAATGCGCTTTTTTTAGTTTTGATGATATATTTTATACGTAAAGAATTTAAATGCTCGGAGCTACCTTGAGTTTAGTTTGATATTCAAGTTGAGCATCGACACATTGAAAATTGAATATTGAGCATTCAAATGTTCAATTACCAATGCTCAATATTCAATTTTCAACAAATGGGAATCTCTTAATTAAATGATATTACCCAAACAGGTATCTAATCCGTATAAATATATTTGTAAAAGTAATGATAATAATTTTTAAAATAAAAGATATGCTTGTATGATAGGCCATACCTACATACAACTGGGTACAGTAGGGAGTACAAATAATTATGCTATGGTCGAAATAAAGGCTGGAAGGGCATTACATGGAACGGTCTATATGGCCGACCATCAAACTGCAGGAAAAGGACAAAGGGGTAAAGCCTGGCAAGCCGCTTCAGGACAAAATATTACTTTATCTATTGCGCTTAAACCACTTATGGATTATACACATCAACCCTTTTTGTGTAGTATGGTTGTAGCATTAGGTTGTTATCATTTTTTAAAAAACTATGTGCCAGATGAATTAACTATAAAATGGCCTAATGATATGTATTGGAAAAATAGAAAAGCTGGCGGTATTTTAATAGAAAATATTTACCATGGAACAGAATGGCAATGGGCTATTGCAGGTATTGGCATTAATATAAACCAAGTAGTTTTTGATTCATTTTTACATAAAGCCGTTTCGCTTAAACAAATTACGGGCAAGCATTTCGATATACTTTCATTGTCTAAATTATTGTGTAGTTGCATTAATAATACATGGGAAAAATGGGTGCAGCAAGGTGCTCCATACATAATTGATGCTTACAATGAAGTGTTATTTTGCAGAGAAAAAATAGTGCATTTTAAAAAAGACGCTATATTATTTGAAGCAAAAGTTTTGGGTGTAGATGTTATGGGTAATGTAATGCTACAACGCAATGGTATAGAGCTTTTTGCACATGGAACAATTGAGTGGATAATGGAAAAACCAATTGCCCATTGTGCATGCCTAAAATAGGTTGACAAAAAAAGTCAACTACTATGGCACAAAATAAAACAAAATTAGAGATTAGAAAGGCAAGAATATTTTCCAATGCATTTAAGAAACAGAAGGTAAAGGAATTAATACAAAAGCAAATAAGTATAGCTGAGCTATGCAGATTATATGGTATTTCCAGGACATCGGTATACAAGTGGTTATACAAATATTCACCTCATTATCAACAAAAGACTAAATTAGTTGTTGAAATGGAAAGTGAATCACAAAAAACAAAATTATTATTACATCGGGTTTCAGAACTGGAGCAAATTATTGGTCAAAAGCAATTAGAGCTAGATTATCTTAACAAGCTCTTAGAATTGGGAAGCCAAGAGCTGGGCTTTGATGTAAAAAAAAATTTCAGTGCGTTGTTATCGAATGGTTTAGAAGGCATAAAACACGACACAGCTATATGATGCAAGCCATATACTTATTATGCGGCATTAGCAGGCAAGGACATATACAAGCCATAAAACGCCAGGCGGCGCAGGTTGAGCAATCAACCATTTATATTAGGCTCATGGAGCAAGTACGAGAAATTCATCCAGGGATGGGCTTAAGAACTATGTATGATATGCTGGAGCCTGAAGGAATTGGCCGGGATGCCTTTATAGTTTTGGGGTTACAAGAAGGTTTTCGATTAAAAGCAATTGAAAATAAAACCAGAACTACTTGTAGCATCAAAACCAATAGATATAAGAATTTATTATGCGATAAAGAGTTTACAGATATAAACCAACTCTGGAGTAGCGATATAACCTACTGGTATATATTAGAGAAATTTTATTATTTAATTTTTATTATGGATGTTTATTCAAGAAGAATTATAGGCTATAGTGTAGCTGATAATATGAAAGCTGAAAACAATTATAAAGCTCTCAAAATGGCGCTAACATTAAGAGGAATTAATGATTATCAATACAAACTAATCCATCATTCAGACAAAGGTTCACAATATGTAAGTGAATTATATACTGAAACACTACATGACTATCATATTAACATTAGTATGTGTAATGAAGTATACGAAAATACGCATATAGAAAGAGTAAATGATACTATCAAAAATCAATATTTAAACAGAATGCAAATAAGTAACTATCAACAAATAGAGCAAATAGTAAAACAAGTAATTACTACTTATAATGAAAAAAGACCTCATCAAAGTTTACATAAAAAGACCCCTTGTCAATATGAAGCTTACTTATTAAGCACAAATCAAAAAAATAGACAAAAAATGAAAATATTTACATCCGATTTGTCACAAAAAATGGCGCAAAATAAACAACTTAAATTATTTAACAATTAACAAAAATCTGTCAACCTATTTTAGGCATACACAAACTATCAACTATCAACTATCAATTATCAACTGCTTTCCTATATGCTTTAATAAAAATAGCTCCTAAATTTTTATAAGGAGGAATATAATCATCAAATTTTTCTTTAGCATAACCGCTTAGCTGTTTAGACAGCTCGTTCCACATAGGCACCCAATCTACATTCTTACCTGATCTTACAGTTTCTATGAGTAAGTTCAGCATAGGTTGATTAACCGTTCCACTACCAATTTGTTTGGATGATATAATATGTGCATCAGGACAAATCTTCAAAACATCATTTAAATTATGATAAGCACCACATGACCCCAACAATACAATTTTAGCTGTTGGTGATAATTGATTGATGGTATAAGGCAAATAATAACTATGCCCTCTATGCACCACAATAGTGGGTTTAAAACCATTGCTATTCATGTATTTGATAAGATTGGCTTGTGCTTGTGCATCTAAATTTTCTTCATTAGATAATGGTTTATTGGCAAAAATAACCATAGGTGTGCCTTTAATAGACGTGATGGTTACCCATTCTTTATCTTGTGTAATTTTCCAATTAGCAGTATTGAACGTAGCTAAAAAATTATTGAAAATACCTATACCATCTTTATCTCCATAATAAAATAACTGCATTACTATACGGCCTTTATCGTCTTTTAAAGATGGGTTACTTACCGCATATACAGATGGGATACCCAGCTGCGCCGATATGTCTTTTTTACCTAAAGAATCGTACGATAAGAACATGCGATGGAGCAAATCATAAATAACTTGTGCTTTTTTATTCCCTGCATTCGTTGACTGCAAAAGGTTATAAGCTACTTGTTTTCTAATCAACCCAGCAGTTTCTGCATTGGTAATGCTGGCATAAGAGTTAGCTACATCTACCGCATCTTCTAAACCATTATTTTTATCTAAGCCATTTACAAAAGCAATCATCAATTTATTAGCATTATCCTTTTCCATGCGTTTCAAAAAATCATCCAATGTGTTATATCCCGAAGCCATTTTGATACATTTTCTAAAATGATCAAATGTTAACGTCATCAACAAACTATCACTACGAGGATTTTGCATTTTTTGAAACATCATTTTATACGCACCTAAATAACTAGAAGTATAAATTTCATCTTCACCCAATACCAATAAATAATAAATTTCTTGAGGTGTTAACACTTCAATACGTTTAAAACGAATATCATCGGGCTGTTCATGCAATTCATTTATGGTATTGATGTAAATTCCAATTGCTTTTTGTTGTAGTGCTTTGGTGAGGCTAGCTGATGCGATGGGTGTATCTTTATGCACCAAACGATACGCATATTCTATTTGCGTTTGTACCAACAATTTATAATACACATCATCATTATCAATAACTTGAGTAATATCCTTCATCGTTATTAAGCCTTTCATCAACTTATCTAAAAAAGGAAAATATAAACGGCCTCTATTATTTAAAGATAATTGCGCAATGGTATGCACTAAAGGATTATTATTAGATTGAATTTTTTTACCTAACGCTGTATTCACAGCTGCTCCATAGCGATACACTTCCTCAGGGTCTTGCTGTGCCCTTAATTGTATAAGCGTATCTGCATAGCGAGAAGTGATATTATCTTTTAATATAGATAAAATACGATCTGGATGCAGTTCACA
>Ga0209480_10002708_pt1 | contig 11949 bp, 9 predicted proteins | sample JI61114C2DNA_FD_187501 | JGI IMG/M metagenome (GOLD analysis project Ga0209480, IMG submission 187501) | Wastewater effluent complex algal communities from Wisconsin, to seasonally profile nutrient transformation and Carbon sequestration -... | ecosystem: Engineered > WWTP > Effluent > Algae...
ATATAAAATCCAACAATTGATAATTGTTTCATTTTAGTATTGAAAGCATAATTTACGTCCTGATCGGAAGGACCGGCGTGAAATACGCCTGACGGAACATAAACCATTCCGTATGGCAATAGATTGTTGTCCCACTTAGGGCGATCCTGTGCACCGATTAACTGACCATCTGTGCCATTACCGCCTTTGCAACTAGCTAATAATACAGCTATCACTGCAATTAACGAAAATTTTAACTTATTCATCTTAGTTGTTTACGTTTTTATCCTAAAATAAGATGTAAAAATAACGAAAAATTATGTTTACTTGTACACCTGTATTGACATTTTATCTAAAATATTAATAATCATTTTACAAAAACCTTGGATTGTTGATAATTTTTGGGTTCTTATATAATTTACTATTCGGTAAAAAATAGTTCAATGTTATCTCATGTGAACCTTTATTTACTGAATTCAGCTTAGATAAAGATACATCATAACTATAAATTATGCAAATATTTTTCAACGGCCCAATGCTAATTAAAGGAGATAACGACTCAAATGACTTTTTATTGTACCCTCTGACATTCAGCCCAAGTGCCACATAATCCTTATATCCTGCCATAAAACTGAAATCTGTCTGAAATTCTTTAAAATCCGTACTAAGCATCAATGACGGTCTGACTGAAAAATCTTCTTTGATGATAATTTTACTGCTTGCATACATCTGAAGTACACTGCCGTATTTAGGCTTCATGTTGGTGACGTCGCCTTTGAACTTATCTTTAGCATTTATGAGATTTGTATACACAATGCCTGCTTCAATAAATTTATGGCTGAATGCTATACCCACGGAAAGATTTGGTCGAATGCTCTTTTGAATCTGATTAGAAAGTGCGTCGTCGTTTAAATCATTGCCGCTTCCCTGCGGCGTGACTAATTTAGTACCATCCAGCTTCGAAAATGTGGCTCCGGCGTTGATTCCGACAGCTATCTTAAATTTTTTATTTATATTTTGAATAAATGCATAACCGACATTGAAAGTTGTATTAGAAAAAGCACCTAACATATCATTGGTAATATTTACACCAACACCGCCATGTGCCTGCACCAGATTGGCATCTGCAAAAATATTCACCGTTCTTGGCTGCCCGTCTAATTTAGCCCACTGATGTCTGTAATTCGCTCCGAAACTAATCCCGTCTTTATTGCCGTAAAAGGCCGGGTTAGTAATTTGTTGATTAAACATATAGTGTGAAGTAGCGGGTTGTATCTGGGCAAAAGACACAATCGCTTCAAAACACAAAACAAGAAATATTATGTTTTTAAAAGAAACAGACATATTGTAAAAGTAGGAAAGAAAAACCAAAAACAGAACTGAAAAAAATAAAAGTTTGTGACATCCTTAAAGGATTTGCCCTATTTGTTATTTACCTTTTTTATTAGCTTCTGCTATATACCTTTTTATCGCATCTACTAATGAAGGATTCTCTGGTGTAGGGGCAAATATGTTAATATTCAGCTTGTGTGCCTTTACCGTTTCAGCTGTTGAGTTTCCAAATATCGCCAGACGTGTTTCGTCCTGACTGAATTTGGGGAAATTTGTATACAAAGAATCAATTGCAGACGGATTAAAGAAAACCAGCATATCATATTTAACATCGCTCAGATCAGATAAATCACTGGCCACGGTTTTGTAAATAAATGCTTCGCTGTAAGCAATATTATGCTTTATCAAAGCCTCTGCTAATGCCTTGTCACGCACATCGGAACATGGCAACAAAAACTTACCGTCCTCTTTATGTTTCAGGATTACTTCCATAAGCTTTGGAAGTCTTCCGTCACCGTAAAATACTTTACGTTTTCTGTATTGAATAAATTTCTGCAGGTACAATGCAATCGCTTCACTGTTGCAAAAATATTTTTTGTCTTCACTGATTTTAATGCGCAATTCATCACAGATTCTAAAGTATTGTTCTATGGCAATTCTGCTGGTAAAAATAACGCAGGAATATTGCTCTATGTAAATCTTTTGTTTTCTGAAATCAGCTGCCTTTATGCCTTCTACATGTGTAAACGGACGCCAGTCTAATTTAATTTTAAATTGATTAGCCAAATCAATATAAGGTGATTTACCTAAGTCGGGTTTGGGCTGTGATATCAGAATAGATTTAACTGGTTTTAGTTTTGCGGAAGTAACAATAGTCGGCAATGGTTTTACCTCAACTAATACTTTTTTCTCTGTTTTAGAAGATGGCTTTACTACAACGGGTTCAGTTTTTTTCTCAACTATCGGCTTTGCTGTTACTTTTTTTTCAGCAGTTTTTTTCGCGGCAACTTTGCTGGTTTTTGAGCTTATTGGCTCTGGTTTTACTGTAGTTTTTTTAGCAACACTCTTAACTCCAGATGAACTGGCAGTTTTTACTGATTTTTTAACAGGAGATTTAGCTGCGGAAGTTTTTTTAGCCGTTGCTTGTTTTTCTACCACTTTTTTAGCCATTTGTTCCGATTTTATCTATTGTACCACGTTATTCAAAATATACTTCACCAGTAAAAGCACGGGTAATATTTTGAAAGCGCAAATATAAAGAAAAAAATGTAGCTTGTAAGGTATGCGCACATTACCCATAAGTTGATAACTCCTTACAATGTTGAAAACAACATAAACGCCCAATCCCGACAAAAGCAATCCAAACATGAAATCATAAGATATGTGGCTATTGTAAATATATATCAGGAACAAAACTAATAAAAATACACTCACAACAAATTCTGCAAAAAGATTTTGCAAAAAGAATGCTTTAAAGGTTTCCTGTGTATCTATTACCCAGTTAAAAATAAATTCAATTACATTTTTGACGGTAAAAAACAAACCCAGCAATACCCAGATATCAAAGAAAAAATAAAAACTGAAATTGGTAAAATCATCCTGTTGCATATAGCGCAATCCAATATATACCACCAATGAAAGTATTGATATTTTAAAAATATAAACGGACAGAATAGCAAAAAGAGAGTCGTATTTTTTGCTTTTATAGAAAATGTAAAATTTTTTGACACTCACCATACCCTCGAGCAGAGAGAAAGAAAAATCATCAAAAATCAAACGCAGCACTACCAGCAGCAGAGCAATTGCAAGCGAAATATATAACAAGACCGTACTTTTCTGTGCGTGTTTTTGTTTCTGAACAAAAATTGCTTCCCCTGCAACTCTGTGAAAATCTGTTGCAGATACTAATTTATTCCAACGGCCTGAATCGATTTTATTTTTCAGAACAGAATCTCTGAAAAAGGGATTGTATGCACTTGTATCATTTTTTGAAAATGAAGAAAGTGAAATAAAAAGAAAGACTAATAGAAACAGATTTCTGCTAAAAAGTTGCCACATAACCGAAGTGTAGTTTAGAGTTGCGGAAATCCACAGATTTGTCTTTTTGTTGACCAAGTGCATATGTGAGTCCAAAAATACCGATTTTAGTTTCAAATGTAATACCTGCACCAAACCCAAATGGAAAATCCTGAAATATGGTATTATTAAATTTTCGATGAATGTATGCCGCATCCATGAACACAAAGAAATACGAATTCCGTTGAATCATCATGCGGTATTCCAAAGTGGCAATATTGTAGGTGCTTACCAGAATAGATTGTTCATCAAACCCACGCAGCAAACGGTTGCCTCCAATCCGCAGCAACTCGTTTCTGAGCAGATTCTGGTTAAAAACCGAACCTCCGTTCAGGCTGAATTTCAGAATGTGCCGCTGCTTTTTCCCAAGGGGTAGATAATAATTTCCCATCCAGAAAATATCGCCTTTTATCGATTTTCGCTTAATGCTGTCATACAGACTCTCATAATTAAATCCTGAGAAATCGTCCTGGAGTGTTGTAATCTGATTGTTCGGTTTAATTTTTTTGGTGCCAATGGAACCTGTTAACTTCATATCATACCCTTTGTGCGGACTGAACAGATAATCGAGGTTTTCGTAATAGGCCTGCACACCGTACTGGTTGTAAGTGGCATCTAAATTATTAGGCAATTTTTTATTGAGCTTAGCAAATGTGGTATCTGCCGCCAGTACAATAGTTTGGAAGTATTTATAAAATCCTTTGACATAATTATTGGAACTCGTGATGTATGGCAACCCTAACTGCCAGGCAAGATCCAGCGAAGAGGAATCCCGCTTTTCTAAATTAAAAGTAAAATTGACACCAATTGGTGCGTTTAATAAATAGGGATAATTGAACCGCACATCCAGCAGTTGCGACTGCCGCTGCAGTTTCCGCCATTCCAGATAAATTTCTTCACCTCGTTTAAACGAATTTTGCAAATGCACCCGAACCTCCCCGGTAATCAAAATTTTACCTCTGTTGCTGCCCGGCAAAAATCCGATTAAAAAATCAAAGGAATTGACTTTTCGTTTATCCAGATACAAATGGATGTCTGCCTTATTATCTCTGAACAAAATATTACTTGGCTGTCGAACAATGGCGTAAGGAAGCTTCTGCAACAGTTTATCAATATCTTTTATGCGCGATTCATTATACGGTTGTTTGCTTTTTATCAGCACGTAATTTTGTATAAATCCTTTGGTCAGCTTAGAGGTACCATGATTTATAAAACTGTCAATCAATATCAGCTTCCCCTTGTCAACATCATATTTAAAGCTCACTGAGCTATCGTTCAGCTGAATACTGTCGGAAGTAACTTTTGCAAACGGATAGCCATTATTTTCAAGATTTTGAATCAAAGTCTCCTTCGCAATATCTGCCTCAAAAACATTACCTGAAGGTGTGGATTTTTTCTTTTTTCTTTTGCTTACATCCACTACAGGATTATTGACTGTATATTTTCTGCCGGTATGTAAGTCGGCAAATATGGAGTCATGCTGCTGTTTTATGCTATCAAAAGATGCTTCCAGATATCCTTGCAGAATAAGTTTTTGCTGAGTTGTCTTTAAGTATTGCTGCGCTTCCTTCTCATTTTTAAATAGCTGCTTTTGTTTTATTTTTACAGATGCATCTTCCTTATTGATAAATAAACGGACATTCTGCGCTTTTAAATTTTGCGAGACAAGAATCAAAAATAATATGTAGAAATTCTTAATTTTCAAGGATTCACCGTTAACAATTCTCCAAAGTTATCAATAATTACGCATTCATTATTACCTTGCAGTACCATGGCAGGTATTTATTTACATATTCCATTTTGCAAGCAAGCATGTACTTACTGTAATTTTCATTTTTCAACTTTACTAAAAACCAAAGAAGAGGTGCTGAAAGCCATGTTGACGGAAATCAGACTACAGCAAAACTTCTTCCCGGATAAAACGCTTATTGAAACTATTTATTTCGGTGGCGGTACGCCAAGCATGCTTTCAACAGCCGAACTAAATAGTTTGTTGAATGAACTTCAAAAATATTTCACCATTACTGAACATCCTGAAATTACACTGGAAGCCAATCCGGATGATTTATCAAAGGAATATCTTAGTGCATTGAAAAAAGATACGGAGATAAACCGTTTCAGCATTGGCGTACAATCCTTCTTTGATGAGGACTTGCAATACATGCATCGTGCGCATAATGCTGCAGAAGCCATTCATTCCATAAAATATGCACAGGAAATCGGATTTGAAAACTTGTCGGTGGATTTGATTTACGGCACACCAACTATGAGCAATGAGAACTGGAAAAAAAACCTGCAAACCGTTTTTGATTTAAAAGTGCCGCATATTTCATGTTATGCATTAACGGTAGAAGAAAAAACAGTATTAGCCAGCCAGATTAAGAAACAAAAAATTGCAGCTCCTGAAGACGAAAAAATGGTGCAGCAATTTTCCATTTTATTGGAGGAAATGAACAAACATCATTACACCCATTATGAGATTTCCAATTTCTGTAAAGAGCCTCATTTTGCACAGCATAACACGAATTACTGGAAAGGCATTTCCTATTTGGGTATTGGGCCTTCCGCTCATTCTTACGATGGAGTAAAACGTTACTGGAACATAGCAAACAATGCGCTGTATGTAAAACAACTATCCCAAAATATGCTGGCAAACGAGTGTGAAATTTTATCAAAAACGGATGCCTACAACGAATATGTAATGACCAGCATCCGTACAATTTTCGGCACTCATCTTTCTAAAATAAAAGAGGATTTCGGGGATGAGGTTGAGAAACATTTTTTGCTGGAAATTTCTCCGTTCAGATCGAATGGATGGGTGAAAGAAACAGATAGAATTTTCACCTTAACCCATTCAGGAAAATTATTTTGTGATTACATTACGGAAAATTTATTTTTGTCAAACGAAGAGTAAAAACATGAAAGGACCAAAAGAACTTTATTTTAACATATTCAACGAACTGATTCCATTCAATAAATACATCGGACTGGAACTGGTAGAACTAAGCGAAGGATTTGCAAAAGCCACTATAAAATTCAAACCGGAATTAGTGGGCGACTCCAGAATTCAGGCGGTGCATGGCGGTGTAATTTCTGCAGCAATGGATGCGGTGGGCGGCATTGCCGGCATTACTACCTTAACTTCTCTGGAAGATAAACTCGTAACGGTGGATATGCGTGTGGATTATATTCGTTCGGCACGAAACACCGATTTAGTTATTGAAGCGCGAATAGTGCGCAGCGGCAACAGAATAATAACCACCAACATGCAGGTATTTACTGTTAATGATAATATTTTGGTAGCGGAAGGCAGAGGTGTATACCATGCAAGCCGGAAGAAAAACGAATGATAATAATCATAAACGAATAAACTCTTTTACATTTAATTCTCCGTAACTTACTGTTTCAATAGAAACCGAATTAAATGGAATTCATAGATTATTATAAAATTCTGGAAGTTGATAAAAAAGCAACGGAAGAGGAAATAAAGAAGGCTTACCGGAAATTAGCCAGAAAGTATCACCCGGATGTAAATCCCAACAATCCGGAGGCGCTCAAGAAATTCAAAGAAATCAACGAAGCGAACGAAGTACTGAGCAATCCGGAGAATCGAAAGAAATACGACAAACACGGCAAAGACTGGAAACATGCGGATGAACTGGATAAACAGCAGCAGCAACGTCAGCAATACAGTGGTGGTGGCCAACAGGGCGGATTTGGTGGTTTTGAAGACAATAACTATTCCGATTTCTTTTCATCGATGTTTGGCGGCGGTCGTGCAGGAAACAGTCGCAGTCAGGCAAAATACAGAGGGCAGGATTATAATGCAGAACTGGAACTGGATTTAAAAGAGGTATACAGTATGCACAAACATACCATCGTCGTAAATGGCAAGAATGTCCGCTTTACGATTCCGGCGGGCTTAAAGAATGAACAGGTACTGAGGATTATCGGTCACGGAGGCGAAGGTGTGAATGGCGGACCAAATGGCGACTTACTGATTAAGTTCATCATTAAAAATCAGACGAAGTTTAAAAGAGACAACGATAATTTACACACTAAAGTTGATTTGAATTTATATACTGCCGTTCTGGGCGGCAACATCAGTGTAGACACGTTTGACGGCAGTAAAGTTACCCTGAAAGTAAATCCTGAAACAAAGAACGGCACCAAAGTAAAACTAAAAGGAAAAGGATTTCCGGTTTACAAAAAAGACGGCGAATTCGGCGATTTATATATCACTTACAACATAGTTTTACCAGCAAATCTTACCGAAAGAGAAAAAGAATTATTTACAGAACTTTCTAAATTAAGAACGTCATGAGCACTCAAAATTTCATACCGTTACAACAACTCTGCTCACACTATCGGGTGGAATTATCCTTCTTTACTAACTTAAGTGAAATCGGATTAATTGAAATAGAAACGATTGAGCAATCACCTTATTTACATCCCGATAAAATAATTGATATAGAAAAAATCATACGAATACATCATGAACTGGAAGTAAACATTGAAGGAATTGATGTTATATTTCACCTGCTGCAAAAACTGGAGGCAAAAGAAAATGAATTAATTTCTCTGAAAAACAGATTGGGTATTTATGAGAATTGATTTGCAGGAATCCTATTTACCTTACAAACAAATACAATACATACAGCAATAAAAGAAGAAACAGAAAACGGCATTTCCATAAATTCAGTGTCAGTTTTCTGCCCATCCACAACATCCCCATTATCAGCAAAGAAATTCCGATTAAGATAAATATATCAAGGTTAAATGCCGGATTGTACTGAATAGGTTGAATAAATGCCGCAATCCCAAGCATACCTAAAATATTCAGCATATTTTGTCCTACTAAATTACTGACTTCAAATTTGGATTGGTTTGATTTCGTCATCATCATCCAGTATAACATTACAAAAGAACCACCCAGCGATAAAATAAACTGCCCGAGAAAACGCTGTGACAAATCAAATTTTCTGGAAATATCTATAAGATTATCTACCACTAATACGCTGCCGGCAATTAAACCTATGATACCGGCTATAATTAAAATTACAGAAAACCATACTGCATAAAATGACGGCTCTTCATTGGTTTCATCAAACCAGATTGTGTGGTGTTTTTTTACATTAAAATATCCATAAGTCATGAATAAAACAAAGGCTATGAGCAGTAAAACGGCTTCCGCTTTTGAAATAAGCAGTACACTTGTTTGCGCCGCAAACAAAGTTTTATTTGCAATAAAAAACAATAAGAAAGCACTTGCTACCAATGAAAGTATTCCTATCGTTGCTGTGTTTTTATTTGCTCTGATAGGTCTGAAAAACCCGGTAATACTTAATATTCCTAGCAGATTAAAAATACAGCTTCCTATAATTGTACCGATTACTAAATCAAAATAACCGTTGTATGCTGCTATCAATACTGTTACTGTTTTCGGTAAGGATGTACCGAATGCCACAACCGTAAAGCTAATCATAGATTCCGGTAATTTGAGTCTGCGTGCTATCGAAGTAGCACCATCTACCAGCATACCGGAGCCTCTGTTCAACAGAAAAAACCCGATGAGCAATAAGGGTATATTCAGCAGCAGTGAGATGTTTTGAATGTTCATACCCAATAATACAAAAACAATTTGAAATTCGGGAACATGGAATAAAGAGTCAGGAATAAAGAGTTTAGATTTATATCTAATTTAAATAAACAGCCATCACTATGTGATGGCTGTTTATCATTATTCTTTGATCTTTATTCTTTGCTCTTACAATGTATACGTCATTTTACAAACACCCATTAATCCGATAACCGGTGCCCCAACGAAATACTGTTGTTTTCTGTTGTATAAGTTGGACAAGGAAATCGTGACATTATAGTGGTCTTTCATAAATTTAGGTGTATATGAAATGTCTAAATCCATATCGTGGGTGGCCACCTGACGTCCGATGAAATTACCGGATAACACAGGGTATCCCGCCGCCCATTTAAATTTAACGCCTACATTTAAACCTATTTTCTCTGCAGTGTAATTTACACCAACATTTACTCTGTGTTTAGGTGAATTTAAGGCAACATAACCTAATGGTGCACTATCCACCACTACAGAATCTTTATCAACAAATGAGTAGTTTGCACTTAATGAAATACCTTTAGGCAAGTATAAGTTTGAATTAAAATCAACTCCATAAACGGAGATATCACCGATATTACGGGTAACCAGTAACATGTTTGGTCCGCCTGCTTCTTTTGGTGTGATGACACCAATCGGTAAGTTTTGCACTGCCTGACGAATCAGCTTAACAAACTCGTCACTCGCTGTACCGTTATTGTTTCCGCCAAATTTTACACTCTGATCTAAGAAAGCATTCATGGCCAACTGGATAACAGGATTCAGGTTATTATAGTTATCGATAATTCTTGGTGCCAGATAATCCATCAATTGCGCATCATCAAACATCACTGCAGGAGTCAATAATTGTACAGGTGCCAGATAGTTTTTATAATCCGTTCTGTAAACATCCACCTGCATACCAAACATTTTGCCAATAACTCCTTTGTATCCTAACTCATAAGTATAGGTAGTAGTTGGTTTCAATTTGGCAATATCCTGTGTCTTCTTCCATCTGTCATTATTTGATTCAAACAATTGTTTTCCTGTATTTAAATTTTTAACTACCTGATTAATATCGTTTGGTATGCTTTGCGGAACAATTGAATTGACAACCAGATTGATGATTGGTAATATCGGAGAGTTATTTTCAATATCTGCTCTTAAGCCGAACTGTCCTCTGATAGCCGTTAAGATTCCTTCCCAGCCTGTTGCATTGAAAGAAGCATCTCCTACGTCGTAAAACTGGCCTGATGTACCATATGGTGAAGCAAACTGCGGCAATACCTCTCCTCCGTAATTTGGATTTGCATTAAAGCTGTAATTAAATCCTGTGCTTGGTGTACCTACGTTTCTTACTTCGATTCCCTGAGGTATTTCACCTTGTTTTACATCTACGTAATAAGCTGCAGATGCAGGGTTTTTGAAGGCTCTGTTAAAGGTGAAACGTAAATTGTGACCTGTTCCCGGTTTATAAACCAAAGCCACTTTAGGTGAGAACAATAATTTTTTAACAGCTGTATTGTAGTCCAGACGGGTAGCAACCACTACACTAAAACGCGGATGCAATTTATAATCTCCCTGTAAATAAACACCGTATTCATCAATAGCATCTTTGTCTTCATACTTTCCGTTTAAGGTACCATCTGTATTAGGTCTTGTAAAGAATGCATCAAAACCGTATATTAGATTAATGCGCTTTTTGAAGAATTCAGATGAATGTTGTGCCTGCACTGAGTACATATGTGATTTATCAATGTAACGGCCGCCAACGGGAACAAAGAATGTATTGTGTGAATTGTTACCATTCATATAAGCCTGTACAAATAAATTCTTCCATGTAAAGCGCACCTGTGCCCAGGAGTAGGTCCAGTTTTTATTTTGCATAGCGCCAACCGGACTTGGAATGATACCATTACTTACATTAACACCACCGGCAAGTACTACATTAAAATCTTCTTTTATCTGAATATCATAACGTGTATCCACTTGTCCGTTAAGTATTTTCTCATCTCTTTCATTTTTCACAGCAACTCCTGTTCCGTTCGGATCATAACTGCCATCCGGGCGTTCGTAATAAATAGTATCTCCTGATGCTTTAAATTTTATGACAGAAGACGGGTCAAATAAATCACTGTATCTCCAGTCATGACCGGTAAACAACTGACCAGAAACTTTTATACCCATTTTTACATTGGGGTTCTTAACATGAATGGTATCACCTACATAGAAACCCATAGAGAACAACATACGCTGAGTGAATTTATCATAGTCAAATTTTGGATTCAGTCTGTTGATGTCTGTCAGCGTATCTTTTATTTTTACGCGGGCACCGATAGAAGTCCAGAATTTTATTTCCTGATATTTTAAAGGCGATTTGGTGATAATATGTATTACCCCCTGATTAGCATTAGGTCCATACAACGCTGCTGCAGGTCCTTTTAATATTTCTATACGTTCAATATCTGCATCAGTGGTTGTCATCATCTGATACATATTTAAACCCGTGTTTGGCAATTTCGCAACACGTGTATCCGTTAACGACATTACGTCACTCGTAAAATAACCTGAGAAACCACGCACGGAAGGTTGCCCACCTTGTACACCCGTTTGCATAATCTGCACACCGGAGCTATTTTTAATATAATCTGTAACACCTAAACCTGCTTTATTTTTTATCGCAGCTGCATCAACAGAAACGATAGAAGCCGGAGCATCTAGTGCTTTTTCTTTTTTTCGTCCAACAGATACAACCACCTCATCCATCATGTTGCCTACATCTTCATCCATATTCAAATCAAACGTCTGAGTTTGAGTCACTGTCAGTCTTTCTTCTTTCAACCCCATATAGGTAAAAACAATTACTTCGCCTTCGTTGGCTTTCAATTCGTAGTTACCGTCAAAATCCGTTACAGTACCTTTTAGTTTATCCGTTTCAACAAATATATTTA
>Ga0209480_10002709_pt1 | contig 11949 bp, 10 predicted proteins | sample JI61114C2DNA_FD_187501 | JGI IMG/M metagenome (GOLD analysis project Ga0209480, IMG submission 187501) | Wastewater effluent complex algal communities from Wisconsin, to seasonally profile nutrient transformation and Carbon sequestration -... | ecosystem: Engineered > WWTP > Effluent > Algae...
AAATGAAGTTGCCCAACTTTTAAATTGTTGTATCATGAAAAAAATTACACTTTTAGTAGTAGCCAGTATCCTTCTGGTAGGGAACATGGCTTTAGCGTCAGAAAACCCTGTTTTTTCTGACAACACAAACAGAAGAGGTTATTACATCGATTATAGAGATGCAGAGCCAATTATCTTCAGAGAACGCGGAATTGAGTTTATGTTGTTTCCAAATGGCGAATTTGATTTCAACACAAGACCTTCAGGACCAAGATACCACGTAAACGGTACAAATGGCGCTCCTGGAACTAGAGGCTACTACGGTCCTTCTGAAAGAGGAATCCGAGTTGAGCACGATAACTTTGGTAGAGTAAGACGCGTAGGAAATGTGTACATCAACTACGACGCTTTTGGAAGAGTAAAACGTATTGGAACCATTTATATGAGTTATAACAGTTTTGCTGTAACTAAAGTGGGTAACATGCGAATAGTTTATGACAGAAGAGGACGCATTGTAGATGTATATGGTTTTATCAATTACGCTAACGGCGGCTATATCTACAACCCAAGAGGAGAACATTACTCAGGTGGAAATGGTGGTTACGGTTACGGAAATGACTATGATGATGATTATGAAAGTGACGATGACTATTACTACTACAAAAAAGATGGTTCTAAAGCAAAAATGTCTGATGATGACGTAAAAGAAATCAAAAGAGAAACTTTAGAAGTTAAAAGAAAATAAAAATTGGTTGGTTAAGTTTGTTTTTAAATCCTGCGGATTCTGGGAAGATGAAGCAGGATTTTTTATTTCAAAAATTTCTTGAAAACAGAATTCATCACAAAATTAATATCCGAAGAAATCTTTAAATAATAACTCAATCCTAAATAGAAAATAGTTACTAAAATTGATTTCAGGATAATATTTACAAAAGGATGAAAACTAAAATCCCAATAATAAAACACGCCAAAACTTACTATTGTTAGAACCAAAGCTACAATAGTATTCTTTGCAAACGGAAATAACTTCATTTTAAGCACTACAAAAAGTAATTTAGCCAAACTATATAACGTAATTGAAATTAACGTTGCTATAGCCGCTCCATTCAAGCCATAAAGCGGAATGAAGATCATATTTAGTGAAACCGTAAGAAAAACCAAAAACAATCCTAAAAACAAGACCGCTTGATAATATTTTGAATTGAAAATAATAGCATTATTGTTTCCTAAAATCAAATCGAAATACTTCGAAATTCCAATAAAGAAGACCACAGCAATCCCTTCGCTATAACCTGCTGGTAAAACACTGTACAATTCATTGATATTGACTAAAATCCCAACTAAAATCAATCCACCAATAACTTGTAGCGTAATCGAAGACTTTTTATACAGTTCATTCAGTTCGTCATGCTTGTTTTCGCTCATCAATTTAGCCGTAATTGGATACGTAATTTGATGCATGGCACGACTTGGAACCGCAATAACTGTAGCTATAAAAATAGCAACCGAATAAAAAGCGATATTATCGATATTGATGTAAAAATTCAGCATAAATTTATCGACATCTAATAGCATATTTGCTACACTTCCCGACAAAATAATAAAAAAACAATAGATCAAAATAGCTTTTGCATTATCAGGAAAAACCAATTTAAATTGTGGCGTTTTGACTTTCATTGCATAAAAAAACATAGCCAAAAGCGATAAAAAGTAAATTCCCATTAACGCATAAACGAATTTCTGAGGCGAAATCAAATCAAAATAAACCGCAAATAAGAAAATTGAAATTAAAATTCGAAGCAAAACTTCTTTCACAAAACTGCCGTAAACCGATTGCAAATGTACTTTTACCCAAGCATAAAAAATCTCAAAATAACCCATGCAAAGCCCGATTACAGGAATTTGCCAAACGTAATCGTAAACAATTGGGTTTTTCTGCGATAATAATTCAGCAATTTGATGATAACCAAAATAACCTATCAAACTTACAGGAAGAATTATCAGTAAAGGTAAAACCAAAACAAAGGTTAGAAATTGTGATTTTTTCTCTTCGGTTTCGTATTCGTTGTAGAATTTTACCAAAGTATTATGAACTCCAAACGCCATTAAAGGCATCATAATATTAGCAGCCGATAAAATAAATCCGACCAAACCATAAAAGGTATCTCCCAAAAATTGTCCGTACATAAACAACGTATTAACCGCACCAATTCCAAAACCAATGTAGGTAATGATGGTGTTTTTAATTGATTGTTTGATGACAATTCCCATATTTTTAGTGAAAAAGTGATTAGTGATTAGTGATTAGCAGTTTGGCTAATTTCTCAGTCAAGGACTTTCTGCTATATTGTTGCAAACCAACTGGATATACTTTTAAATTATTTTGCTGAAATTGTTCGAAAGAAGTAAGAATTTGTGCTTTTAAAGCTTCTAGTTCGTCATATTTGAAGAAAGTTCCCGTATTTGTTTCTTTGATGATTTGAGCAAAATCTGCATGTTCAGGTCCGATGGCGATTATTGGTCGCTCTGAAACCATATATTCGAATAATTTTCCTGGAATAATGCATTTGGTTTCTTCTGAATCGATTTCGATAAGTAACAAAACCTGTGAACTTCGTTGTTCAATAATGGCTCCATCGTGTGGCAAATAGCCTAAATGATTCACATATTTTTCCAACTTAAATTCTTTAATCGCCTGAAGCACCTCAGCACTCACCGCTCCTATCAATTTTAATTGGAATTGTTTTTTAAATTCAGAATTTTCTTTGGTTAATTCTTTCAAAGCTTTCCACAAAATTCTTGGATTTCTGGCTGATAAAAACGAACCAATGTGTGCCAAAGTGAATTTTTCGTCCAATGTTTTTTTGATTACTTTCTCCACATCATAACCATTCGTAATGACTTCGATAGGTTTTGAAGTAATAGCTTGAAATTCGGTTTTTGTAGTTGGAGACGTTACTAAAAGTTGGTCACATGTGTTCATGACTTCTTTCTCCAAATCTTTATGCTTTTTAGCTGCCCACGAACTCAATTTTAGTTGTTTGTGATAACCAATAGTTGTCCAAGGATCACGAAAATCAGCTAACCAAGTTATGTTTAGTTCTTTTTTCAATTGCAAACCAATCAAATGCAAACTATGTGGTGGTCCTGTGGTAATTATCGTATCAATTTGATTTTCTTGAAGATATCTTTTCAAAAACTTAACCGAAGGTTTCACCCAAAACACTCTCGCATCGGGAATAAAAACGTTGCCACGAATCCAAAGCATAGCTTTTTCTACAAACGATTGCTTTTTTTGATTCGGAATAATTCCAGAACTGATTTTTTTGGTTTTATTCTTTGAAAAAACAGAAGCCAATCCGTAAGGTTCAAAAATCGATTGTTTTATGATAACTGCTTTATTTGAAACTTCACTTAATAATTTCTCATCAAGCAGCGGATACGTTGGATTTTCGGGAATATAAACGTGCGGTTCGATATTAAAATCGGGTAAATACTTAACAAATTTCAACCAACGCTGTACGCCTGGGCCTCCTGCTGGTGGCCAGTAATACGATATGATGAGTATTTTTTTGGTTGGTTTCAATTTGAAAGTTTATTGTACTGATTTCTTTCTCTTGTTTTCAAAATAAACTCCAGCTCCAATCAATAAAAGCATTGTGATAGAACTGATTAAAGCAATTGTACTTCCTGTTTTAACAACTTGTGGTTCAAATTTGAATTCGATTGTATGCTTTCCTGCTGGAAGTTGTAATGCTCTTAAAACATAGTTTGCTCTAAAAATTGGCGTTTCTTTACCATCAATTGTTGCTTTCCATCCTTTTTTATAATACATTTCTGAAAATATTACTAGTCCTCCATTAGAACTATTGGAAATATATTTTAAATAATTAGGTTTATATACTTCTAATTTAACAGCTGAAATAGAATCTTTATTTTTTGCATAAACAGGAACTTCTGAACTATGTTCCATAATCTCTCTTTGATTAAATATAGCTTCTCTTTTTGTATCTAATTTATCTAAAGCCTTTATTTCTTCGTCAACAGTATTTACAAATTTCATTTTTTCTACAAACCATGCATTTCCATTAGCAAAAGGATTGGTAACTGGAACATCGCCTTCACCTGATGGTACAATAACGTATTTTACATTTAACATATCTAAAACCGGATTGCTTTTTGTAAAACTTAACGTTTGAAAATCTATCGAATTCCCTAATGCATTGATGTTTTTTTCAACATTATATTCAAATAATTGATCTACTCTTCTTGGTCGAACTGCACTGTAACCTCCAACTGCTTTATGGAAATAAGAGGTTCTTCCTTGCAATCTTCCTTGAATTTCGTACACTCTATAATTTGATGTGTCTTTTAAAATTAGCTTATCTGCTTCTGTAGCTTCAAAAGGCATGTCTACTTCGCGAGCACTTTTAAATTGGTTTGGATTATTGTTTACATAACGTTTATCGACCATGAATAAATCGGAAACCATGAAAAATCCAACTAAAATAACCGCTGTAGTTTGTGCTAATTTATTTTGAATATACAGCCATAAAACAATTGCTACCGCCAACATGAATAAACCTGAACGCATTAAATCGCTAGTATAGAAACTCATTCTATCTTCTTTTAAAGCGTTTATAAAACTGATTCCGAATGATTTATCTTGACTTTCACCAAACATTTGCATTAATTGTTGGTCAATTGGAGCTGAAAAATTAAAGAATCCTTTTGCTAAGTATAATACAACTACTAATCCTATACTAGTCGCAGCTGCTTTCCATAAACTTGTACATTGTGTTTCTTTTTCCGAAGTAAAAAACGATTGAAGTCCCATAATTGCTAAAACTGGAAAACACAATTCTAATACTACTTGAATAGAAGAAACCGCACGGAATTTATCATACAAAGGCACAAAATCAACAAAGAATCTCGTCAAAGCATCAAAATTTTTACCCCAAGAAAGCAATAAAGAAAGAATGGCTCCAGCTAAGAATAAATATTTTACTTTTCGTTTGTCGTGAAACAATGCTAAAACCGCTAATAAGAACACAATGGCTCCAATATATGCTGGTGCTTCTACAATAGGTTGTTCTCCCCAATACGTCTTTCCATAATATTGAACCGTTTGTAAAGCTTCCATTGGTGTAGCTCCATAATTCAATAAAAACTCATACAATGCAGATTTTTCATCTAATTCTTCTCCATTTCCACCACCAAAAAGTCTTGGCGCAATAAGATTAAAACTTTCGGCAACACCATAACTGTATTCTGTAATGTATTCATACTTCATTGACGAATCCTCAGTATTTTGAGAACCATCTGCATTAAAAGTCAATTCGCTTTTACCACGAATACTATGATTGGCATATTCTGAAGTCGCCATTAAGTTGGTAGCATTAGCTCCAATGGCTAAAATTCCAGCAATAGCAAATACTCCAATAACTTTTCCTAAATCTTTAAATTCTTTATTCTTAACTGCAATTACCACATAATAAAGAGCAATAATCGCTAATAACAATAATAGATAATACGTCATTTGGAAGTGATTCGCATTAATTTCTAATGCTGCCGCTACCATAGTTAGTAAGCCTCCTATTATATATTTTCTTTGGAAAACCAATAAAACTCCCGCAACTACCATTGGCATATACGCAATTGCATGTGCCTTAGCATTATGTCCAACACCTAAAATGATAATCAAATACGTAGACAATCCAAATGCTAACGCTCCAAAAAACGCTTTTAATGGATCTACTTTTAACACCATTAACAATACATAAAACCCTAAGAAATAAAGGAATAAATAATCAGCTGGTCGTGGTAAAAAGCGTAAAGCATCATCTAACATTCCAATAACATCGTTTGGATATTTTGCTCCCAATTGATAAGTAGGCATTCCTCCAAAAGCACTATTCGTCCAAAAAGGTTCTTCACCTGTTTCTTTTCTAAAATCATTTTGCTCTTTTGCCATTCCAGTATATTGAACGATATCGGATTGAAAAATTTTATTTCCTTGTAAAACTGGATAGAAATAGATTATTGAAACCAGAATAAACCCTACTAAAACTAATAAATGAGGGTATAATGCTTTGATGTTTTTCATGTGAATGTGTAATAAAATAAGATGCTAAAGTAACTAAAAAAAGGATATCGTTAAAATATCCTTTTGGGTAATGTATGAAATACTAACTACTTGATTTCTTCATAATCAATATATTCGCCAACTTTCTTTTTCTCTTTTGGCATACTTTGTTGCGACTGAGAAGTTCTATCTTGCTGTTGTTCTTGTTGTTGTCTATATTGTTCTTGCATTTTTTGTTGCATTTTATTCACTGCTTTTTGCATTAAAATAGGAGCAAAAATTCGCATCAAAAACTTAAACAAATAATAAAACAGTATGATATAAAAAAGTGTTTTTATAAAACCTGTAAAAGAAGCCATTTCCATGCTATAAAAATTTAAAATTCAAAATTACAGATATTGGTTGGTAAAACTTCAAATTTGTTTCTTAAAATTATGATAAAATAACTATTTTTGGACATAAATCATTTTTTTATGAAATCTATTCAAACACTTTTTGTTTTAATTTTAGGAATTATGTCTCAAATTTCATTTGCACAATTTACAGATGACATCAATTCCAATCGCCCTGGTCGTTCAATGATGGCATTTTCTGTTGGGAAATCTGTTTTTCAAACCGAAACAGGATTGCATTATGTTAACGAAGATCACAATACATTAGATTATAAAGCCAGTGGTTTTATGGCAGAATTTGATATTCGTTGGGGATTATTTTTTGAGCAATTAGAACTTATTGCTGAATTTCAGTATCAAAATGATAATTATACATCCGATTTGCTTGATAAAAACAGAAGTGCATTGAAAAAAACACTTTTTGGAGCCAAATATTTGATTTATGACCCATTTAAAAACTATGAAGAAAAACCAAATCTATATAGCTGGAAAGCCAATCACCGCTTCAAATGGAGACAATTAATTCCTGCTGTAGCAGTCTATGGAGGTGCAAATTTGAACTTTTCTGACAATCCGTTTAATTTTGCTCCTGTTGGTATTGAAGAACCAAAAGTAAGTCCAAAAGCAATGATTATTGCGCAAAATCATTTTGGAAGTAGATGGGTTTTAGTAACAAACGTAGCTTACAACAAGATTGGCTCTGAATTTGCAAGTATCGATTATATCCTTACGCTTACAAGAGGATTCAATTCAAAATGGTCTGGATTTATTGAAAATCAAGGATATATGGGTGATTATTATTCTGATGGATTATTTAGAATGGGAGCAGCATATTTATTCAATAAAGACATGCAAATTGATGCTTCTATTGGAAAAAATATAAAAAACACACCGAGCTTATTTACTGGCGGAATTGGATTTTCGTGGCGATTTACCAAAAACTACAAAGAAGTCAAAATTGAAAAAGACAATGGTAGTAAAATGGATAAAAAAATGAAGAAAAAAGGCGAAAAAGATGCTAAAAAACGTAAAGATGCAGTAGAAGAATAAAATGATAACAATTAAAGAAGCCCTTACCAAAAAAGAAATGAAAGATTACGTTATGTTTTCTTTCGAATTATATAAAAACAACCCATACTGGATTCCGCCAATAATTGCTGAGGAATTAGAAACTTTTGACAAAACCAAGAATCCAGCCTTACAAACGGCAGAAGCCCATTTTTACTTGGCTTACAAAAACAACAAAATTGTAGGTAAAATTGCCGCAATCATAAATTGGGAAGAAGTCAACCTTTTAGGAAAAAGAAAAGCTCGTTTTGGTTGGTTTGATGCTATTGATGATGTTGAAGTTACAAAAGCACTTTTAAATAAAGTAGAAGAATTAGGACGTAAACACAAGATGGATCACATGGAAGGCCCTATGGGTTTTTCAAATTTGGATAAAGTTGGTATTCTAAGTGAAGGTTTTGACCAAATGGGCAATATGATTACTTGGTACAGCTTACCTTATTACATTACACATTTTGAACAACTTGGCTTTACAAAAGAAAAAGAATACATTGAAAGTGATTTTTCTTTTAACAACATAAATCCTGAACCGTTTCAAAAGGCAAGCGCCTTGATAAAAAAACGTTACGAGTTACGTAGTCTGAATTTCACAAAAACAAAAGACATTATGCCTTATGTAGATAAGATGTTTGATTTGTTTAATGAAACTTATGCAAGATTACAATCGTTTGTTCCTATTAATGATATTCAAAAAGAATACTTTAAAAAGAAATACATTGGTTTTATTAATCCAGAATTTATCAAGTTTATTGTCGATAAAAATGACAATATGATTGCTTTTGCTATTGTGATGCCTGGTTTTGCACAAGCACTAAAAAAAGCAAATGGAAAACTGTTTCCTTTTGGATTTTATCATTTATTACAAGCTCGAAAACATTCAAAAGAAGTTGTTTTTTATTTAATAGGTGTTTTGCCTGAATATCAAAGTAAAGGAATTACAGCTATTGTTTTTGATGAATATTATAAAGTGTGTCAAGCAAAAGGCATTGAAACTTGTATTAGAACTCCCGAATTAGAAGAAAATCATGCGATTCATAATTTATGGAAGAACTTTAATTCGAAAATCAATAAACGAAGAAGAACGTATAAAAAAGAGTTATAAAAAAAGGGATTCAAATTGAATCCCTTTTTTGTTATATGTAAAAATATTACTCTACATTTTGAACACTTGCTTCTGCAATTTTAGCATATGTTCCGTTTACTAATTTTTCACGAATAGCTTCAAAAGCTGTTAGTGTTTCATTAATATCATCAATTGTATGCGAAGCTGTAGGAATCATTCTTAACAAAATAATACCTTTTGGAATTACTGGATACACTACAATTGAAAGGAAAATTCCGTAGTTTTCACGTAAATCGTTCACCATAATCATTGCTTCTGGAATAGAACCTTCAAGATAAACTGGTGTAATACATGTATTTGTATCTCCAATATTAAATCCTTTTTCTTTCAATCCGCTTTGTAATGCGTTAACGTTTTCCCATAATTTATCTTTGATTTCAGATGAATTACGCAATAATTCTAAACGTTTTAACGAACCAATAGTTTGAATCATCGGTAATGCTTTTGCAAACATTTGCGAACGTAAGTTGTATTTTAAATAATCGATAATATCTTTATCTGCTGCTACAAAAGCTCCAATGTTTGCCATTGATTTTGCAAAAGTTGAAAAATACACGTCAATTCCGTCTTGACAACCTTGCTCTTCTCCTGCTCCTGCTCCTGTTTTTCCTAAAGTTCCAAAACCGTGTGCATCATCAACTAATAAACGGAAATTGTATTTTTTCTTCATTTCTACAACTTCTTTTAATTTCCCTTGTTGACCACGCATTCCGAAAACTCCTTCGGTAATGAATAAAATTCCTCCACCTGTTTCGGTTGCCATTTTAGTAGCACGTTGCAGGTTTTTTTCCATACTTTCAAGGTCGTTGTGTTTGTATGTGAAACGTTTTCCCATGTGTAAACGTACACCATCAATAATACAAGCGTGCGAATCTACATCATATACAATAATATCGTTTTTAGTAACCAAAGCATCAATAATAGACACCATTCCTTGGTAACCAAAGTTTAACAAATAAGCCGATTCTTTCATTACGAAAGCAGCTAATTCTTGTTCTAATTGTTCGTGATATTTAGTGTGACCACTCATCATACGAGCACCCATTGGGTAAGCCGCACCAAATTGCATTGCTGCTTCTGTATCTGCTTTACGTACTTCTGGATGATTTGCTAATCCTAAATAATCATTTAAACTCCAGTTTAAAATATCTTTTCCTTGAAATTGCATTCTTGGACCTAATTCTCCTTCTAATTTAGGGAACACAAAATATCCTTCTGCTTGAGAAGCCCATTTTCCTAACGGACCTTTATTGTTCTGAATTCTTTCGAATAAATCTTTTACCATAATATAAGGTGTTTAAAACTCGACAAAAGTAAAAAAAAGTAAAAAGAAAAATACTTTTATTATAATTTATTTTGATTAGAAAAAAAATTATAGAAATAATAGTTCATAATCGAATTATTGGTCTTACATTTGCACCGAACGACACAGAAATGTGGTTACACGTTCACCGTAAAAGTCGATCGCTCCAGATCGGCTTTTATACTTTATAGACGTTTCGTACTTTTACATTTCTAAATTACTTCACATGAAACTCGTATTCGCATCCAACAACAAAAATAAAATTCAAGAAATTCAGGCTTTAGTTCCAAACATTATTCAAATTGTGAGTTTGGAAGAAATTGGATGTATAGAAGATATTCCAGAAACAGCTGATACTATTGAAGGAAATGCAATTTTAAAAGCCAATTACGTTACTGAAAAGTATGGATTTGATTGTTTTGCTGACGATACTGGTTTAGAAGTTGATGCTTTAAATGGTGCTCCTGGAGTTTATTCTGCGCGATATGCAGGCGAACAAAAAGATGCGAATGATAATATGGATAAGCTTTTATCGGAATTAAAAGATGAATCGAATCGAAAAGCTAATTTTAAAACGGTGATTGCGTTAAATCTGAATGGAAAACAAAACTTATTTACCGGAATCATCAACGGAAAAATCATTGAAGAAAAAATTGGCACAAACGGTTTTGGTTACGACCCAATTTTTGTAGCTGACGGATATGAAAAAACTTTTGCCGAATTAACCATGGAAGAAAAATCAACCATCAGTCACAGAGGAATAGCAGTTAAAGAACTTATTCTTTTCTTACAAAAACTGTCCCAATAGGTAAACTCCAGTTGTATTTAAAAGCAATCAATCGGAACGAGATAATAAAAACCGCTACTATTAATGAAATAATATCGCTTTGCATTTGTAATTCTTGTAAAAGAAAAAATAGAATTCCTCCCGCAATACAAAGCGTGGCATAAATTTCCTTTCGGAATAAAACTGGAATTTCGTTACAGAGAATATCACGAATTACACCGCCAAAAGTAGCTGTCAAAGTTCCCAAAATCACACAAATAACCGGACTTAAGCCAAATTCTAATCCTTTTTCTAAACCAATTAAGGTAAAAACACCTAATCCAATCGTATCAAATAAAAACATAGAAATTCGCAAACGCTCTAAATAACGATTGAAAATTATAGAAAGTAAAAAGCCAACTGTAATAATATACACATAATTTATATCCAACATCCACCCTACTGGAGTTCTCCTATTAACACATCACGAACTGTTCCTCCGCCTAAAGCGGTAACAAAAGCAATACAATACACGCCGAACAAGTCTAACTTCTTGTAAATAGCAGTTAAAGCTCCTGAAATGGCAAATACTAATGTTTCCAATAATGTCTAACAGTTCAAACATGGTTCTTATTTTGATACAAAAATACCTTACTTTCTAATTTTTCCATTCTAATTTTAGCAATAAAACATTTTTTATAAAATATGTGAAAAAACCAAAAAACGTAACAAATTGAAAATCAATATATAACAAATTAGTTTATGTGATTTATAAAGCGTACCTTTGCACCCAATTTAAAATATTTTATGAATAAATTTGAACAATTAGGATTGAATGAGTCGCTACTGCTGGCGATTAAAGATCTAGGATTTGAGAATCCGTCAGAAGTACAAGAAAAAGCGATTCCAGTACTATTGGAACAAAACACAGATTTAGTTGCCCTAGCGCAAACAGGTACAGGGAAAACCGCAGCTTTTGGTTTCCCGCTAATTCAAAAAATTGATGCTGAGAATAGAAATACACAAGCATTAATTTTATCGCCAACACGTGAGTTATGCTTACAAATCACCAACGAGATTAAATTATACTCAAAGTACATAAAGGGGTTACATACAGTGGCTGTTTATGGTGGTGCAAGCATTACAGAACAAGCTAGAGAAGTTAAACGTGGTGCACAAATTATTGTGGCTACACCAGGTAGAATGCAAGACATGATTAACAGAGGTCTTGTA
>Ga0209480_10002711_pt1 | contig 11947 bp, 9 predicted proteins | sample JI61114C2DNA_FD_187501 | JGI IMG/M metagenome (GOLD analysis project Ga0209480, IMG submission 187501) | Wastewater effluent complex algal communities from Wisconsin, to seasonally profile nutrient transformation and Carbon sequestration -... | ecosystem: Engineered > WWTP > Effluent > Algae...
ATATTCCTGCCGGTGGCGAAGGCTTACGGTATTGATCCGATCCATTTCGGCGTGGTGCTGATCTTGACCGGCGGTGTCGGTCTCATAACTCCGCCGGTAGGTTCGGTGTTATTCGTGGGCACGGCAATCGGAAAAATCAGCGTGGCACAAACCCTCAAAACCATCTGGCCGTTTTACCTGGCTGCATTGGCCGTGGTGATTCTGGTGAGCTTTGTTCCCGCCATATCGCTCTGGCTACCGGCCGCATTGAAATAATGGTCGCTGACGGCGGCATTAGCATAGAATCATCCACATAAAATCATCCACCGCCATTTTTCGAAAACCTTCATGCCTGCCAGCCGCACCAAAAAAGTGACACCTAAACCCATCGTTACCGAAGCTGCTGCTCCGGGCTCGTCGGGCAAGCAAGTCACCAAAACAACAATCAATGAAATTGCGCGATTGGCCGGCGTTTCCAAGAAGACCGTTTCGCGCGTGATCAATCGCTCGCCTCTTGTGCGCGAAGATACTCGCCTGAAAGTCGAAACCCTGATGCGCGATGTCGGTTATGTGCCGGACCCGATGGCACGTGCACTGGCCTTCCGGCGTTCTTTCCTGATCGGCATGGTGTACGACAACCCGAACGCCGAATACATCGTCAATATGCAAAACGGTGCACTCGATAGTTTGCGTGGTACCGGTTACGAATTGGTGGTGCACCCGTGCGACAGTAAAAATGCCGACTACATCGAAGGCGTTCGCCGTTTCATCCTGCAACACAAGTTATACGGCGTATTTCTGGTACCGCGGGTCTCCGAAGATCAGGAGCTGGTTGACATGTTGGTCGAACACGATTGCCGTTATGCGCGCATCGCTGCGATCAGCCTGGATGCAGATAGCAAGATGATCACGACCAACGACCGCAAGGGCGCAGTTGAAGTCGCGAAATATCTGGAATCGCTCGGCCACAAACATATCGCGATGATTACCGGTCCGCACCGCTATCTGTCTACCCGCGAACGCGGTGGCGGGTTTCTCGAAACCCTCGCAAACAGGGGCATGAAAGTGCCCGCCGAATACATACTCGAAGGTGGTTATACGTTCGAGTCCGGTGTTGCCTGCGCGGAAAAGCTGCTGGCATTGAATCCACGCCCCACGGCTATTTTCACGCTCAATGACGAAATGGCGGCCGGCGTTTACAAGGCCGCGCATAAACTCGGGCTGTCGGTGCCGGAAGATGTGTCGGTGGTCGGCTTCGACGATAGCCCGATAGCATCGAGATTGTGGCCATCACTAAGCACCGTACGTTTGCCGATTCGCGATATGGGCCTGCACGCCGCCGCCATGTTGCTGGCCGATGTCGCCAAGCCCGGTTCCGCACCGGTCATTACGCCACATCTAGTCATTCGGGAATCCTGCCAACCACCTCGCTGATTCGTTTTACCGATATTTCTTTTCCATCTGAATGACACCGGTTACCAATCAGCTTTGAGCTGGTTATACTGGCCACCTCAAGTAGCCCGGAGTTCCCATGTACGCCAAGACCTATCACGCCACCCACCCCGACATGATGGTTGGCGCCAGCAACGACCAATTACGCGACCGGTATCTGTTTCGCGGCCTGTTTGCCAATGACCAGGTCGTGCTGAATTACACGCATTACGAGCGCATCGTCGTCGGCGGTGTTGCTCCGGTGGGCAAGGCGGTCGAACTGCCGGCACAAACCGAACCCGCATCGGCGGCTGGAAAAGCGTTTCTGGAACGTCGCGAATTAGGCGTAGTGAATGTTGGCCAAGGTGCCGGTCGCGTCACCGTCGATGGTGTGGCCTTCACTTTGCAGCCCCGCGATGGTTTGTATGTGCCGATGGGTAGCGAGAAAGTGGTGTTCGAATCGCTTGATGCGAATCAGCCTGCAAAATTTTATCTGGTTTCCACGCCCGCACACGCGCGCTATGAAACCGTGCATATCTCGATTGATAAAGCGGTGCCCTTGCAACGAGGCGCACTCGAAACTTCGAATGAACGCGTGATCTACCAATACATCGTTCCGGCCACCTGCAAATCCTGTCAGCTGCTACTCGGTATGACCTTGCTCAGCGAAGGCAGTGTCTGGAATACCATGCCGCCGCATTTGCATGATCGTCGTTCCGAAGTGTATTTCTACTTCGGTCTGGCGGAAGGTCAACGCGTGATGCATTTCATGGGCGAGCCGGAAGACACGCGTCATCTGGTTGTCAGCGATAGCGAAGCGGTGATCTCGCCGCCCTGGTCGATCCATATGGGCTCGGGTACGCAAAATTATGGTTTCATCTGGGCGATGGGCGGTGAAAACCTGGATTACACCGACATGAAGCAACTTGATATCTGCCAGCTCAAATAGGATCCGCACCATGTTCAGTCTGGAAGGCAGAGTCGCTCTCATTACCGGCGCCAATACCGGGCTTGGTCAAGCCATTGCCATCGCACTTGCCAGTGCAGGTGCGGATATTGCCTGTGCCGGCACCTCGGCACCGGATGAAACCGCAGAAAAAGTCAAAGCCCTCGGCCGCCGTTTTATCGCGATCAAGGCAGATTTATCGAGTCTTGCGCCGGTGCAAAATCTGGTCGATCAAACCATTTCCGAATTGGGCGCACTCGATATCCTCGTCAATAACGCCGGCACGATTCGTCGCGCCGATGCGATCGATTTCACCGAAGCCGATTGGGATGCGGTGATGGATGTGAATCTGAAGACGGCGTTCTTTTTATGCCAGGCCGCCGGTCGCCATATGATCGCGAAAGGTCAGGGAAAAATTATCAATATCGCTTCCATGTTGTCATTCCAGGGCGGCATTCGCGTGCCCTCGTACACCGCGAGCAAGCACGGCATTGCCGGCATCACCAAATTGCTGGCGAACGAATGGGCGAGCAAGGGCTTGAACGTCAACGCGATTGCACCCGGCTACATGGTGACCAATAACACCGCGGCATTGCGTGCCGATGAAAATCGCAATCGCGATATTCTCGCGCGCATTCCGGCCGGACGCTGGGGCGAACCTTCCGATATTGGCGGTGCGGCGATCTTTCTGGCATCGAAGGCATCCGATTACGTCAACGGCATCGTGCTTCCGGTCGATGGCGGCTGGCAGTCGCGCTGACCCTGCTTCGGCTTGTCTGCAGATATCGATAAAGAATATGCGTCGATGCACAGCGTACATTACGATACGCCATGACTACGATAATCCCGCGCGTTGAAGACCCGCCACTACGATCAGTTGAATCGCCGGCCACCGATGTCTTGCTGCGCGATGACGTAAAGCAACTCGGCGCATTGGTTGGCGAAATTCTGGCCGAACAGCAAAGTGATGAATTCCTCTCGCAGGTCGAGGCCATACGCGTTGCTGCCATTCAACGCCGTGAGAATCACCAGGCCATAGACAACCTGGCCGACAATTTGTCAGGCTTGGAATTGGAACAGGCCGAAGGCCTGGTACGCGCTTTCGCGCTGTGGTTTCAGGCAGTAAATCTGGCTGAGCGTGTGCATCGCATTCGTCGTCGTCGCGATTATCAAAAAGCCGGTGCAAGCTCTCAGCCCGGCAGTCTGGCCGCTATCATCCGGCAATTGAAAAACGATGGCGTCTCGCTGGATGATCTCGTTTCGGTATTGCAACGCCTGCATATCGAACCCGTATTTACCGCACATCCAACCGAAGCGATTCGCCGCGCCTTACTAGACAAGGAACGCGATGTCGTTCGCCGCCTGATCGAAGATATTGATCGTGCACTAACACCAGACGAACGTAGAAAAGGTCGCGAGCGCATCCGCGTCTCGTTGACATCGGCCTGGCAAACCAGCGAGATGCCGAACGAAAAGCCCAGCGTGCGAGATGAAATGGAACACGTGGGGTTTTATCTTTCCGAAGTGCTGTATCGGGTGTTGCCAACTTTCCAGGAAGCACTCGAAGAAGCCGTGGTCGGCGCCTATGGCGAATGTCCGCCATTACCCAATGTCTTGCGTTTCTCCACGTGGGTTGGTGGCGATATGGATGGCAACCCGAATGTCGGTGCCACGACAATTCTCGACACCCTGAATGCGCAGCGCGAAATGGTGTTGAATGCCTATCGTCGTGATGTGACCGGGTTACGCACTGTGCTCACGCAGTCCACGGCCCGTATTGCCGTCGACGACGAAGTATTACAACGCATCGAGGAATATCGCGAACTTTTACCGCATATCGCTTCCATCCAACCCGAACGCCGCGCCGATATGCCCTACGGCGATTTGCTGAATTTGATCGCCGCCCGTCTGGGTGAAACCGCAAGGAACGGCGACGCAGCCTATCAAAGTGTCGGAGATTTTTCCGCCGACCTGTTGTTGATTGATGCCAGTTTGAAAAAACATCGCGGCGAACATGCCGGACGTTTCGGTTTGAGTCGCATCCTGCGCCGCGCGGAATGTTTCGGTTTCCATTTGGCGGCACTGGATTTGCGCCAGGATTCGGCGATCCACGATGCTGCCTTGTCGGAGTTGTTGTCGCTGCAGGATTTTGCACAACAATCACCGCAAGAACGCGCCCCTGTTCTGCACGCCTTGATTCGCGGCAATTCCGCAACAAAAGAATCCAGCATCGCAAAACCGGTATTGGATGTTTTCCGCGCACTGCGCGAAGGTCGCGAACATTTCGGTGTACAGGCATTCGGGCCGTATATCGTGAGCATGAGTCGCAGTGCCGCCGATGCATTGGCGGTGCTCGCTCTGGCGCGCGTGGCCGGTTTCCATGAAGACGATAATCACGTTGCTCTCGATGTCGCACCACTGTTTGAAACCGTCTCCGACCTGGAAGCGGCCGAAAGCAGTTTGCGTTCGCTCTTTGCCGACCCGGTCTATCGCGAACATTTACGGCAGCGCGGCCAAAAACAAATGGTAATGCTGGGCTATTCCGACAGCGCCAAAGACGGCGGCATTCTCGCTTCGCGCTGGGCCTTGCAACGCACGCAAGTCGCACTCACCGCGCTCGCACAGGAAAGCGGCATCCGGATTCTCTTCTTTCACGGCCGAGGCGGCTCGGCCAGTCGCGGTGGCGGAAAGACCGAACGTGCCGTGATGGCATCGCCACGTGGCTCGGTAGACGGTTATTTGCGTTTGACTGAGCAAGGCGAAGTCATCCATCGCAAGTATGGCGTGCGCGCATTAGCCGAAAGAAATCTCGAGCAAATGGCCGGCGGCGTATTGCGTGCAACCTTGCGTCCGCGCGTGGTCGAGCCGCGCGAAGTTCAATGGCGTGGGCTCACGGCGCAAATGGCGAACGATGCCCGCCAACATTACCGTGCGCTGGTGCATGAAGATCCGAATTTCGCCGCTTATTTTCGTGCGGCAACGCCCATTGACGTGATCGAGCGACTGCGCATCGGTTCGCGTCCATCGCGACGAGGCAACAAGGGCGGCGTGGAGAGCCTGCGTGCGATCCCCTGGGTGTTTTCCTGGAGCCAGAATCGCTCCGGTCTTACCGGCTGGTACGGCGTCGGCAGCGCCTTGACGAGTGCGATTGAACAGCACGGCCATGCCGCTATTTCCGAAATGGCAAAAGACTGGCCATTCTTTTCTACCTTGCTCGACGATATCGAAATGGTATTGGCGAAATCCGATATGGCGATCTTCGAACGTTATTCTCTATTGGCCGACGATTTGCATTCGCATTACTACACAATAATTCATGACGAATTTCTGCGCTGCCAAAACGCGATTCTCTCGATCAAAAACCAGACCGGCCTTTTGCAAGGCGACCAGCGCCTCGCGCAGAGTATTCGTTTAAGAAATCCCTATGTCGATCCGATCAGCCTGTTGCAAGTCGATTTGTTGAAGCGTTGGCGTGCCGCGGATCGACCCGAAGACACCCTCTTCCAGGCCTTGGTCGCCACCGTGAATGGTATTGCGGCCGGCGTGCAGAACACCGGGTAGCTAGTAGCTCGGGTCATGGCTCCATCTGACCCGGGGATCGCGATACCTTCGAAATTCAGGAAGCCAACATGGCAATAAATTAATTTCTCAACGATGGCAAGCGATTAAATCATTATCGCGATTTTTATATTCCCGGGTCAGATGAAGCCATGACCCGGGCTACGTCAATAATTGTTTGGCGGTTACCTTGATCGTCTGCGAATCCAGGTCGCCCAGCACCATGGTTTGTGCAGTCGCATAATGTCCAGCCCGAAATTTTGCGGAACGCAAATACGATGGATCGTAATGCTGCTGCAGCAATTCTTCGACCAATGTCATCCATTCGCCCTGATCGGCCAGCAATTGCCAGCGCGTGATCGTTTCCCGGCCGCACAGTTCCAGCAGGTATTCCAGAAGGTTTTTGATGGTCGCCGGCTCGGCAAGAAAATGCCGATAGTCTTCGATCAATAATTTCACTCTCGATACGGACGGCGCTTCGACGGTGATTAGCTGACCCTTGTCCTGCATCGCTGCAGCAAACGTTGTAGGCAAACAGACTGAACCGATTTTGCGACTTTCCGCTTCGACGAAAACGGGTTTTTTCGGATCGAATGACTGCAGCTTCTGCCAAAGCAAAGTTTCGAATCGTTTCTGGCTGGGTTGCGTTTGATCGGGAATTGCTCCCAGCACCGAACCACGATGTTCGGCCAGTTTCTCCAGATCAAGCACCTGTGCGTTCATCGAATCGAGCGCTTCGAGCAATCGCGTTTTGCCGCTGCCGGTTTTTCCGCATAACACTTTGTAATGAAACTGCGGCGAGAGTCTTTCGAGTTCAACAACGACATGCCGGCGAAAGGCCTGATAGCCGCCATGCAATTGTGCGGCCGACCAGCCAACTTGTCGCAGAATATGCACCATCGCGCCGGAACGCATGCCGCCGCGCCAGCAATAGACCAGTGGCTGCCAGTCTTTCGGCTTGCCTTCAAATTCTTTTTCAAGATGCTGCGCGATATTGCGGGAAATAAATTGTGCGCCACGCTGCCGAGCCGCAAATGGCGACACCTGTTTGTAGAGCGTGCCAACGATGACGCGTTCCTCGTTGCTCAGCACCGGACAATTGATAGCACCGGGCAAATGATCGAGCGCGAATTCCGCCGGCGTTCGTACGTCGATGATCACATCGAACTGCGTTAGCTCGTTGATGTTGGCGACCGCATTTTTTCCCATGAACGCTCTCGTATTCCACTCTTTATGGCAAACTGCGATGCATGCCAGCCTACCAGATTCGATAATCACGAGCCTAACGCCATGGAAAATCCCATTCGACTTACGACATACAGCCACGGCGGCGGTTGCGGCTGCAAGATTTCGCCAGCGATCCTGTCGCAGATTCTTTCCGATATTCCGATGCGAATGATGCCGAAGGAATTGCTGGTCGGCATCGAGTCCAGCGATGATGCTGCGGTATATCAATTGAACGAACACCAGGCGGTGATCGCGACCACCGACTTTTTTACTCCGATAGTTGACGACCCATTCCACTTCGGACAGATCGCTGCAACCAATGCCCTATCGGATGTTTACGCGATGGGCGGGCAACCGATTTTCGCACTCGCCATCGTCGGCATGCCGCTCGACAAGCTGCCGATCGAAGCCATCCAGAAAATCATTGCCGGTGGCGATTCGATCTGCGCCAAGGCCGGCATACCGATCGCCGGCGGCCATTCGATTGATACCCTGGAACCGATTTATGGTTTGGTCGCGATTGGTTTGGTGCATCCGGATAACGTGAAGCGAAATAACCAGGCGAAAGCTGGAGACGTTTTAATTCTTGGCAAGCCGCTTGGCGTTGGTATCTTGTCCGCCGCCCTGAAAAAAGGCCGTCTTGATGCCGATGGCTATGCGCAGATGCTGGCGACCACCACGCAATTGAATACGCCCGGCACCAAACTCGCGAGCATTGCCGGCGTGCATGCAATGACCGATGTCACCGGTTTCGGATTGGCCGGCCATCTGCTGGAAATTTGCCGTGGCTCGCAAGTAACGGCAAAGATAAATTTTGTCGATTTGCCGATCCTTCAAACCGCGCGGGATTTTGCCGAAGACGGCATTCTTACCGGCGCATCGAACCGTAATTGGTCAAGCTATGACGAAGAAGTGCGATTGCCGGAAGATTTTCCGGCATGGCAACGGCATCTGTTGACCGACCCGCAAACCAGTGGTGGATTATTGGTTGCCTGTTCGCCCGATAGCGTGAAAGACGTGCTGGCGGAATTTCATCAGAAGGGTTTCGCCGATGCCTGTGTTATCGGCGAGTTGCATGAAGGTGCAGCTGAGTTACATGTTGGCTAAACGTATCTTGTAGCCCGGGCCATGGCTTCACCTGACCCGGGGCGGTTTCACAGATCACAGATATATCAAATGCTTTTGTAGGCACGGAATTGGCAATTTTTTCTTAATAAAAGACTGATAATTACCTAGGTCAGGCGAAAGCATGACCTCGGCTTCGTCAAAGCTGCGGCAAAATCTTCTCGGTCAATAGTTTGATCGTGATCTTGTGTGGTTGGCGTTCGTTGTAGTTGGTGGTGGTAATCACGACCACAACATTCTGCTCTGGAAATACCTGCACCGTATTTCCGCCGGTGCCGTTCATCGAAAACGATTTCCAGATTTTTTCCTTCACCGGAAATTGCATCCGCCACCAGAGGTAGCCGTACTCGATACCCGCTTCCTCATCCATGCTGGCGTGCGGTGCTATCGATTGCTTTACCCAATCGGATGAAATGATTTTTTTACCCTGATAACTTCCGCCATCCAGATAAAGCTGTCCGAGTTTCCACAAATCACGACTACGCAAACCCAGACCACCGCCCGCCTGCGCCAATCCGAGTGGCGAGAATTGCCATTCCGGTTTTTCAATACCGAGCGGAGTGAATAAACGTCGTTGGGCATAATTTTGTAGCGGTTCACCGGTTGCGTTTTGCAGCACTTCACCCAGCGTGGTCACGCCGGCGGTGCAATAGCGCATATTGCGGCCGTATTTGGAATCGGCCGGCTTCGGCATCCAGGCCGGAAACCCCTGGATCGGGAGATCCAGATAAAACTGCACCCAATCTTCGACCAGATACATGCGTTCTTCATTGCCGCGCGAGAACTGATTTTCGTCATGACACTCAAGCAGTGACGACATCGTCAGCAGATCTTCGACGGTGATTTCCGCTTTGCGAGGATCATTGTTTTGAATCACCGGATGTTTCGCCGACAGATACGGCAGGATGGTCGCCTGCTGGTTTGGCAATTTGCCATCGGCAATGGCCAGTCCGGTCAACATACCTGCGATTGTCTTTGTCGACGAACGGGTATTGCGGCGCGCTTCGGCGCCGCCTTCGTCGAAATAGTGTTCATACACGATCTTGCCGTCGCGCGACACGACGATGCTGCTAATTTGCATGAACTCGCCGGCTTTTACCGACTTGGTGACTTCATCGAAATTGGGCGTCGCTGCAACCGCGGGCAATACCATCATTCCAAGCAGGATGGCCAGGGATAAACGTTTCAGCAATAACATGGTGATTCCTTTTTGATGACGGAGGCAAATTAGCAAACCGCTCGCCTCGCGTCTTGTATGCAGTGAACCATGGCTTCATGTTTGGCCATGAGTCGAAATTCGCCAGGACTGACCCGGTAAGCCTGGCGAAAGCTGTGATTGAAATGGCTTTGATCGACAAAGCCGCACTGCATCGCAATCGTGGCGAGCGATAATCGTTTGTCACGCAGCAAACCTGTGGCGCGCTCGAGTCGGCAACGCCGCAAATATTCATCGGGCGAACAACCATAACGATGACGAAATGCGCGGGCAAAATAGACCGGATGCAGATCGGCGGTTTTTGCCAACTCGGAAAAGCGGGGTGTTTCAAAACTGGTATCGCGCAGAAGCTCGCGAGTCCTTGCAAGCCATTGCGGTGCCGGGTATTCAACTTGTTTATTGGCAAGACGCGCTTCGGAAAAAAGCGTGTGGCTTTCCGCTTCAATCACCAATGCCGACGCATCATCCCATTGATGCAGTTCGCGCCAAATGCGATAAGCCGACAACAAGGCCGTTGCATCCATCCGCAGCGCATAATCGCCGACCGGAAAATCTTTTGTGGCGGCTCGCCAATCTTCGCCCGACATCGACAAGGTCAGAAAAAGGCCATGAGTTCCCCTGAAACAATCACGATGCCGGGTGCCGGGCGGATTCATGATGATCGCGGTTTCATTGCAGATATCCGGCATGCCGCGTGCACTGCTTAAATACAATCCGTCCATCAGCAACAGGAAATGGGCATCGTCGTGCGTATGGGTTTCGACATCATGCTCGGGTACGGTCGGTGTCATTTCGGCAATGCTCAAACCAAACGACTCGCGTCGCTTCTGGTAATTGCCGAGAAATTGTCCGTGTTGAAATTGCATGCGCCTGCCGATATTGATCTATCGTCCCAGCTTAGGCCTTAGGAAAGATCTTGTCGTATGCCATTCATCCCGGGCTACGGTTCTTTCCAATAACGTGCGCCGATAAAAATTACACGCAGTTGTCTGACGAAATTATCGACCATCTCTTTTTCGGCGCGCGCCTGGGCTTTCGGTAAATCGAGAATATCCGAGGCGGCATTCAACATCGTGGTCACCACAAGCCCGCAAATCATCTGCAAACTCGGCGTGGAAAGATCGGTCAGGGTACCGAGTGCCCGCAAGTCCTGCGCCATTTCGGAGGCGAAGTGGCTTTCTTCGGTACGAATCGCGCTTCTCAGTACTTGCGAGCCGCCGCCGCGTTCACCGGCGATAAAACGGAATACCAGACTACGTTCTTCGACGAAGCGTTTATAGATCAGCACCGATCCGCGCAACATATCGGTCGGTGGAATTCCATCACGTCGGGCTTCACGCAATAAACGACGCAAAGTAACACCACCCATTTCAACCAGCGCCAAACCGAGCTGATCCATATCGCTGAAATGCCGGTAAAACGCAGCCGGAACGATGCCCGCCTCGCGGGTAATCTCGCGCAGGCTCAAGGATGTAAAGCTGCGGCCTTGGCCAATCAGGCTTAAGGCTGCCTCGCAAATTCGCTGACGCGTCCGCTCTTTCTGCTCGATGCGCGTCCCGGTCGCCGGCATGTCGGTTCGCGTTACGGCTTGTTTACTGACGGACAAAGGGCGCTCCAAGGCTTGGAAACAGCCATCTGGCTGAATAAACAGTATAGACGATAGGGCAACTGTCATCTTTAGGGTTGAAACTCTAGGCATATTGAGTAAACATATGTTTACTGTAATTAACGGCCAAGACATGAACAAGCCTCAAGCCAAGCCTAAAACCCGTCGCTCAGGTGTTCGCCAATTTCTGCGGCACCCGCTCTGGGCACCGTTGAACCAGCGCTCGGCCTGGGATCGTCTGGCCACGGCGGTGAATCCTTTATGGTCATTGATCGAAGCGCGGGCACGGGTAGAAAAAATTGTGGATGAAGCGCCCGGTGTTAAAAGCCTCTGGCTGAAAACCAATGCCCGCTTTAAGGGCTTTGTTCCCGGCCAGCATGTTTTATTGGAACTGGAAATCAATGGCGCACGCCATGCCCGCTGTTTCAGTTTTTCCAATGCAGCAGGAAAAGATGGCTTGATCCGCATCACCATCAAGCAAAAAGAGAATGGTCCGGTCTCCGGCGCGGCGCATGCCTTGCACGTTGGACAAGTCGTACGCCTCAGTCAGGCACAGGGCAGTTTCGCACCCCGTTCAAGTGACAGTAAATTACTGATGCTAAGTGCCGGCAGCGGCGTGACGCCGATGATGTCGCTGCTGCAAAAGATGGCAGATGAAAATTCAAGCCGTGATGTCGTTCTGCTTCATTGCAGCCATGCCGATACCGATATTATTTTTGCTGATGAATTGCAGCAGCTTGCAGCAAAATGGCCATCACTGACATTGCATTTGCATGCGACAAAAAAACTCGGTCGTTTGAGTGATGGAAAGATTGCCGAACTCGTACCCGACTGGCAGACACGCGAAACCCTGCTCTGC
>Ga0209480_10002712_pt1 | contig 11939 bp, 13 predicted proteins | sample JI61114C2DNA_FD_187501 | JGI IMG/M metagenome (GOLD analysis project Ga0209480, IMG submission 187501) | Wastewater effluent complex algal communities from Wisconsin, to seasonally profile nutrient transformation and Carbon sequestration -... | ecosystem: Engineered > WWTP > Effluent > Algae...
TGGTTGGAGGTTTGCTTTTTATACTTCTCAAAAGTATTGAATATTATACAAAAATAGTATCTGGTTTTATTTTAGATACCAATACATTCTTTACTTTTTACTGGCTTTTAACAGGTTTTCATTTTATTCATGTTGTTGTTGGATTGGTGATTTTATTTATGCTAAACAGAAATCTAAAAACTAAAGCTATTGAAGACGTCGAAGCTTCAGCAGCATTTTGGCATATGTGCGACTTGATTTGGTTACTGCTTTTTCCTGTTTTATATCTAATTTTCTAACTATGAAAAAGGAACTAACATATACCTTCGCATTATTACTATTGTTGACATTTGCAACTTTTTTAATAGTCAATCTTCCCTTAAATTCTTTCATGAAAAAATGCTTAATTCTAGCATTATTTTCTGTAAAGTTTTTATTAGTTGCATTTCAGTTCATGGAGCTTAAAAAAGCGCATTCTTTTTGGAAAATTTCAACAATAACAATTTTAATCATTATCAATTTGATTATAATTATTTCATAAAAAATAAAACCATGATTGTAATCATAAAATTAGAGAACAAAAAAATAGCACTTTGCAAATAAATCTAAAAAAATGGAAAATCATATTTATAATGTAAATTTAAAATGGGTAAGCGACAGAAAAGGACTTATTTCATCTCCCGAATTACCAACAACAATTGAAGTGGCAACTCCTCCTGAATTTGACAAAGGAATGCCCAACATTTGGTCTCCTGAACACTTATTTACGGCTTCTGTATTGAGTTGTTTTATGACTACTTTTTTGGCAATTTCTGAATATTCAAAATTAGATTTTATTTCATTTGAATGTAGTTCTGATGGTATTCTTGAAAAAATAGAGGGTAAATACTTAATGACCAAAATTATTGTAAAACCAATATTGACAATAGCCGACTTAAATAAAATAGAGAAAGCACAACGTGTTTTAGAATTATCTGAAAAAGCATGTTTGATTTCAAATTCAATCAAAAGTGAGGTTATATTGAAGCCAACAATCAATATTGAAAACTAATAAATAGTAATGGTGACATCCAAAAAATACTTGCTTTTTTTATCTCTGCTAGTTAGTCTTTTTTTAGCGTATAATTTTATTATTTATACTTCAAAAGAGGACTATGGAACAATGCATTTTTCCAAAAAAGCGATACAAGGTGAAACCATTTGGTTAGAAAATAATTGCAATTCTTGTCATCAATTCTATGGTCTGGGCGGTTATCTTGGCCCTGATCTTACTAATATTTATTCCAAAAGAGATGAAGCCAATATAAAAACGATGCTAACTAGTGGTGTAAATGCCATGCCAAAATTTAGTTTTAATGATGATGAAAAAGAAGCTTTAATTCAATTTTTGAAAGAAGTTGACCTAACAGGTTATTATCCAAACAAAGAAGCAGGTATTGAATATAACGGTTGGGTTGAAATAAAAAATAAGTAACATGAAAACAGATAAATACCCGCTTTATTTTATTTACATCGGTTTAATTTCACTTCTTTTTGGGCTTCTTTGTGGATTACTAGCTGGATTTCAATATATAACGCCAAGTTTTATTAAAGAATTTTTGCCTTTCAATGCGCTGCGTCCGCTTCATACACTTTTTGTTGTTTCTTGGATATTGCTTTCGGCAATTGGAGGAATTTATTACTATATAAAGCCAAAAAATCAAAACTTAGTAAGAATTCATTTTTGGCTTTTTATTATAACCGGAATAGGAATAATAGTTTCTTATTTAACTAAAAATTTTGCAGGAAAAGAGTATTTAGAATTTCCTAGTTACTTTTATTTTCCAATTGTATTAGGATGGATTTTATTTGGCATCAATTATTATAAAACCATGCTGTCTTCATTTAAAAATTGGCCTGTTTATTATTGGATGTGGGCAACAGGAATTGTTTTTATGATATATCATTTTACAGAAGCTCATTTGTGGTTGTTGCCTTATTTCAGAGATCATTTTATTCAAAACATTTCATTGCAATGGAAATCGGGAGGCTCTTATGTAGGCTCCTGGAATATGCTGGTTTATGGGACATCGCTATTTGTAATGTCTAAAATAAGTAATGATGATAGTTATGCAAAATCAAAAAAAGCTTTCTTTTTTTATTTTTTAGGATTAACCAATTTAATGTTTGGTTGGGCACATCACATTTATATTATTCCAACCGCTCCTTGGATTCGATATTTGGCTTACGCAATAAGCATGACCGAATGGATTATTTTATTTTCGATAATTTATGATTGGAAAAAAAACCTATCTAAAGAAAAGCAAACCAAATTTTTATTAGCATATAGATTGATGATATTGGCAGATTTTTGGGTGTTTTTAAACATCATTTTGGCATTATTAATTTCTATTCCATCTATCAACTTATTCACACACGGAACACATATTACAGTTGCACATTCGATGGGTACGACTATCGGAATTAACACTTTGATATTACTATCATCAATAGCTTTTATTATCGATTCTGAAAACAAATTTACTCTAGTCTCTGAAAAAAGAATTGCTTTTGGAATCAAGATTTTCAATTTTTCATTCCTTATATTTTGGGCAAGTTTACTAATTATGGGAATCAAAAAAGGATATTGGAATTTCTTTAGTAAGAATGAATCTTTTAGTCAATTACAGGATTCTTTACATTGGATTTATGTTTTATTTGTCATCTTTGGACTCGGAATTTTTATAGGTCTTTATATTATTGTATTTGAATATTTGAAAAACATAAAATCAATTTCTAAAAACAACCCTAATATTTTGTGAGTTTTCAATTTTTGATGAATTAATTTTTGATGAAGGAGTAAGATTTCCTAATGTTTCAACATTATTTTGAAAGTGTTGAATGTAATAATTGCCTTTATATTTTTTCAATTCGAGAAAATGCATCATTTGGTTTAATTCAGCATCAGAAATCAATTCGGAATGATAAGTAGTTCTTACTTCAAATTGTATTGTACTGGCTAAAAGAAGCTCAAGGGAATGTTCAAATTCATCAAACAAAATAGACTTTGTTACAGCATTATAACTATACTTTGTTGCTTTAAAATCTAATGCGACATAATCAATTAAATTATTATTGAGTAATTGCTTTACTACTTTTGAGTTCGATCCGTTAGTATCTATTTTGACTAAAAAACCTAATGCTTTCACTTCTTTAATTTGCTCGACAATATTTTTATGAATTAAGCATTCACCACCGCTAAAAACTACGGCATCAAGTAATCCTTTGCGTTTTTTTAAGAAAGAAATTGTTTCAGAAAAAGTAATGGCTCCTTTTCCTAAAACAATTTCGGGATTATAACAATACAAGCAACGCATATTACAACCTGCATACCATAGAATGCAAGCTGATTTATTCGGATAATCTAATAATGTAAATGGAGTAATATTGCAAATTGGTTTGGCTAACACTGGTTTTCTCTGAAATGTACACGCTGTTTATGTTCTCCTTTTTTACCAATATTAAAACTCTCAACTGGGCGATGATACCCCATTACTCTTGTGTAAACCAAACATTTAGTTCTTAAATGTTGATTGTGCTCTAAAATTTCTACCGATTTTGTATTCATTTTGGATTATTGTATTTAATTGTTGTTTATTGAACTTTCTAATAAAGTTTCATTATCTAATTCCTCTAAAAGTTTTTCATCACATTTTGGGCAATACTCGTGCTCACCATTCAAATATCCATGCACTGGGCAAACACTAAATACAGGAGTTACAGTTATATAAGGTAATCTGAACTTGGTTAAAACCGTTTTTACAAAGTTTTTACATGCTTCGGACGAGCTAATTCTTTCATTCATATATAAGTGTAGCACGGTTCCACCTGTATATTTGCACTGTAATTCATCTTGCATCAATAACGCTTCAAAAGGATCTTGCGTGAAATCTACAGGAATTTGAGAACTATTTGTATAATAAATGTTTTCTCCTTGACCTGCTTGAAGAATAGTTGGAAATCTTTTTTTATCTTCTTTGGCAAAACGATAAGTTGTTCCTTCAGCAGGTGTGGCTTCAAGATTGTAAAGATTACCTGTTTGTTCTTGAAACTCTTTCATTCTATTTCTGATATAATCTAAAATTTCCATGCAAAAGTTGTTTCCAAAAGTTGTGGAAATATCATCTTTGTCATTTGTGAAATTGCGAACCATTTCATTCATTCCGTTAACACCAATAGTTGAAAAATGATTTCTAAAATGAGGTAAATACCTTTTCGTATACGGAAATAAACCTCTATCATACATCTCTTGAATAAAAAGCCTTTTTTTCTCTAATGTTGATTTAGCAATTTCCATTAATTTATCTAATTGCTCAAAAAATACTTCTTTATTACCTTCATATAAATAACCTAATCGAGCCATGTTGATAGTAACAACTCCAATGCTTCCTGTCATTTCGGCACTTCCAAAAAGCCCGTTACCTCGTTTTAGTAATTCTCTTAAATCTAGTTGTAATCGACAACACATACTACGAACGGCATTTGGTTTATAGGCACTTTCGTTTTCAACTTTATTGCCTTTTTCATCTAATATGTATTGGCTTCCAATAAAATTTTGGAAATAAGAAGAACCAATTTTTGCAGTGTTTTCAAAAAGAATTTCGGTGTTTTCGCCATTCCAATCAAAATCTTCGGTAATATTTACTGTTGGAATTGGAAAAGTAAATGGTTGACCATTGGCATCACCTTCCGTCATTACTGTGTAATAGGCTTTGTTGATCAAATTCATTTCTTCCTGAAAATGCTCGTAACGTAAATCGGTTGGTTTATCAACTCCACGCTCATTGGCTTTTACTACTAAATCATGATTGAAATTACCTTCAAAGAAATGATGGTTGTTTTTAGTTGGGATTTGGGTTTTTAAATCGTCAGGAACAACCCAATCTAATGTTATATTGGTAAAAGGAGATTGCCCCCAACGTGCAGGAACATTCAAATTATAAACAAAACTGCGAATAGCTTTCAACACTTCATCAAAAGTCAAATTATCTTTAAATACGTATGGAGCTAAATAAGTATCAAATGAGCTAAATGCTTGTGCACCTGCCCATTCACTTTGTAAAATTCCGAGAAAGTTTGCCATTTGTCCCAATGCTTCTCTAAAATGAGAAGGAGGTTTGCTTTCAACTCGACCACGAACACCATTAAAGCCATCGTTTAACAAAACTCTTAAACTCCAACCTGCACAATAGCCTGTTAAACAATCCAAATCATGAATGTGAATATCGCCGTTCCGATGGGCATAACCTTCTTCTTTTGAATATACTTTATCTAACCAATAATTTGCAATAATTTTACCTGCAACATTATTTACTAAACCTGCATTAGAATATGATGTGTTTGCATTAGCGTTAATTCTCCAATCGGTTTGTGAAATGTATTCTTCAATAGTTTGTGTGCTGTCAACATAGGTTGTATCATCATTTAATCCTGCTACATGTTCACGTTGTAACTTTCTTGTATGACGGTAGATCATAAAGGAACGCATCACTGTAAAATATTCTTTTTGAAAGAGTGTTTTTTCAATCATATCTTGAATTTCTTCTACAGCCCAAGTATCTTTAATGTCTATGGATGAGATAACACTGTTGAAAATACTTTCATCATAAGGAATAGTGACGCTTTCAAAACTTTTCTCAATAGCATCCTTTATTTTGTAAGATTCAAATGGTTTGTAATCGCCATTTCGTTTAATCACGAATTTTTCCATGGTATAAATATTTTGTCTCTATGTTTATTTTATTAGTGGAGATTAAGTTTTGTTTCCATTTCTTTTGCTTTTGGGAATACTATGTTGTTTTCTAAATGAATGTGTTTGTGCAAATCTTGTTCAAATTCTTTCAACATAGCAAAAGTTACTTTGTAGGTTTCACAAGCGTCAGATGGAGGATCGTAATCATTTGTGAGTTTTGCAATTTCTCTAAATCGTTCTCCTTCTGCATCATGTTCATTCATCATCATTGCAATAGGATTACTTACGGTTCCAAAATGAGGATGCTCAATAGCAGTATTTGTTCTTAAAGCGTTAAATAATTTTTTAATAAAAGGGAATAGAACCAATTCTTCCTTTTTCATATGCTGAGCTAATTCTCCTGTAGAGGTTTTAAAATGTTCAGTGATTTCAAATAATTCTGAATGATTTTTACCATGTACTTTGCAAAGTTTGTCAAGATATAATAGCAATGCAGCTGATTTTTCTTCAACATAACGATGATGTACTTTCTCAATGTAATCAATTAATAAGTCAATTGGCCAAGATTTAAAATCTATATCTTGTGTTGTTTTCGTATTAAGAATATCATCTATTTCGTGTTGAACTTCAATTGAATCTATTCCTTTTTTGTTACACGCTTCCTCCAAAGTGATATTTCCTTTACAACAAAAATCTATTCCATATTTTGAGAAAACAGAAGCTGTTCTGTAATCTTCAGCTACCCACTCTCCTATTGTTGGGTGTTCTAATATATTCATAATATTGAAATTTAAGTTTCATCAATAATACAACCGTTTTGAAATAAAAAATTATGATTTTAATCATATTGTTTGAATAATTTGAATCGTTACTTTGAAATTATTATTATTTATATAATTTCAAATATTTGTATTTGTGTGAAAAATTTAAAACAAAAAATTATAGCTTTAAAAAAGCAAAAGAATGCGGTGATTTTAGCGCATTATTATCAAGAACCTGAAATTCAAGAAATAGCTGATTATGTTGGTGATAGTTTGGGTTTATCACAAGAGGCTACCAGAGTTGAAGCCGAAATTATTCTTTTTGCAGGTGTTCATTTTATGGCAGAAACTGCTAAAATTTTAAATCCAACTAAAAAGGTTATTCTTCCTGATATAGAAGCTGGTTGTTCTTTGGCTGCTTCATGCCCACCACATCTTTTTAAAGAATTTATTGAATCTCATCCAAATCATACTGTTATTACCTATGTAAATTGTTCAGCAGAAATAAAGTCTCTAAGTGATTTAGTTTGTACTTCTTCTAATGCATTAAAAATTGTAGAATCAATCCCTAAAAATATCCCAATTATTTTTGCACCTGATAAAAATCTAGGTAAGTATATTATTCAGAAAACAGGAAGAAAAATGCTACTTTGGGATGGATCTTGTGTGGTTCATGAAGCTTTTTCATTAGATAAATTAATTGAACTTCATAAAAAAAATCCTGATGCAAAAATAATAGCTCATCCTGAATCTGAAACTCATATTCTTGAAACGGCGAGCTATGTAGGTTCAACTTCGGGAATGATTAATTATGTAAAGTCTTCTCCGAGTGATAAATTTATTGTTGCTACTGAAGCGGGAATTTTATATAAAATGCAACAAGAAGTTCCGAATAAAGTTTTGATTCCTGCACCTTCTCAAGAAGATAATACTTGTGCTTGTAGCGAATGTGGTTTTATGAAGATGAATACTTTACAAAAAGTATATGACTGTTTGCTTAATGAAGTACCTGAAATTACCATTCCTGAAGATGTCAGAATGAAAGCACTAATTCCAATAGAACGAATGCTTAAATTATCCTAAAAATGATACAAACTGATTATTTAATAATAGGTTCTGGAGTTGCTGGTTTGACTTTTGCTATTAAAATTGCTACTAAGTTTCCAAACAAAAAGATTACAATTGTCACCAAATCTAGTGAAGATGAATCAAATACTAAATATGCACAAGGTGGCATTGCCATTGTTCAAAATAAGTTAGAAGACAATTTTGAAAAGCACATAGATGATACCTTAGTGTGTGGAGATGGCTTGTGCGATAAAGATATAGTTTCTATGGTCATTACTGATGGTCCAAAGCGATTAAAAGAGTTAATTGATTGGGGAACAAATTTTGATCAAAACGAAGAGGGTACTTTAGATTTAGGGAGAGAAGGAGGACACTCTAAAAATAGAATTGTTCATCATAAAGATCAAACTGGATATGAAATTGAGCGAGCTATTTTAAAACAAGTTCATACGAAAAACAACATTGAGATTTTTGATTATCATTTTGCACTTGAATTAATAACAGAAAATAATTATTGCTATGGTGCTTATGTTTTAAATGAAAGAACTAACAAAATTTCAATTTTTCAAGCAGAATTTACTTTGTTAGCTACTGGTGGAATAGGTCAAGTTTATGGACATACAACTAACTCGTCGATTGCAACTGGTGATGGAATAGCTATGGCAAATAGGATTAATGCTACTATAGAGGAAATGGAATTCATTCAATTTCATCCCACTGCTTTATATAATAAAACTTTTTCATCAACATTCTTAATCTCTGAAGCTGTAAGAGGTTTTGGAGGATATTTGCGAACTAAAAATGGTGAGCGTTTCATGATGAAATACGACAAAAGAGGTGATTTAGCATCTAGAGATATTGTATCACAAAGTATTGAAAAAGAGTTGAAAAAATCGGGTGATGCATGTGTTTTTTTGGATTGTACTCATTTGAATATGGATTTATTCATCAATCATTTTCCGATGATATACAGTAGTTGTAATGCAATTGGAATAGCTATTGAAAAAGATTGGATTCCTGTTATTCCAGCTCAACATTATTTGTGTGGCGGTATCTCAGTAAATAAAAACGGACAAACTTCAATAAACAATTTATTTGCCTGTGGAGAATGTTCTCAAACAGGTTTGCACGGAGCAAATAGATTGGCTTCTAACTCTCTTTTAGAGGCATTAGTATATTCAGATAGAATTTACAATTTATTAGCAAGTTTAAACCATGTAGAACTAAGAGAGAATAAGTTTTTTCCAAGTTGGGAAGATTGTAACTCCGAAAACGTGAATCAACAACTAGTGATAAAAATGAAAAAGGAACTCCAAATTTTGATGCAAAAGAATGTTGGGATTGTAAGAGATGATTCGGATTTGATAGAGGCAAAAAGGCAACTTGTAACTTGGAGCTATGAATGCATCAGAATTCAAAAAGAATATAAAATTAATAAAGAGTTTTATGAACTTAGAAATATGATAGAAGTGGCTTTTTTAATTGTAAGAGCATCTATTAAACGAAAAGAAAATAGAGGAGTATTTGTAAAAGATGTCATTTTATATCACACCAATTCTAACTAATCTTACTAAGATAATATTGAAATTTAAGTTTCATCAATATTTAGATTTTTAAATATAGTATTTTGAAAAGCAGAGCAGTACAATTATTTTCTAAACTAAACGAACAATTAAATTTTGCAGATTTAGAAATAGATGATCCCATTCAAAGAAGTGAAAGTGCAATTAATATAATTGTAAATTCAATCGAAAAATTAAAGATAATTTTCGAAAAAGAGAAAAATAAATCACAAGAAATAGAAATTGATTTCTTTAAAAACATCAAACCTAAGTTTACTTCAAAACTGATATATTACAATGCAATTTTCAAAATTGAAACCAAAAAACCCCATGGTGGCGAACGTATTTTAAAAAAATATCTAAACAATGAATTAGATAAACTAAAACGTTACTTTGATAATAATTTAGATTTTTACAGATATTATCGCACAGGAAGTAATTACTTAGATACCAAATATTTCACGAGAGGAAAATTTGATATTAAGATGGCATTAGATAGTTTTTATTTTGAAGCAGATCGCACATTTTCAACATCTCATGATTTCAAAGTCGCTAAGATAATGGCACACGATTTAATCCAAGTTTATTTGGAAGATAAACTGCTAATAATGGAAAATAGAGAGCCAAAAGAAAAATCACAAGTCAATCCCAAGTTGAAACAAAATTGGACAGGTTCTAAAGTCGCATTAATTGAGCTTCTATATGCTTTGCATACCGAAGGTGTGTTCAATAATGGAGCATCCGATTTAAAGGATATAGCAGAGTATTTTGAAAACATCTTCAACATAGATTTAGGACAATACCACAGGGCTTTCCTTGAAATAAGAATGCGAAAATCAGACCAAACAAAGTTCCTCAATACACTAAAAGAAAAATTAGTAAAACGAATGGAAAACACAGACGACTTGCATTAATACTAATAAATACAATACTTTACATAAAAATCTATCACAACTTGTGATTGACTTGTGATTTAAAACTATTCAAATACTACAAATTTGTACCATAACAATCTAAAACATACGTTATGGCAATCGAAGTTATCACTCGCGAAGACTTAAACGAATTCAGAAGTCTTCTTTTGAACGATTTAAAAGAAATCATTCAATCCAAACCACAACAAACAAAACAGTGGCTCAAATCCAATGAAGTCCGCAAACTGTTAAACATCTCTCCAGGAACTTTACAAAATCTCCGCATCAATGGAACACTGACCTATACCAAAATAGGCGGAATCATGTATTATGACAATTCAGATATTGATAAATTATTAAATGGAAACAAGGTAAATGCTTTGCCTACTCTGTTCAAATAATTTTAGCAATTATGAATTACATCAAACACTTAACCGGTTTCTTCGAAAAAGTAGCCATTGATAAAACATTAAATCCAACACATGTAAGCTTATACATTGCCTTATTCCAATTTTGGAATTGTAACCGTTTTAAAAATCCAATCAGTATTAATCGCGATGAGGTAATGCGAATAAGCAAAATCAGTTCCAAAGCAACTTATCACAAATGTCTGAAGAACTTGCATAGTTTGGGTTATATCAATTACGAACCATCATACAATCCATTCAAAGGAAGTCATGTTATTTTATTCAACTTTTCAGAAGAATTAAAACCACTGCCAAAATCCGAAAGAAAACCAAAAAATGAACCACTTATTGAACTTGTTTCTGAACAAGCTTTGAACAAGTCTTGTACTAGTAGTGAGACAGGTACTGAACAAGCAGTAGTACCTTCTATAAACTATATAAACAATACAAACATTTTAAACGATAAAAACGTTTCAAACTTGGAAAAGCACTCAAAAAATTTTGAAGAAATTAATAATTACAATTTAGAAAACGAAAATTCTGAAAAAGAAAAAAGTTCCGCAAAAAAAGAAAAAGAAGAAATGCAGAATGAAAATTATGCATTCGCCAACTCCGATGAAAATCAAATAAAAAACAGTTGGCAAAAAAGTTCCGCGAAAAAAGAAGAAAAGTTACAGCCATCAATTGAAGAAGTCAAAACCTATTTCCAAGAAAATAACTTTCCGGAACAAGAAGCTCAAAAATTTTTCAACTACTTCAAAAGTGTTGGTTGGTTAGTCGGTGGCAAAACACCAATGGTCGATTGGCAAGCAGCAGCGCAAAATTGGATGATTAACGCACCAAAATTCATTTCAAATGCAGAACAACCCAACAGAGCAAAACAACTCAACACAACAACCGACAAAGACTATTCAGAGCCACTTTAACCTGAACTTGTTTCAGGTTCTTTGCGAACCTTGCGTCAATCATTGCGGACTTTGCGGTTAAATCTATGAAGACTATTTTAAGCGAAGCGTCTTTACTCAATCAGCAAAAAAACTATAAAACCTATGTTTCTATGTGGTTAAAAATAAAAATATGGAAAACGAAATAAAATCACATTACAGCTACACCGAAGTAATCAATTGGCTAGAACAAAAAGGAGTTGAACTATACGGCAATCATTTCAAAATAATAGAAACTGATTACCCAATTGTGTACAAACTAATCGCGTATTTTTTAAAAGACGAGCCAACATGCTTTCAATACGGCATAAACCTCAACAAAGGAATTCTATTAACCGGACCAATCGGCTGCGGAAAAACATCATTGATGAACTTAATGAAATACTTAACAGCAACAGAACACAAGTTTTTCGTAAAACCGTGCAGAGACATCAGCTTTGAATTCATCCAGGACGGCTACCAAATAATCCACAAATACAGCATCGGCAAACTATACCAATCCGAATCAAGAACCTATTGCTTTGACGATTTAGGAACAGAAAACAACCTAAAATACTTCGGCAACGAATGCAA
>Ga0209480_10002713_pt1 | contig 11938 bp, 9 predicted proteins | sample JI61114C2DNA_FD_187501 | JGI IMG/M metagenome (GOLD analysis project Ga0209480, IMG submission 187501) | Wastewater effluent complex algal communities from Wisconsin, to seasonally profile nutrient transformation and Carbon sequestration -... | ecosystem: Engineered > WWTP > Effluent > Algae...
GAGCGTCTCTTGCACGGGGATCTCGGCGGGGAGGGTGACGAGGTTCAGGAGGGTGCGGGATGGGTCGGTGAAGAGGCCGGTCAGGGCGTCGACGAGGCCGCGCAGGGGGCCGCCGGAGAGCAGGTTACCGAGGATCTGCGGCATGTCGAGGAGCATCAGCGCGTGGCCGGTGGCGTCGAGGTCGACGAGGATCGGGCCCCAGCTCGGTCGGCCCCGCGATTGCTCGCGCTCGAACAGGCGCAGCCGGTTGAGCATGGCGATCTCTCGCACCGCGGGCGCCGCCCGAAACAGGCCCTGCAGGGTCCGGTTGCTGGTGATCGAGCGGGCGATCCGACGGATCTTCACCTGTTCGACGACGTAGTCGACGATCGCCTCGTCGAGGTCGAGGTTGGCGGCCCACACCTTGCCGTCCGTGGTGACGGCGATCGGCTGGTGGCCGATCTGGGGGACGCCGAAGATCGACTGCATGCTCGCGCGGTGTCCGAGCTCGACGATCAACGGGCGCTGTCCGCGACGGGCTGCCTCCACCGCGAGGGCGGCGACCACGGTCGACTTGCCGACGCCGCCCTTGCCGGTGAACAGCAGCAGCCGACGGTCGAGGAGGTGCTCCAGCGTGGGCGACGACGACGACGAGGGTGCGGATGAAGCGGAGGGTGATGCGGCGGACGGGGCCGAGGAGAGGGGTGAGCGGGTCACGGGATGCAGCGGGGGGGAGGTAGCTCAGGTCGTCGGCAAAGACAAACGTGGCGCGGCGAAACGCCGCTACGCGCACGTGGGCGAGCGGGGCGTCGGCTCACATCCGGGCGCAGCGCCAGCATGGCGCGGCTGATCTAGGCTTGGCCCGCCATGACTCACCCGTCGGCGTGGATTCAGGCCGCGCGCCCGCTGGCGCAGCTCAACATTGCCCTGCCCTTGCTGCTCGGCCAGGCGCTCGCATTCGCGGCGCTCGGCCGCTTCAGCCTCGGCTGGATGTACCTCACCGGCTTGTTCGGCGTGGTCGTGCAGCTGGTGATCGTGTTCGTCAATGACTTCGCCGATCGCGAGACCGACAAGCTCAATACGACCTTCTCCCGCTTCTCCGGCGGATCGCGGGTGCTGCCCGAGGGCAAGCTCGCGCCCGCGACCCTGCGCAGCGCGGCGCTCGTCGCCCTCGCGGCGCTGATGGCGATGAGCGGCGGCCTCGCCTTCGCGGGTCGACCCTGGGCGCCAGTCCTCGCCCTCGCGGCCGCGCTGCTGGTGTGGGCCTACAACCATCCGCCGCTGCGCCTGGCCTACCGCGGCCACGGGGAGCTGGTTCAGGGCCTCGGCACCGGCGTCGTGCTGCCGATCGTCGGCTATTACTTTCAGGCCGGCACCTTCGCGGGGCTGCAATGGTCGGCGCTGGTGCCGATGTTGTTGCTCGGCTATGTCGGCAACATCCTGACGGCGCTGCCGGACGTGCCCTCGGACCGGGCGAGCGGCAAGCTCAGCTATCCGGTGCGGCGCGGGCAGTGGTTGGCGCGGCGGCACGCGCTCGAGCTGCTGGCGATGGCGGCGGCGATGAGCGGGTTGGTGCTGCCGGGCTTGCCGACGGGGGTGGTGGTGTTGCTGGCGGTGCCGGTGCTCGCCGTGGCGGCGCTGGCGGTGCCGCTGCTGGGCAGCGCGGACGCGGAGAACGGGCGGGAGTGCGAGCGCTTCGTGTTGTTGACGGCCGGCGCGGCGCAGCTGCTGGTGCTGTTGTGGGCGCTGGCGCTGGTGCTGCGCGGCCTGCTGGGCTGAGCAGGTCGTCAACGCCGCCTGGAGCGCGAGCTGGCTGGGCGGTGGGCCGCGCCGCGCGATCTGCTTGGCTGTGCGCCGAGCCGATCGGTCTGATGGGCCGAGCAGCCGGACCTGCCTGTCCCGGGGGACAGGTGGGACTCAGGCGCTCTTTTTGTAGGTGGCGGCGAGGAAGCGGACGATGGTGCGGGCCTCGTCCTCGCCGAGCTCGGCGCCCTCGTCCTCGACCATGCGCTTGACGATCTTCGCCCAGCCGGCCTCGTCGTCGCCGCCGTGGCCAGAGACCTCGTCGAGCTCGTGGCACTGGGTGCATCGGGCCTTGTAGAGGGTCTCGGCGGCGCTGAGGTCGAGGGCCGGGGGCGCGGCGGCGGAGTCGGCGGAGTTGGCGGAGGCGGCGGTGTCGGAGGGCATCTCGGCGACCTCGGCGACGCGCTCGGCCTGGTCCTTCATCGCCTTCATCCGCACCTTGGCCGACTGCTGCATGTCGGGGGTGATGGCGATGAGGTAGGCGGTGGCGAGCGGGATGTCGCGCTCGTCGAGGGCGTCGCCCATGATCAGCGGCTTCTCGGCCATGCGCACGACGACGTTGAACCAGCCGGGGCCGCTGCGGGGCTTGGCGAGGATCGTGCGCATGTCGTGGCAGACGGTGCACTTGCGGGTCAGGACGTCGCGGCCGTCGGCGAGGCGCTCGGGAGTGGCGAGGGCGGCCGCGTCGACGTCCTCGGGGAGCGGCAGGCCGGCGAGCACGTCGCGCACGCGCTCGAGGTTCTGCGGGCTCAGGGTGTCACCGGAGATGTTGTGGGCCTGCAGCGCGTAGGGCAGCGAGAGCGAGCCGAGGATGACGGTGTTGATCAGCAGGCCGAGGCCGAGGGCGGGCAGGGCGCCCATGAAGTGCGGGAACAGGCGGATGATCGCCAGCTTGGTCAGCAGCAGCACACCGATCACGATCGCGGCGACGGCGTGGAACACGGTGCGCGCCGGCAGCTCGACCTGGTACTCCCACAGCCGCGGGACCATGAAGAACATCATCGTGATGTAGATCGCCACGAAGGACAGGCCGACGACGCGGTGGATGCGGGTCCACATGCGCGGCGCGGTCGAGTGCCCGTTCTCCATCGGGAAGCCCCACAGCCACGCCTGCAGCATCACGGCGGTGACGCCGAGGAGAACGAAGGTCAACCCGAGGACGATGCTCAGCGTGCTGCTCATAAATGCGCGACCCTAAAGCGGCCTGATGGCACGCTCGCACACTGCCATCAGGCTGTCGAGGTTGTCGCGCGCGCGCCCGTGGGCGGCGCGCTCAGTAGCGGACGGGCGGTTTGCCCTCGCGGGCTCGCGGCGCGCGTCGCTCGAGCCGCTGCTCCCACTCGCTCGCGCTGACCGGTATGACGTAGACGGTCGGGCAGACCAGGCGGCGGTCGCTGGAGCCGAGGCGGCGGGCCCAGTACTCGACGTCGACGACCTGATACGGCGCGTCGTCGATGACCACGACCTCGTGGATCCTGGGGACGAACTGGACGTCCTCGGTGGTCTCGGTCCGAAACAGGAGCCGGCCTTCGCACGCGTACTCGACGTAGGGCATGGTCAGCGGTCAGTGTATCGAATGCTGTCGTCGGCGTGCAGCGCCGGGGCGAGGACGGCGGGGTCGGTGAAGGGGGCGCTGCAGGTCCGGGCGCGGCAGACGATCGCGCGGGCGGGGCCGTCGGCGGGCGCGAAGTGGAGGCTGAGCGGGGCCGCGAGCTGGGCGCGGGCGGCCCGGACCGGGCGCGCGAGCTCGGCCGCGGCCTCGGGGGATTCGGCGAGCAGGGTGACGTGCACGGCGTTTGGGGCGGCGAAGCGCGCCGCGGTGAGCAGGCTCGCGTACGCGAAGGGCTGGGCGACGGCGCCGCGGTAGCGGTGCATCACCGCCTCGGCGGCCGCGCGCGCGCCGGCCGGGGCGGCCTCGCTGTGATCGAGGCGCAGCAGGACCTCGAGGATCATGCCGAGGCCGCTCGGCAGCGCGGAGTCGTGCTGGCACTCGCTGCGCTCGAGCAGCTGCTCGGCGTCGTCGGCCGTCATGTAGAAGCCGGCGCCGCCGGGGGCGGCGTGGTGGGCGAGGGCGTGGCGCGCGAGCTGGCCGGCGGTGGCCAGCCACCGGGGCGCGAGGGTGGCCTCGTGCAGGTCGAGGCAGGCGCGGGCGAGGGCGGCGAGGTCCTCGAGGTAGCCGCGGGTGTGGGCCTGGCCGGCGAAGGCGGCCCGGAGGACGCGGCCGTCGGCGGTGATGTGGTGGGTGCAGAGGTAGCGGCCGGTCGCCTCGGCGAGGGCGAGCCACTCACGGGCTCGCTCGGGCTCGCCCCAGGTGGTCGCGGCCTCGCTGGCGCGGACCAGGCCGGAGACCAGGAGGGCGTTCCAGGCGGTCAGGAGCTTCTCGTCGCGCAGGGGCGGGACGCGGGTGTAGCGGTGGGCGAGCAGGTGTTCACGCAGGGGGGCGAGCTCGGCGCGCAGCTCGGCGGCGCTGGTTCCGAGCTCAGCGGCGCGCTCGGGGTAGTCCTTCGGGAGATGAAGGATGGACATGCCGTGTTCGAAGTTGCCGGCTGGCGTGACGCCGTACACGCGGGCGACGAGGTCGGCGGCGGTCTTGTCGCCGAGCACGGTGAGCAGCTGGGTGGGTGTCCAGCAGAAGAACTTGCCCTCGACGCCCTCGCTGTCGGCGTCGGTGGCGGCGTAGAAGGCACCGCCGGGATCTCGCATATCGGCGACGAGGTAGGCGATGGTGTCGCGGACGACCTCACGCAGGGAGCCGTGTTCGGGCCACACGCGGCTGGCCTCGGCGTAGAGGCCGAGCAGCTGGGCGTTGTCGTAGAGCATCTTCTCGAAGTGGGGGACGAGCCACTCGCGGTCGACGCTGTAGCGGGCGAAGCCGCCGCGCAGGTGGTCGTAGATGCCGCCGCGCCACATCTTGGTGAGGGTGAGGAGCAGGGCCTCGCCGGAGTTCGCGGCTACGTCGATCGTTGGGGAGCGGCAGGCTTGCAGGAAGATCTCGAGGCTGGTGGGGTTGGGGAATTTGGGCTGACGGCCGAAGCCACCCCACTCGCGGTCGATCTTCGGCAGCTGGTGACGGGCGACCTCGTCGAGGGTGTCTGGGTCGGAGAGGCTGGTGTGGACCGAGACCTGGCGGCTGTCCTCGTCGGCGAGGCGGGCGAGGTCGGCCATGCCCTCCATGAAGTTCTCGACCTGCGCGTCGAGGTCGGAGCGGCGGTTCTTCCACAGGTCGCCGAGGGCGTGCAGGACCTGGTTAAACGAAGGACGGCCGTGGCCGGGCGCCGGCGGGAAGTAGGTGCCGCCGTAGAACGGCTTCTGGTCGGGGGTGAGGAACACGGTCAGCGGCCAGCCGCCGCCGAGGCCCATCAGCTGCACGACCTTCTGGTAGATCGCGTCGATGTCGGGGCGCTCCTCGCGGTCGACCTTGATGTTGATGAAGCGCTCGTTCATCAGCGCGGCCGTCTGCGGGTCCTCGAAGGACTCGTGGGCCATGACGTGGCACCAGTGGCAGGCGGCGTAGCCGACCGAGAGGAGGATCGGTCGGTCCTCGGCGCGGGCGCGGGCGAGGGCCTCCTCGCCCCACGGGTGCCAGTCGACCGGGTTCTCGGCGTGCTGGCGGAGGTAGGGGCTGGTGGACTGGGCGAGGCGGTTCACGCGGGCTCGGCTCGGTTCGGGGGCGCCGCGTGTTTGTCCGACATGCGGGGTCGCGCAAGGCCAGGCCGCGCGAAGCCCCGGTTATGGCCGGTTTGTCCGGTTTCAGGCTCCGTCGGTCCCCGCTTGCGCAGGTGGGCGGTGAGAGTTCGCTCAAGCCGGAGACCCCTGTGCGCCGGCGAAATTCTGTTACTGTCCGCGCCCCGCTTGGTCGGGCCGAAAGGCTCGACCTCTGGAGAGGTGTCCGAGCGGTCGAAGGTGCCTGACTCGAAATCAGGTGTGACGAGAGTCACCGGGGGTTCGAATCCCTCCCTCTCCGCTGTCTGTCAACTCAAGACGAGCTTTTTCGAGCGAAAAATTCCTGAGACCCAAGGGAGAGGTGTCCGAGTGGTCGAAGGTGCATGATTGGAAATCATGTGTAGCGCAAGCTACCGCGGGTTCGAATCCCGCCCTCTCCGCTTTCCGGCCGCGTGCCGGTTTATGCCCCGAGTGACGGCGCTCTCGCCAACCCCGCCAGGACCGGAAGGTAGCAACGGTAACGAGAGAACGGGTACTCGGGGCACCTTTATTTAATCGCCGCCGGGCGGCACAGATGCACGAAGGGACAGGGCCGTGAGGACCTGTCCCTTGTCGTATGTGCCGCGTCCGCGGCCGCGGCTCACTTCGGGCCGAAGAAGTACTGAAGGCTGCCGCCGAAGTAGAAGCCGGTCTGCCAGCCGCCGACGATGTTGATGCCGAAGGTGTCCTTGATCAGGAAGCGCATCGAGACCAGCAGGTTGACGATGGGGATGACGGGCAGGTTGACGCCCTTCTTGCGGCCGAGGGCGTCGAGGTCGTTGCCGTTGCAGCGGTCCGTGGTGCACTTGGCGAAGCGGCCGATGTTGCCGGCGTCGTCGAGCTCGAGGCTGCCCTGCACGGGGGGCGGGCCGCCGTTGGCCTCCTCGTCCTGGTAGTGCGGGGTGCACTTGGTGAAGTCCTTGTAGTCGTCGAGCGAGTTGCAGGTGCCGCCGCCGGGGCTGCCCGCGGGGGTGCCGAGCGGGGTCTGCAGGAAGCCGAAGCCGGTGATGACGCCGAGGCCGATGCCGCCGCCGCCGCCGAGCTGCCATTTGAAGTCGGGGGTCTTGATCAGGTTGCCGCGGCCGATGAAGTCGACCTGGATGGCGACGTGGCTGAAGTTGACCTGGGTGTAGTCGGCGGCGCCGATGTTGGGCTGGCCGTTGGTCTTCTCGCTGTCGTCGAGCCACAGGCCGTCGGGGGCCTTGATCTGGTGGTAGGCGACGGCGGGGACGATGTCGAAGTTTTCGGTGTAGCGGTACACGTACTCGCCGCCGACGTAGAAGTTGCAGCCGTCGACGCGGCTCAGGCCCTTGGCGAAGTTGCCGCTCGGCAGCGAGTTTCCGCGGCACAGCGCGTTGGTCATGCTCTGCACGTAGCCGCGGACCGCCCAGGTCGGGATCACCGTGAGGCCGCCGCGGATGCCGATGCCGTGGCGGTTCCACTTCGGCTTCTCGGGCGGCGCGGCGACGGGCTCGGGCTCGGGCTCCGGCGCGGGCGGCTCGACCTTCGGCGGCTCCTCCGGGAGCGGCTGCTCCGGCAGGTCCGTGGAGGGCGGCGCCTTGGAGCTGGTCGGCTGCAGCGCCGGGTCGCTGGGTGCCTGCAGCGCGTGCACGCGGGCGAAGGGGCTCGCCAGAGCCAGCGACGGGGTCAAGGCGAGGGACATTGCGAGCAGTGCGAGGCTAGGACGCATGGCCGGTACTATATCGAAAACGCCGCGTCGGCGGCAAAAGCTGACCATTAGCGAGGCGCGGTTCGGTGAGCGCTTCGGTGAGCGACTCCGGGCGCCGAGCTCATCAGAGGAAGGCTCGTTTCAGGCGCGACTCGGCTGGTCAGGTGCGGTCACAGGCGGATAGTGCGCCAGCCCCGGCCGAGGAATTTGAGCGCCATCGCCAGGCCCATGAGGTTGGTGTAGAGGGCAGCGGCGAGCCAGATGCCCTCGAGGCCGAAGCCGAGCCGCGGGCCCAGCAGCCAGCTCACGGGCACGAGCACGCCGAAGTGGAGCAGGCCCTCGACGACCATGACGAAGGTGTTGGCGCCCGCGCCATAGAGCGCCTGTGACAGCACGAGGCCGACGACCATCGCCGGGAGGCCGGCGGCGACGATGCGGAGGGACTCGGCTCCAGCGGCGGCGACGGCCGGGTCGTTGGGGGCCCAGACGCGGATGATCTGCTCGGGGATCGCCAGGAAGATCGCCGCGATCACGAGCATCGCGTAGACGCCGAGGCGCACCGACTCCCAGCCGTAGCGCGCGGCGAGGTTGGCCTTGCCGGCGCCGAGGCTCTGGCTGACCGCGGTCGCGGTCGCGGTGCCGAGGGCGATCACCGGCATGAAGCACAGCGAGGCGGTGTCCATCAGCGCCTTGGTCGCGGCGGAGTAGGTGTTGCCGCCGACTTCGGCGTCGATCTGCCCGACGAAGCGCATGAACAGCATGAAGCCGATCATCAAGATGACCGTCGCCGAGCCGGAGGGCAGCATCAGGCGGACGATGTCGCGGACGATCGCCCACTGCGTGTGGGCCCAGCGGTAGAAGTGATAGCGGCGGCTGTAGTCGGGCAGCAGGCTGATCCCGGCCATGATCAGCAGGCCGACGTAGGTGCTGACCGCGGAGGCCAGGCCCGCGCCCTCGAGCGCCATCGCCGGGACGCCGAGGGCCGGCGCGCCGTAGATCAGCACGTAGTTGAGGCCGATGTTGATCGCGTTCATCGCCAGCGCCGCGTAGAGGTGCACGCGGGTCTGACCGATGCCGTCGAAGAAGGCCTTGTAGCTGAAGGTCAGGACCATGCCGGGGATGCCGAGCATGCGCATGCGGGCGTAGTCGATGCCGAGCTCGGCCTGCTCCGGGCTGGCCTGGGCGAGGAAGCCGATCGCCGAGGGGGTCAAGTACCAGCCGATCAGCAGGCCGACGAGGCCGGCGAGGGTGGCCACCAGCAGCGAGTTCCACAGCACCTGGCCGGCGCGCTGGTACTCGCCCTCGGCGTAGCGGCGGGCGGTCATCGCCTGGGTGCCGAAGGCGACCGCGCAGAAGAAGCCGCCGACGGCCCAGAAGAACGGCATGCCGAGGCCGAGCGCGGCCTGCGAGGCGGTGGCGAGGCGGTGGTCGTCGAGGCGGCCGACCATGAAGTTGTCGGCGGCGTTGACGAAGAACTGGGTGATCATCGCCAGCATCACCCAGGTGCCGAGCGCCATGACGCGACGGACCAGCGGACGCTCGAGGCCGAGTTTGAAGAAGCGTGGGGGCTCGTCGCCGAGGTCGGTCAGTTGCACGGCGCGGCGGGTGTAAGCCAGGAGCGCGCCGGCGACAAGCGTCGTTCTCGGCGGGCCCGGCTCAGGGCAGGCGCTCGAGCGCGGCGCGCAGGTCCTGCTCGAGCTTGCCGGCGCACTCCGGCCGGTAGCCGCGATAGGAGCCGCGGATCTGGCCCTTGTCGTCGATGACGAGGGAGAAGGGGAAGCTGGTGCTCGCGTACTGCTCCGCCAGCGGCTCGCCGCCGAGGGCGAGCTTGGCCGCGAGCTTGCGCTCGTTGGCGAACTCGAGGACCTTCTCCGGCTCCGTGTCGGTGGCGATGGCGATCAGGACCAGGCCGTGCTTGCGGTAGCGGCGGTAGAGGCGGTCGAACTCCGGCAGCTCCTTGAGGCAGGGCTTACACCACGTGCCCCAGAAGTTCAGCAGCACGACCTTGCCGCGGTGGCCGGCGAGGTTGATGTCCTTGCCGTCCGGGGTCTTCAGGGCGAAGGGCTTGGCGGGGGTGCCGACGCCGGGGTCGTTGCCGCACGAGGCGTCGATCTTCGAGTTGAGGGCCGCGGGCAAGGGCTCCTTGCCGGGCGTGGGCTTCGGGGTCGGGCTGACGGTCGGCGCGGGATCGGTGGGGACCTTGACCTCGGGGGTTGGCTCGCTCGGGGCGGGGTCCGTGATGTTCTGCGGTCCGGGCTCGGGCTGCGGCTCGACTGGGCCGGTGGTGGTGCCGGGGTCCTCGCGGGTGGTCTCCGGGGCGACGGGCTCGGGGCCCTGGATCGCCGGCTCGGGCTTGCAGGCGAGCAGCCCGAGGACGAGCAGCGCGGGGATGTTGGTGGCGGTTCGAAGGGACATGTGCAAGCGGGCAGGTGCGTTCGAACAGGTCGTAAAGGACAGGTTATGGATGGTCACTTCGACGCCTCCGCGGCGCTGGAGACGGCCTGCCAGACCTCGCGCAGCTCGGGCTCGCCGGCGCGGAAGGGGAGCAGCAGGCGGACGGTGTGGCCGCCGCAGACGGTGACCAGGATGCCGTGGTCGCGCATGAGGCGGTCGCCGACGGCGGTGCCGATCTGCTCGCCAGGACGGGCCGCGGACGGACGCAGCTGGATGCCGATCATCGCGCCGAGGCCGCGGACCTCGTGCACCTGCGGGCTCGGCTGCGCGGCGGCGAGGGCCTGTAGAGTCGGGAGCTGGGCGGCGGCGGCTGCGAGCAGGCCCTCGGATTCGATGATGTCGAAGGTCGCCAGAGCGGCGGCGCAGGCCAGCGGGTTGCCGCCGAAGGTGGTGCCGTGGGTGCCCTTGCCCATCGCCTCGGCCAGGTCGGCGCGGGCGAGGCACACGCCGATCGGCATGCCGCCGCCGAGGGCCTTGGCGAGCCACAGCAGGTCGGGGCGCAGGGCCGGGTCGTCGCCGACGATGCGGGTCCACGCCGACCAGGCGCCGGCGCGGCCGCTGCCGCTCTGGATCTCGTCGGCGCCGAGCAGGGCGCCGTGCTCGTCGCACAGACCGCGGAGGCCGACCAGAAATTCGCGCGCGGCCGGGTAGACGCCCGCCTCGCCCTGGACCGGCTCGACGAACACGGCGGCGATGTCACGGCCGTGTTCGGCGAAGGCGGCACGCAGCGCGGCGAGGTCGCTCCACGGGAGGCGCAGCACCCGGGCGGCGGCGAAGGGCTGCTCGGGGCTGGTCTCGCCGAGACAGCGGACGTAGGGGTGACGGTAGGCGGTGTTGGCGGTCAGCGCGAGGGCGCCGAGGGTGCGGCCGTGGAAGGCGCGCTCGAAGGCGACGATGATGCTGCGACCGGTCGCGCGCAGGACCAGCTTGACGGCGGCCTCGGTGGCCTCGGTGCCGGAGCTGCCGAAGAAGCTGCGGGCATCGGTGACGGGGAAGCGCTCGGCGAGCTGGCGCGCGAGGGCCTGCTGCGGGGCCGAGGTGAAGCTGTTGGCGGCGGCGGCGAGGCGCTGCGCCTGGGCGGTGAGGGCGGCGACCCAGCGCGGATGGCCGTGGCCGAGCGGGGCACAGCCGACGCCGTTGACGGCGTCGAGGTAGCTGCGGCCCTCGCTGTCGAGCACGCGCAGGGCGCCGCCCTCGTGGGGCTCGGCGCGGTCGAGGGTGACATCGCGGAGCGCGTAGGTGGGCCAGCGAAGGTCTTGCATGGGGACGTCTTGGCAGGCGGGCGCAGCGGATGCAAGCGGATGGCGGGCTTAGAACGTGAGCTGCAGGCCGCTGGCGGCGAGACGGAGGCGTCCGGTGCCGGCCCGGCGGCGGAGTCGACGGCCGTGCTGGAGGGTGACGATCCCGAGAGCGAGGGTGATCACGGCGAGGCTCGCAGCGACGCCGATCATCACGTTGGTGGCGAGGCGAAGCTCGTCGAAGCGCTTCTGCGCGGCCAAATTCGCGGCGCCTTCGCCCATCGGGACGATGGGCACGTTGGTGGTCGCGTAGTCGTTGCGGGCGCGGAGCGTGAGCCCGCCGAGCACACCGACCGCGATCGCGCCTGCGCCCGTGAGGCCGGCACCGGCCCAGAACAGCCCCTGCAGCGCGCGATGGCGGGGGAGCGCGCGGGGCTCGTCGGCGGGCTCGCGCGGCGGCGTCTGGACCCGCGGGGGATCGGCCTGGGGCGCTGGGACGCTGGGGAAGCCCGGGAAGTGGATGGTCGTGGGCCCGCCGGCCGGGACCTCGGATGAGATGTCGACGACCTGATCGGGTCGCTCCCCAATGAAGCGCAGCGCGACGCGACCGGGCTCGAGCAGCAGCGGGAAGTCGCCCTGCGCCACCACGACGTCGTTGACCCGGACCTCGCGGAGGCCCTCGGGGTGGTCGATGCGCAGCGAGAGCTCGCCGAGTCGGGCGTCGAGCTCCTCGGCGCGCTGGACCGCCAGCGGATAGCTGGGGTCGCTGTCGCGGCGGGCGACCTTCAAGTAGCGGCGAAACCAGGTCAAGGTCGCGACCCGATCGTCGACCCGGTCGTGGGCGAGGGCCGCGTTGTAGGCGGCCTCCGGCGAGGGCGCGGCGGCGAAGGAGGCCTCGAAGCCGCGCGCGGCCTCGCGGAACTCGCCCGCGTTGTACAGGACCCGGGCGGCGCGAAACAGGCGCAGGGCCTCGGCCTGGTTGGTCGCCGGCGCGGGGACTGCGGGCGGTGATTCTGCGGCGGTATCGGCGGGGGCGGCGTCAGGGGCGGCGTCGGGGGCGGCGTCGGGGGCGGCGTCAGGGGCGGCGTGGACC
>Ga0209480_10002714_pt1 | contig 11937 bp, 7 predicted proteins | sample JI61114C2DNA_FD_187501 | JGI IMG/M metagenome (GOLD analysis project Ga0209480, IMG submission 187501) | Wastewater effluent complex algal communities from Wisconsin, to seasonally profile nutrient transformation and Carbon sequestration -... | ecosystem: Engineered > WWTP > Effluent > Algae...
ATATCGTAAAAAATATTTATTTAAACTAAAACCAAAATCCAATACTTGCCCAAGTATATCCTTTTGGTAATTCAGGTGACCAAGAATATTTAAGCTCTATAGGTCCAATTGCTGTTTCCATAGCATATCCAATAGCATATCCTGAATATCTTGGTGTAGAAAGCCAATTTCCTGTGCTGAATAATTTATTTTCAACATTGGCAAAATTTGCAGAGAAATTAATATGATTTTTTTTATAAAATTCTAAATCAACTGTAGCAGAAGCTTTTATATAACTATCGGCTGCAATGCTTAAAAAATCATACCCATAAAAATGCTTGAAGTTATTTACAGTATTAAATCCATATCCACCAAGAACAAAATCTAAAAATGAAACGCTATCTTCACCTATGGCCATTCCTGCTTCACTTTGAATTTTTACATTAAATTTTTTATAAAATGTTCTAGTTATTTGAGCATCACCTTTTAAAATTGTAAATCGATTAAATTCATTTGTATAATCTGTAGAATTCAAATAAGATTGAATATCGCCATTGACAGCCCAACCTTTTTTTGGAAAATACTTATTATCGAATGAGTCATATTTTAAATAACCAAAAACACTAGAATAATTACTGTTTTCAAATTCTTTTGATGAAGATTCAAGAGTTTTGGAGCCAATTTTAAGATGCTTTAACTCTAAACCTGCACCAATAAGAAATTTTTGGGCAAAAATAGTTTGAACATAAGCTTGATGCGTAAAATCCGAAAAATCAACATTTAATGAACTAATATTAAATTCATCAAACAAATCACCATTATTAAAATCAGTAAAAACATTTCTATTGAATTGATTGTATCTTGATTTAAAACCAAAACTAAAATAAAATCCATTGTCTACATAATAGTCTAGATTATATCTAATATTATCTCCAAAACCAATATCAAAAGACAACACATCATTTTTGAAGAGTGATTTTTTTTGTGTTACATTTACTAAAACCGCGCTTTTGTACAAACCATCATAATGTAATCCGAATTTTAAAAATGCTTTGTTACTATTTTCGGATAAATTTAAAAGCAATTCATCTCCATTTCTAGTTTGATTTATTGAATATGTAATGGAACTAAAATTTTGAGTAGCATTAATTTTATCGATTCCTGTGCTAAGTTGTTTGTAGTCAATTTTTTGATTTTGCTTAAACCCAAGTTTACCAATAACATAAGCTCTCGTGTAATTTTTTAAATTACTGATAGTAATCTTGTTAATGTAAATACTATCAACAATACTTCTTTTGTAATTTAATTTGCAGCTATTTGAATCGCCATATTTTTTAATTTCTTCATAAACAGCAAAAGCTGCTTCTTCACCTTTTTTAATAATTTCCTTTCCTTGATCGAATGAAATAACAGAAAAATTAGTAATATCAGGTTTTATGTAAATGTCAGTTTTTTCAATTTTAGATTTCATGCTTTCAATCATTTGAAGATTTGAAATTTGAACCAAAATTCGAGTAGCTTCTTTAAGGGAATTTCTATCTTTTAAATCATCTTGAACATCAACCCCAATAACAATGTCTGCGCCCATTCTTCTAATTTCTTCAACAGGATAATTATTTGAAACTCCTCCATCAATTAGCATTTTTCCGTTTAATTCAATTGGAGAAAAAAGTGTTGGAAATGCTGAACTTGCTAACAATGCTTGAGGTAAATATCCTTCATTAAGGATAACTTCTTTTCCAGTTTCAATGTCTGTTGCAATACAAACAAATGGAATTGGAAGTTTGTTGAAATCTCGAATATGTCTTACATTATGTGTTAGTTTTGTCAATAAATTATAATTATACATTCCTTTAGATAAGGCAATTGGGACACCAATACTAAACTTTTTTAATGGTAAAGAAATAGCATAAAGTTCATCGTTTCGTTTTTCATAGAAACTTTTTGATGTTCTTGGAATGTAATCTTTTAATAATTCATCAAAATTTGTATCGTGAAAAATAGAATCTATTTGAGTAGCATTGTAGCCAGAAGCATACAATCCACCAACAACGGCACCCATGCTTGTTCCTCCAATATAATCAATTTTTACACCTGCGGCTTCCAAAACTTTTAAAACTCCAATGTGAGCAAAACCTTTTGCACCACCACCAGAAAGTACTAATCCAATTTTTGGTCGTTTAATAGTATCTTGAGAATAGCAATTTTGAGAAAATAGAAAATAGAGAATAGAAAATAGAGTAAGTATATAAATCTTTCTCAAAACAATTTCTACTCTAATTTTTTGACTATTCATTTTCTAAAAATTTGAAAAACTTATTCTTTTTTGTAAAATTCGATAATTTTTTTGGATTTAGATACACCAACTACGTCAGAAATTTCTTTTTCTGTTGCTAATTTTAATCTTTTAACACTTTTGAAATGTTTTATTAACGTGAGCATAGTTTTTTCTCCAATTCCAGGAATGGTTTCTATGGATGAATTTAAGGCAGATTTGCTTCGCTTGTCTCGATGAAATGTGATTCCGAATCGGTGCGCTTCGTTTCGTAAAAACTGAATAACCTTGAGCGTTTCCGATTTTTTGTCTAAGTATAGAGGAACTGAATCGCCTGGATAAAAGAGTTCTTCAAGGCGTTTTGCAATTCCGATGATGGCGATTTTTCCACGCAATCCTAAATCGTCGATACTTTTTAATGCTGATGAAAGTTGTCCTTTTCCACCGTCAATGATAATTAGTTGTGGCAGAGGTTGATTTTCGTCTAATAATCGTTTATATCTTCGGTAAACAACTTCTTCCATCGAAGCAAAATCATTTGGCCCTTCTACGGTTTTTATATTGAAATGTCGATAATCTTTTTTGGATGGTTTTCCGTCTTTAAAAACCACGCAAGCCGCCACTGGATTGGTTCCTTGAATATTGGAATTATCAAAACATTCGATATGTCGTGGCTCAACAGAAAGACGTAAATCTTTTTGCATTTGCGCCATTATTCGGTTCGTATGACGTTCTGGATCTACAATTTGAATTTGTTTTAATTGGTCTAAACGGTAATATTTGGCATTTCGTTCGGACAATTCTAAAATATGTTTTTTGTCGCCGAGTTGTGGAACGGTAATTTTTACATTTTCGCCTAAATTCAATGGAAAAGGCAACACAATTTCTTTTGAAGTCAAATGAAAAAGCTCGCGAAGTTCGACAACTGCTAATTCTAAAAGTTCTTCGTCGGTTTCGTCTAGTTTTTTCTTTAATTCTAAGGTGTGCGAACGAATGATTGCGCCATGAGCGATTTGCAAAAAGTTGACATAAGCCATAGTTTCATCAGAAATAATGGAAAACACGTCGATATTGGAAATTTTCGGATTTAGAACTGTTGAACGTGATTGATAGTTTTCGAGAACTTCTATTTTTTCTTTGATTTGTTGCGCTTCTTCAAATTGCATATTGGTTGCAAATTCTTGCATTTTGGATTTGAAATCCTTCAAACTTTCTTTGAAATTTCCTTTCAATATTTCACGAATGGCGTTGACTTGAATTTGATAATGTTCAGCTGTTTCGTATCCTTCACATCCGCCTTTGCAATTTCCAATATGAAATTCTAAACAAACTTTAAACTTACCTTTATCAATATTTGACGGACTTAAATCAAAGTTGCAAGTTCGCAATGGATACAACTCTTTTACCAAATCCAAAATCGTATTTACCGTTTTGAAATTGGTATAAGGGCCAAAATATTCCGAACCGTCTTTTATCATTCTACGAGTTGGAAAAATTCTTGGAAATGGTTCTTTTTTGATACAAATCCATGGATAGGTTTTATCGTCACGCAATAAGACATTGTATCTTGGTTGAAGCTTTTTAATTAAATTATTTTCCAACAAAAGTGCATCTTGTTCAGACGAAACGACAATATGTTTTATAGTAACAATTTTGCGAACCAACACATTCGTTTTTCCGTTATCATGCACTTTGTTGAAATAGGAAGAAACACGTTTTTTAAGATTTTTGGCTTTTCCTACATATAGAATTTTATCCTCTTTATCATAATACTGATATACTCCAGGGTTGTCTGGCAAGGTTTGTATTTGAAGTTCTAAAGATGGATTGTTCATGTAACAAAGTTAATTTGAATTGTATCAAAAAACAAGAATTTAACAACCTAACAATTATCATGTTTTATTTTAGTCTGTTAAAGTAGTTTTGGCGAAAATTATAGGTATGATTTATTGGAAAAAACTCCCAAAAGAGGAACGTAAAACCAAGATACAAAATGCTTTAAAAGCAAATGTGAATTTCGCAAAAGATACTTCTTTGGGTTATCCTGCGTCAAAATTGGATGGCAAAGTGTTTTTTGATGCTGATTTTTTGAAAGATGCTCCTGTTTTGCAAACGTTTGTTTCTAATCCAAATCACATTGGATGTCACACTTTAGGTGATTCTGAAAGTGCTTTTAAAGGAACTCATGAGTTAGAAAAAGAAGTTTTGAATGTTCTTGCAGTAGATGTTTTTAAATCAAAACCCAACGATTTTGATGGTTACATTTCTCCTGGTGGAACAGAAGCCAATATTCAAGCCATTTGGATGTATCGCAACTTTTTCATGTATAAAAAGGAAGCGAAATTGGAAGAAATTGTGATTTTAGCTTCAGAAGATACACATTATTCAATTCCGAAAGGTGCAAATCTTTTGCAATTGGATTGGTTAAAAATTCCAGTTTCATTTGAAAAACGAGAAATTAATAAAATTGCTTTAGAAGAAATCATAGTTAAAGCCAAAAATAATGGAAAGAAATATTTCATTGTTGTTTCAAATATGGGAACTACTATGTTTGGCTCTGTAGATAATCCTGAAGATTATATCACTATTTTAGAAAAACACAATTTAGATTATAAACTTCATATTGACGGCGCTTATGGCGGATTTGTTTATCCGTTTAGCAATGAAAATTCTACTATAAATTTCAGTAATTCAAACATTAGTTCGATTACAATTGATGCTCATAAAATGCTTCAAGCGCCATATGGAACTGGGATTTTTATTTGCCGAAAAGGATTAATCGAAAATGTACTAACAAAAGAAGCGCAATATGTAGAAGGAATGGATTTAACCCTTTGTGGAAGTCGTTCTGGTGCCAATGCAATTTCAGTTTGGATGATTTTATTTACTTATGGTCCGCATAAATGGTTTGAAAAAATTAGTGTTTTGCAAATGAGAACGCAGTTTTTATGTAATGAATTGGATAAATTAAATATTAAATATTTCCGTGAACCATTTATGAATATTGTTACGATTCACGCTGAATTTATTCCAAAAGAAATTGCTGAAAAATATGATTTAGTTCCAGAAACACACAATCATGAAAATAAATGGTACAAAATTGTACTGATGAATCACGTAGAAGTGCAACATTTAACTACTTTTATAGACGAATTGAAGTCGTCTGTTTATGTTTAAAAAAGATTTAAGAAGAAAATATAAAGAATTAAGACAAGATTTGACTCCAGAAGCAATTGAAGATAAAAGTTTAGCAATAGCTAATCGATTATTGCAGTTGGATATTTGGGATGGAATCTATTATCATTTGTTCCTGTCAATTGAAGAACAAAAGGAAATTGATACGGAATTTATTCTTCAAATTTTAGCTGGAAAAGACAAAGAAATTGTAGTTTCTAAAAGTGATTTTGACACTTTGGGAATGACGCATTATCTTCTTACTGACAACACCAAATTCAAGAAAAACGAATACAACATTCCAGAACCTGTTGATGGTTTGGAAGTTCCTCTAACTAAAATTGATGTGGTTTTTGTACCGCTTTTAGCTTTTGATTTAAAAGGGAATCGAGTTGGTTATGGCAAAGGATTTTATGACAAATTTTTATCCAATTGCAAACCAGAAATCATAAAAATAGGATTATCTTTCTTTGAAGCTGAAGAAAAAATTGAAGATATATCCGAAAATGATATTCAATTGAATTATTGTGTTACCCCAAATAAAACTTATAGTTTTTCTTAATCTAATTTATTGTGGAAAACTCTTGAAATACTATTTGGTGGCAATGTAAAAGCTCTTTTATTGAAGAAAATTAATATCCCAATTCCAACCGAAATTGCAAAATCTGCTACATTAAAAATTGCATTAAAAAAAGTGAATTCATTTCCTCCCAAAAAAGGAATCCATTCTGGAAGATTTCCATGCCAAATTGGAAAATAAAACATATCAACCACTTTTCCGTGAAAAAACGTTCCGTAAGGATTATCTGAACCTAAAATTGCAAGATTTCTAGTTAAAGGATTGCTCTCATCAAAAAGAACTCCATATAAAACAGAATCAATAATATTACCAAAAGCTCCGGCAAAAATCAAAGCAATTGAAACAATAAGGAAGTTTGATTTTTCTCTTTCAATTGAATCCCAAAGCCAATATCCAATAAAAGGCATTACTAAAATTCTAAAAACGGTTAAAATTACTTTACCATAATCTCCAGGAATTTTTGTTCCCCAAGCCATTCCTTCATTTTCAATAAAGTAAAGCTGAAACCAATCCAAACCAAAAACGTGGTATGCTTCTCCGTAGAAAAAATTTGTTTTAATAAAAACTTTTGAAAATTGATCAATAATTAGAATTAAAATTATAAGAAAAACAGCTTGGTAAAGTTTCATTTTTTTTGATTTGTGTGCAAAAATAGTAATTATATCAAATAAAAAAAGAGATTTTAATAATATAAAACAAGTTATAATTCTAATTATTAATGAATTGTATAGAACTATTGAACAATTTTCATTTATTCTTTTCAAAAATTTTTAGAGGTTTAAATAAAATTTGTACTTTTGAAATAGATTTAAATCATTAATTATGAAAACTTTAAAGTCATTATTACTTTGTTTATCGTTAGTATTTTTTGCTTCTTGCGAAAATGACGATTCAAATTCAGAGAAAGCAAAATTTGCTGTTCCTGTCATAAGATCATTGTCAGAAATCAGAAATAATGTTTCAGTTGTTGCGGCAAAACAAACTAACTCTGATGGTAAAATATACGTAGCACAGGACTATTTATTTTATATTGCTCAAGAACAAGGAGTTCATGTTTACAATAATCAAAATCCAGCTTCGCCATCAAATATTGCTTTTATAAATATTGAAGGAGTTCATGATATTTCTGTTAAAGGAAATTATTTATTTGCTGATAATTTTGTGGATTTATTAGTTTTTGATATTTCAAACATTAATAATATAACTTTGGTAAAAACTGTTGAAAATTCGCTTTATTTCAATCCAATTTACCCATCTGATGCTGAATATTTTGATTACACTATGAATCCTGCAGAAAATGAAATAATCACAGGATTTACAATTGAAATGAGAAATATTCCTGATGAACAATATGCTATTTTATCAGGTGATGCTTCATCAGGTTTTGAAAGCAATTCGGGCGGAACTAACGGTGTTGGTGTTGGTGGTTCTTATGCAAAATTTCAAATAAATAATAATGCACTTTATACTGTTAACTCATACAAATTAAACGTTTTTAATATTACAGATCCTATAAATACTTATTTCGACAAGGAAATTTATATGAATATGTGGTTTGGTGGTGGCGAATTAGAGACATTATTTATTCAAAAAGAAACACTATTTGTTGGTTCTACAACAGGTATGTTTACTGTTAATGCTGAAGATGAATTTAACCCATATTTTGTTTCAGGATTTTCTCATGCAACGGCTTGTGATCCTGTAGTTGTTTTTGGAAATACAGCATATATTACAGTACGTGGAGGAACATCTTGCGGTGCAATTGAAGATCAAATTAATGTAATTGATGTTACAGACATCGCTAATCCTACACTAATTTCTACAACTCTTGTTGGTCAACCTTATGGTTTAGGTATAAAAGATAGTGTTTTATATGTTTGTTGTGGAAGTAATGGACTGAAAGTATATGATGCTTCAAATACTTCAAATTTGCTTCTTGAAAACACTTATACTGAAAATCTAAAAGATGTTATTCCGTTAAATAGTCATTTGATTGCTGTTGGAACAAACAAAATTATTCAATATAATTATGGTCCGAATTTCACTTTGATACCAATAAGTGAAATTACTTTTTAAGACATAAAAAACCTCGCAATAGCGAGGTTTTTTATTGAATATATATTTTGGTTTTATCGTTGTAAGTTTTTTGCTTCGATACTCATTGTTGCATGAGGAACGATTTTTAATCTCTCTTTTCCGATTAATTTTCCAGTTACTTTACAAACACCGTACGTTTTGTTTTCTACACGGAAAAGTGCATTTTTTAAATCACGAATGAATTTTTCTTGACGAATTGCCAATTGCGAATTCGCTTCTTTACTCATGGTTTCGCTTCCTTCTTCAAATGCCTTGAATGTTGGCGAAGTATCGTCAGTTCCATTATTTAAATCATTCATGTAAGCACTTTTGATTAATTCTAAATCGGATTGTGCTTTCTCAATTTTATTTAAGATAATTTCTTTAAACTCTGCTAAATCAGCATCAGAGTATCTCATCATTTCTTCAATCATCTTTGTACTATTTTGAAATTAATATTCTTGTTTTTATCTCATCAAATTCAATTTCTATACCACTTTCTAAATTATCAGTAAAATTTAATTCTTCTGTTAATGTTTCGTCTTTAATATAGCTTTCGTTATTCTTTATTGCTTGTTCTAATTCGCCACTACGTTGAATTTGAACTTTAATTTTATCTGTTACTTCAAAACCAGAATCTTTTCTTATGTTTTGAATTCTATTAACTAATTCTCTTGCTATTCCTTCTTGTTTTAGTTCTTCAGAAATTGTGATGTCTAAAGCTACTGTAATTCCGTTAGAATTTGCAACCAACCAACCCGGAATATCCTGCGATGTAATTTCTACATCTTGGGATGTTAAAGTTATACTATTTCCTGAAATAACAAGCGATAGTTCTCCTTTAGCATCAATTTCGTTAATTTGTTCTTGTGAAAATTTTTGTATTTCACTAGAAATCAATCCCATATCCTTTCCAAAACGTGGTCCAAGTGCTTTGAAATTTGGCTTAATTTGCTTCACTAAAACACCTGATGCATCGTCTAAAAGTTCGATTTCTTTGACGTTTACCTCGGCTTTTATCAGGTCAGAAACTGCCTCGATTTCAGCACGTTGATTTTCGTCAAGTATAGGAATCATAACCTTTTGCAACGGTTGACGCACTTTTATCATTTCCTTTTTACGAAGCGATAAAACTAACGAAGAAACCGTTTGCGCTTTCATCATTTTGCTCTCTAACGATTTATCAACAAAGTTTTCAACCGAAATTGGAAATTTTGCCAAATGTACTGACTCAAATTCCTCTGAATGTGTTGCCTGCGTTAAATCTCTGTAAAGTTTGTCCATAAAAAATGGCGCTATCGGAGCCGAAAGTTTAGCCACATTCAACAAACAAGTATAAAGCGTTTGATAAGCCGCGATTTTATCTGTTCCGTATTCACCTTTCCAGAATCTTCTTCTGCACAGACGAACGTACCAGTTACTTAAATTTTCTTGAACAAAGTCAGAAATAGCTCTTGCAGCTTTTGTTGGTTCATAATCTGCGTAAGCTTCGTCAACCGTTTTTATCAAAGTGTGTAATTCTGATAAAATCCAACGATCGATTTCAGGTCTTTCGTTTAGTGGAATTTCAGCTTCTGCATATTTGAAACCATCGATATTAGCGTACAAACTAAAGAACGAATAAGTGTTATATAATGTTCCAAAGAATTTTCTACGCACTTCTGCAACTCCTTCGATATCAAATTTCAAGTTATCCCAAGGATTGGCATTCGCAATCATATACCAACGAGTAGCATCCGGACCATATTCAGCCAATGTGGTAAATGGGTCAACAGCATTTCCAAGACGTTTCGACATTTTTTGTCCGTTTTTGTCTAGAACTAAACCATTTGAAACTACATTTTTATATGCAATTTTATCAAAAACTAAAGTTCCAATTGCATGTAACGTATAAAACCAACCACGTGTTTGATCTACACCTTCTGCAATAAAATCAGCCGGGAATGCTTTATTTTCGTCAATTAAATCTTTGTTTTCAAATGGATAATGCCATTGAGCATAAGGCATTGCACCTGAATCAAACCAAACGTCAATTAAATCACTTTCGCGTTTCATTACTTTTCCTGATGGCGAAACCAAAACGATGTTGTCAACCACATTTTTGTGTAAATCAACTAAATCGTAGTTTTCTTCGCTCATGTTTCCAACCTCAAAACCTTTGAATGGATTTTCTGATTGAAAACCAGCTGCGATTGATTTTTCAATTTCTGAATATAATTCTTCTACCGAACCAATTAACATTTCTTCTGTTCCATCTTCTGTTCTCCAAATTGGCAGTGGAATTCCCCAATATCTTGAACGCGACAAATTCCAATCGTTGGCATTTTTCAACCAATTACCGAAACGACCTTCACCAGTTGCTTTTGGCTTCCAGTTGATGGTTTCGTTCAAATCGAACATTCTGTCTTTGATTTCGGTTACTTTGATGAACCAAGAATCTAGCGGATAATATAAAATTGGCTTGTCAGTTCTCCAACAATGTGGGTAACTGTGTACATATTTTTCAACTTTGAAAGCCTTATTTTCTTCTTTTAATTGGATAGCGATTTCCACATCAGCAGAGCGTTCTGGAGCTTCGCCATCGTTGTAATATTCATTTTTAACGTATTTTCCAGAATAATTTCCTAAACCTTGAATGAATTTACCTTGTAAATCGACTAAAGGAACAGGATTTCCGTTTTCGTCCAAAACCAACATTGGTGGAACTTCTGGCGTTGCTTCTTTAGCCACTTTAGCATCATCTGCGCCAAAAGTTGGAGCCGTGTGTACAATTCCAGTTCCGTCTTCTGTAGTTACGAAATCTCCAGAAATTACTCTAAAAGCATCTTCAGGATTTTGATAAGGCAAAGCTAATGGCATCAATTGCTCGTAACGAATTCCCACTAAATCAGCACCTTTGAATTCGGCTAATATTTGATATGGGATATTTTTATCACCTTCTTTAAAATTTTCAAAATCAGAAGGTTCAACTGAAGCAAAAAATCCTTTCCCAAATTGTTTTCCGACAAGGTTTTTAGCCAAAATTACTTTAACAGGACGATATGTATATTGATTGAAAGTTTCCACCAAAACATAATCGATTTTTGGACCAACAGTCAAAGCAGTGTTTGATGGTAAAGTCCATGGAGTTGTCGTCCAAGCCAAAATGTGAATATCTCCAAAACCTTGTAAAAAGCTTGGTAAGGTTTCAGCTTTAGTTTTGAATTGTGCTACAACTGTTGTATCCGTAACATCTCTATAACTTCCTGGTTGGTTAACTTCGTGTGAAGATAAACCGGTTCCAGCTTTTGGAGAATATGGTTGAATGGTGTAGCCTTTGTATAGTAAATCTTTGTTGTAAATTTGTTTTAACAACCACCAAACGGTTTCCATATATTTGGATTTGTAAGTCACATATGGATCTTCCATATCAACCCAATACCCCATTTTTTCGGTCAAATCGTTCCATACATCAGTATAACGCATGACAGTTCTTTTACACGCTTCGTTGTATTCTTCAACAGAAATGGTTTTTCCGATGTCTTCTTTAGTGATTCCTAATTCTTTTTCAGTTCCAAGTTCTACTGGCAAACCGTGAGTGTCCCAACCTGCTTTACGTTTTACTTGAAAACCTTTTTGAGTTTTATAGCGACAAAAAATATCTTTAATAGCACGAGCCATCACGTGGTGAATTCCAGGTAATCCGTTTGCCGAAGGTGGCCCTTCAAAAAACACATATGGAGTTGCACCTTCACGCGAAGTTACACTTTGTTCAAAAACGTTGTTTTTCTTCCAAAAATCAAGAACTTCTGATGCTACTGTTGGCAAGTCAAGTCCTTTGTATTCAGTAAATTTTGTGCTCATTTTGTCGTAA
>Ga0209480_10002715_pt1 | contig 11933 bp, 6 predicted proteins | sample JI61114C2DNA_FD_187501 | JGI IMG/M metagenome (GOLD analysis project Ga0209480, IMG submission 187501) | Wastewater effluent complex algal communities from Wisconsin, to seasonally profile nutrient transformation and Carbon sequestration -... | ecosystem: Engineered > WWTP > Effluent > Algae...
TAACACCGTAAAATTGGTTACGCTCCAAAACATTCAAACTGAATTACAAAAACAAGAGTTGGATGCCTGGCAAAACCTCACACGGGTATTGCGGCATGAGATCATGAACTCAATCACTCCCATTTCGTCTCTCACTTCTACCCTGCGCGAAATTTTGGATCATGACATGACTAAAACAGAAAATCATTACGAGTTACAAACCGAAGGTGCCGAAGATTTGCGCGAAGGCTTAACAACTATTGAAAACAGAAGTAAAGGATTAATCAAATTCATTGATGCGTATCGTGAGTACACTTCCCTTCCACAACCAAAAATTAAAAGCATCCGCGTAAAAGGCCTACTCGAAAAAGTAGCTCAATTCATGAGGCCAGAGCTTAAAAAGACTTCGATCCAATTTGGATATCACTGCGAATCTGAATACATCACCATCCAAGGCGATGAAGAAATGATTGAGCAGGTGTTAATCAACCTGATTAAAAATGCCATAGAAGCATTAGAGCATACTCCTCATGCAAGCATCGAATTAATTGGACGGACTCAGGATAACTCAGTGATTATTGAAGTCATAGACAATGGACCCGGTATTATTCCGGAAGCAATCGAACGAATTTTCATTCCTTTTTTCACCACTAAAAAAACCGGATCTGGAATTGGCCTTGCCTTATCACGGCAAATCATGCAAATGCACAATGGCTCCTTATCGGTAAAATCAGAATTGGATGTGAAGACTGTATTCTCTTTGAACTTTTAGAACTATCCTACTTCTGACTAACAACAAAAACAAAATCGCTTGTTGGCTCATCCTTAACCGAAAAGCTGCCGTAGCGCGGACTCGTTTGCAGCCTTTGAAAGTAAGGATAGAGATCAAGTAGGGTAAAAATTCGCCCACCCTTTCCACCAGTCTCATTCAATGCTTGAATAAAAAGTGATGCAAAGGGCGAATGACTACCGGCAACACCATCAGGAACATATTCTTTACTTCCACTGGTAAGAAATTTTCTGGTTCTTAGTGAAAGTTTTCTTACCAGCAAGTCTGTGTCGGATGCAGCATCATAGACATTACGTTGCTTGGAAAATTCCGGATCCAACGTTCCTCCAAAACACACATCCATAGCAAGAAAAATATGTTCGCACTTTATATTATCAATTCTACCTCTTAAAATTGAATGTGGTATGTATGTGGAGCGTCCTTTATCATTACTCTTTGAATCGCGCGCGGCAACAAAGCCCTCGTTTAAATTATCATCGAACACCCCATGGCCAGCAAAAAATACCAGCAACTGATCTTGCGGATTAAACTTACGCGTATTGTATTCAGAAATCTTTTCGAGAATTTCATCGTGTGTAGGATCTGTGATAATCTCCGTTTTAAATCCATAGCGTGTGCGCAAGAGTTCTTCAATAGTTTTTGAATCGAAGATAGGGTTAGTAAGGTTATTCAGATCGTCATAATTGTTTGTTGCAAATATTAGTGCATAGTCGCTTCTGTTAACATCAATGGCATTGGCAATGGCATCTTTACCTACCAATACTGATCGGCTGCTGCTAATGATTCCATTCTTTAAATTTTCTACGCGAACCTCGATTGAATTTTTGCCATCCAAAAGCGTAAGGTGCTGTTTTATCTTTTTGGTAAGCATACCGGCTTCCACAACAACATTCTTCTCATTAATAGTAGTTACTCCATCGCCTACAATAAGTTTGATTGTCTTTATGGGTACTTCCGAATTGATTACCAATTCGATATCAATTGAGTTAGATTGACTAAAGGTCTGTTCAATTCGGGGAGTCTCCCAACTAATAACAGCAAAACTGGTAGTGGGCTGATTCGGGTTTTTAAAATTCAAAACCACTTCATTTGTTTTCTCACTAAAGTTTTGGCTATAGCAATGCCACGAAATTAAAATCAGGAGGGCACTAATAATTCGTTTCATTTTGTCTTAGTTTTTACCCGTTTCTTTGCCAATATCCGGTGGGCCGGGAATGTCTTTGCTCGCATTTCCTTGCGTGAGCAAATAAATTAAAGTGCCAACGCCCAATACAGGTATAGCCTTTAACGCAAGTGGAACTTTCCTTCGCACAGAAAACTCTTCCGTGAAGATATATTGCTCTTTGTCTTTGCTATCTCTTATCTTAAAGGTGTAGCCTCCACCTGGTTTTGTAGCTTTAGGAATAATAATACTATACTTTCCTAAACTGGTTGCAATACTGGTATAGGGTGCCGATACATACTTTCCATTTCTGTAAAGCTCGAAATTGATCAAACTATTTGCCCGACCACCACTCCAGGTAACATCTTCTTTAACACCCCGCTTTCGAGATTTCTTTCCCCTAAAACCATCTAACTTAAGAAAAGGAATAAACTCATTACCCCGTACTTCAAAACCAACCTTGCCATCAAAATCAGAACCTAATTCTTCCTTTGCACTCCAGCTAATTTTGCGATTACCACCGGGCTTTACAATTTGTCCTACATCACCTGAAACTTTTACTAAGGGAATGGTGTAACTATCAAGCGAGGAGTAAAGAAAGATTGAATAGGTTCGGCTTGAATTCGTTGTGCTGTCGGAGAGATCGTAATATAAATTAATAACCTCACCAGCCTGCTCCACCTTTCTAATTTTAAAATACTGAGCATAGCCTATTGATCCTGCACTTAAGAAAGCGATAACCAGCAAAAATGCTCTTCGATATTTATTGATACGCATACTCGTTATTGTAAAATAATTCTTCCAGTAATCTTTTTGCCATCCGTTATAACTTCATAGAGATACATTCCTTGTGTAACCCGACTATTTTGAAAATCAGTTCCATCCCAAACTACCTCGTGGTAGCCTTGGTTAAATTGATCGCTAACAAGATTCTTAATCTTCTTACCCATCAAATCATACATTGTAACTTGCACTTGGCCGCCCGGGGCACTTAAAATAAATGGAATGGTAACTGATGACGTGAAGGGATTTGGAAAAGCTTTGCCTACCACATTTGCTTCTGGCAGCAATGACTCCTTGCTTAAACTAAATATGAATTTAAAGTCTCTGGTTTTCCCAGACTTAAATGAATAGGAAGTACTCTTCTTCATATTAATCAACTCTTTGGCTTCAGTGTCGTATAAAAAAAGCTGAGCTTCATTATCGCTAAGCAATTCATTGCTCCATTCTAGCCGGGCTTCCAGTCCATCAAAATTTGATTCATAGGTATAGGTCCACGTAAAGGCATCTGATGTTGGCACAACATCGCGCGCGAACTTAGGTGTGAATTCGCTATTGTGATACGAATTCAGTTCAAGGTATTTGATAAAGCGCGGCACAGTCTGCCCATCAAAACGATCCTTTGATAATTTAGCATCCGGGTGCATGCCAAAGCCGATATAGTCATTGGCACCTTCTGCTTGCGTGAGTTTAATTGGCATAAACCAATTTGGTTGATCGATAGAATAATCTACCAAATCATTTTGGTTATACTTTCTACCATTAGCCGTATTTTTTAAAGTAACAGGAAGTTGTAAGGTCACACTTGTGTTTGCATACACAAACCCTCCTGACCATGAGATGATAGAATTTGATTTCTTAAATCCTTCAGTTGCCGGATCAAATACCAGATAATCTGGATCTACATCGGCTGTTGAATTAACCTTGAGTACATCATCCCAATCTATATTAAACAAATAAGGGTTTCCTATTTGATTCCAGCCTCTTTCAAGAGTCAATTGAAATGAACTAGCCTGATTGGCAGAAATAGCTTGACCTGATACTTTTATATCGGCTGTTTCAAGACTATTGAACCAATAGCCCCTTCCTTGTCCTAAACTAGTGAGTCCATCAAAATCAGTATTCTTTCCGTTTTGATATCGAAGCAATCGCCAGTGTTCTTTATTATAACCACCGTAATTCGAAATAAGCGTTGCAAACACATCCCGAATATCGCTTGACTCCAACTTAAGTGGCACAGATATAATCCGATACGATGAAACCGTTCCTCCAGAAGCAAGAGCCGGAATACTTTGTGACGGAACTATTTTATACACATAACCTTTACTGCTCTCAGAAGTTCGACCCGATGCATCCGTTACACTGAAGAAGTATTCCATACCAATCTCATCGAAGTAAGAAGGATTTACGGTTGCCTCATAGGTATTTGATGCCAAAACAACTTCTAGCTCATGAATAAAATCAGTTTCTGCAATTTTACGGTGACTGAATATAATCTTAATGGGAACATCACTACCGGCAATTGAAGCTTTGACTGTATTTTGAGAGTTTTGATTTTCAATAATAGAAACAGAGGGTGGCACAACCCCACCAGTACCATCTGAATTTTTAGTAATTGCCAACTTAGACAGCGAATAATCCGAGACCCCGGCAGAATTAAAAGCACGAACCCGATACCGATACGAGGTACTCGCAGTCAATCCAGTCACTTGGTATTGATCAAATGACCCAACAGGTTTTGCATTGTAGCCACTTACAAACGTGTTAAAATTTTCACTCTCCAAAGTAACATCGAGATAGTATCCATCGGCACCCGTAACAACCTCCCAATTAGCAAAGAACTTAGTAGCTTCTTCATTTGAAAAAGGCTTAGAAACCGGATTGGCCGGAATGGTTATCTGGGTTTTACTTGCTGAACTAGGCGAAGTGCCGGCAGCATTCCTCGAGCGAACGCGATACTGATAATTTGTTCCGTTCGCGAGACTAGTTACATCTTGAAACGTTGCGGCTAATGTTTTTGGATAACCTGACAGTAACGTGTTGAAATTATCTTGCGATACATCAACAGAGTAATCAATTGCGCTTGTTACCACCGGCCAACTAATTGTAAAACTTGTTTGCGTGGCAGATGCGGTTGGTGATGGCGTTGCGCAAATAGTCAATGCAGAAATAACATTTGAATTCGCAGAAGCACCAGAAGCATTAGATGCACGAACTCTGTATTGATAGTTAGTTCCTGGTGTTAACCCTGTAACTTGTTTGGTAAGGCCTGTGACCAACTGATTATTGAACCCTGTTACAAAAGATGCGAAATTATCAGTGGAAACATCTAAAAAATAATCGATGCTGCCTGTGACCGCAGTCCAGTTTGCGTTGAATACGGTTTGGTCAACAGCGGTGGCCGCAAGCGCAGTTGTAGCCAATGTTGTCGTTATCTTGTTAGCTACTGCACTTGCTCCATAACTTTCACTTCCAGCCGCTACATTGAAGTCAATTAATTTAAAATGATAAACAGTATTAGCTGTTAAGCTCGTTAATGTTGCACTTGTGCCCGCACCATTATATACAACAAAATTTCCAGTACCAAGTAAAGTACCCGAACCAAAAATGGCATTTGCCGAATAAGTTTGTCCATTGGTTATCGTTCCATCAACTGCTGAAACTGCCTTCGCAATAAGAAGTCTTGAAGACCCATTTCCATTTGCCCAGTTAAGCGTCATTTGATCTTTCTGGATATTCGAAAAAGTTATTCCCGAAGAAGCGGTAATCGGTGGCGAGACAAATGGATTCAACGTTGCATCGTTGGGTTGGTAAACAACATTGCTCGAGTTTGCACCATACTTTCCGTTGTATTCAAATACTTTAAAGTAATAAGTTGTAGTAGTAAGGTTAAGTCCAGTAACCAACAAACTATTTGCATCGCTAACGCCACCATCAAACAATACATAGTTACCAGCACTAATTTGTGAGCCACTACCGAAAGTAGCATTTGCGGTGTATGTAGAACCTGCTGCAGGCACAGCATTTACGGCACTTCCTGCCCTAGCCAATACTATCCTTCTATCTCCGTTACCACGTGTAAAGTTGAGTGTTAGCTGATTAGTGGTTACCCCCGAAAAGGTAATGACCGATGCCTGTGTAGCTGGACGATAATCAATTCCTCCAAAATAAAACCCAGCTTCATTAGTTGCCCCACTGCTTTGAGAAACTGCAGCGCCAGCATACCCAGAATGAACAATGGTTCCATTGCCTGCTGTAACTGCGCCAGCATCTCCGGCAGATTGAAATTTTATTACCTGAGCATTAGTAGCCAGACTTAAGAAGAAAAAACATAATAGTAAGCGTAAAGACATAATGCAGAGTCCTATTCTATTTTGAAGCGTTGATCGTGCCCGATGACTTCTTGATAAGCAATGATTCAATTAACTCAAGTCGCTGAAGTAGGTTCCTATTCCCGATCTTTAGTTCATCAATTTTGGCTTCCTGTTTAACAGAATTTTCGTGAAAATTCTGTTCACTAACCAAAAGCTTAGCTTTTAAATCATCGATTTCTTTGCAGAGCGCCTGCGTTGAGGAAATATTTAGTGTAGTAAGGGCATCATAATCCACGCTCAGTAAGTCATATACTTTTTTCCCATAAACAAAAACATTTTCATTGATGAGGTCATTCACAACAAATTCATTTTCGTTGATCACGTTAACTTTATATTTTTTTTCACCCTGATTTTCTAGAATCAGCTTTACTTCATCGCCTGAACTAAATTGGTGCGGTTTATTCGTTTGGATGTAGGTTTTGTTTCCTTTAATCTCCGTTTTTCTAGCAACCTCGAAAACGTTTGGCACAACTCCCTCGGTTACATTAACAGCAGTTGGGTAAACACTTTGCAGTTGCTGTGCAATAACTTTTTTATGCAATCGGTCACCGTTGTTTATCTTGTCTATAAAGCGATAGTCTGTAATTTCAATTTTCAATAAATCGCTTAAATCTTTTTCATTATTTGTACCACCGACTATCTCTTTAATTCGTTTATCTGATGTTGCGATAAACGCACCAGAGGCTGCCAAAATATTTCCATCGGCCCTAATGGCTATCCCACTGGTTGTGGTGTTGTCGTGAACAAGTGAGGTGCTGCTTGTGGCTGTGAAGTAAGATCTAGCTGCAAGAGGATAGTTTCCAGTGCCACTAGTAAGACCAGTGACATACAACCCATTGGCTACGGTTACGCTACCATAAAAATATCCTGCATCAGTAGTATTACTTGTAGCATAAATACCATACCCACTTTGGCTTTGAGCATATACACCTATTCCACTACTGTTTGCTAGACCATAAACTCCAATGCCATTAGCTGTTGCAACTCCCTGAACTCCATAGCCGGCAGCTGTCTGCCCTTTACTACCAATTCCGCTATTGGTAGAAACTCCAGATATTACATTACCAGTAGTTGATACATTAATACTTGTTGACCCGGAGATTGTCCCTGAATTAATAGCATTACCTGAAACTTTACCTGCAGTTGCTATTGTTGCCAACTTTGAATCGGCAATGGCTGCACTAGCATTAATATCAGCATCAACTATGATACCGTCTGTAATAGAGGCAGCGTTCACATTGGTAATACCCGATCCATTGCCTGTATAACTAGTTCCTGTTATTGTGCCCGCGGTGATGGATCCAGTAGTATTTATAATAGTTGATCCCCCAATAGTTCCTGAGGTGATTGCACTCCCTGACACCTTACCTGCTGTGCTTACTGTAGCCAACTTTGAATCGCCAATAGCCGCACTGGCATTTATGTCTGCATTGGTAATCGTGCCATCAACAATCTTTGCCGAGGTTACCGCATTATCCGAAATACTATACGCACTTTGCGCCTGAAATGTATAAGCCGCGGTAGTGAGTTGGGCCCGAGGCAAAAGTTCTGTGCCCGCATCCACCTTAATTCCAATATAAACTTGTTGCGAGCCAATCTGATTCATTTCAGTTGAGTTGAACGGGGCATTGGGTGCAACACCCCCGCCAATGATGCAGGTATATAAACCTCTTGAGGTGGTAACCGAAATGGTTCGCGTTAAAAGTGCCGAGCCTCCCGAACTCACCGTGTAAAAGCTAAATACTATGCTGTGAGCTCCATCCGTTAATGGGGTAATGCCATCATTCTGGAGTAGAATGCCTTGGTAACTAAGCGTGCCAGGTACCTGCGAAAAAAGATTCAGACTGCTTGCAAAAAGAAGTGTTGTTAAAAGTATAATTTTCATAATATAAAATATTTTATTATCCATTCACTCAACTACAGGCATCTATGCAATGCTTTTATAACTTTAAATGAAATTTGGAAAAAAAGATATGAGTAGGCAATCCCCAAAATTGGGGATAGGAGTTTCCATTTATGCTATTTGGAGTGAGCCGAACGAAGCTTAGGTTATCTTATATTTTAATGCTTTGGCTACTGCCCCACTCATGGAATGGACGTGGAGCTTTTCATAAATCTTTTTGATATGCGAATGAACTGTTTCGGTACTTATTTCGGCCGCTGCGGCAATCTGTTTATAGCTCAATCCCTTCACTAAATATCGAAGAACTTCCTGCTCGCGATTACTTAGACTAAAATCTTTTGACTCGAACGCAGGCGACTGATCCTTTACCATCAATAATATTTTCTTCGCAATCACTGGTGTAAACGCAGCTCCTCCGTCCACTACTTGTTGAATTGCTTCCAGCAGTTTTTCGGGGCCGGCACTCTTTAGCATATAGCCTGAGGCACCTGCACTTACCGAGGCAAAAATTTTATCTTCATCCTCAAAAACAGTTTGAATGAGTACGGGTATCTCCGGAAATTGCAAGGCCATCATTTTTACGGCTTCAATACCAGAGACTCTTGGCATGGAAATATCCATAAGAACAAGATTAGGTTTGTAAACATCCAACTGACTTAGCAGTTTATAGCAATTTGAAAAAGCACCAACTACCTCAAATGCTGAGTTAGAATTGATGGAATCAATTATCCCTTTCCGATAAATTTCATTATCCTCATAAATGATAATCCTTATTTTTTCAACCTGACTCATAAATAAGCTACTACTACTATCAAATGTTATTCTTACTGAATTGACTTACAATCCCCAAAACTGGTGAGCTATTAATTATATACTGCATTTTAAATTTATAACTGTGCCTTTACCCAATTTGGATGTTATCATCAATTGTCCTTGAATTTCCTTGCTTCGCTCATTAATATTCTTTAACCCATTTCCTTCTGTTTCCCATGTCTTTTCAAACCCCTTTCCGTTATCGGAAATAACCATTTCAACAGTATGCGGGGTTGATAGTAAGCTGACTTTAATTTCTGTACAATTAGAATGTTTAACGGCATTATTAATCGCCTCTTTAAAAATCAGGTAAAAACTCTTTCGCACATCAACGCTTAGCCTTGCATTTTTAAAATCTGATCCTTCATCATAAGTGAACTGAATTTCTCGGGCCTGGCATAGTTCCAATGCAAATTGACTCATCCTTTTGCCAAGACTCACCGAATCATCCTTTTCGGGATTGATAGCCCATACTATGTCATTCAAGGTTCGTATAGCTGTGGCTGATGTTGCTGTAATGGTTTCTAAAAGTTTCTTTACACCAACTTCCGACCCATTTAATCGTCTTTGAATGGAATCTATAGTATAGGAAACGCTGCTTAATGTAGATCCAATTTCATCGTGTAGGTCTTGAGCAATTCTCAATCGCATCCGCTCTATTCTTAGCGCCTGACGAAGGCGGATTTTATGAACCCAGTACACCAGCAATATTAATACGAAGGTTATCATTAAAATGAAATACCACTCAGCCCAAAAGGGTTTGGTAATTGTAAATCGAAATGTTGCAGGCTCACTCCAGAAAGAGCTAGCGGTTCGCGTCTTTACCAAAAACTCGTAATCACCTGATGGCAATTTACCATAGGAGACAATATTATTAGGTGATGGGTTGCTCCATAACTCAGTAGCTCCAACTAATTTATATGAAAACAAAAGAGTATGATCAATCAAGGAAATTCCTTTGAAGTAAAAAGTTAAAAAATTCTGATCGTAATTAAGGGTAATTGGCAATGTCTGCACCTCGCTAAGAGAATCATAAATATTAGCTTTGGAGTCGAGTAAAATCTTCTCAATTTTTGTTGTCGGTGCTTTACCATTGAAGGCAATTTCATTTACAAAAAAAATGATTGCCTCGTTAACCAATGTCAATCGTATGTTCCCCTCGTTATCAGTAAGTAGATTTGCAAATGCCCAATTTTGAATAGGTAAATTGAATACTTTGTCCATCTGGCAAATCAAAGGAAAGCCATCTGTCTCAATTGACTTCCAGTTAACTACCGATAATCCAGCATGGGTTGCTATCCAAATTCTATTTTCCTTGTCGAAAGTAAATGATTCAATAGCATTACTCGGCATTCCGCTTTTCATGCTAACCTCTACTTGCTTAACAAGCTGATTGTTTTGTAAGATGCATTTCAAGAGACCACCATCTAAATACAATAGCCAGAGATTTCCAAGATTGTCCTTTTGAAAATCCCGAATTCTGGATACATCTATATCCTTTGAAGTTTTAATGGCGTTGACTTGATCTTTGGAATCAATCTTCCATAATTTATTATCCGAAGTCTTAACCAAAACATTTCCATCAGGTAGAATTGTAACGAGTGTTGGTGATAAAATAATCTCACCATTAGTTGGTTGAAAAACAGAAACAGCCTGAGCATCACCCAAGAGTAACTCATTGGCTGGTATCCACATTTTATTTCTATTAAAATCAAATTCAAATCTAACATGAAGTAACTCATCATCTCTCTTCCTACTCACTTCCTCCATACTTCCATTAATTACTCTACCAAAAATCCCACCTCGTGACATGTACCATAGGTTATTATCTCCGTCATAACTCCAAGAGTCAATCAAAGCACCTTTCAAGTTATTTTGGTCTTTATATTTAGATTCAATTGCCACGGGATTAATAGAATTTCCCACCCAACTCAGTAATCCCGATTTACTATCAAGAAATAGTTTTCCGTTTTGGTCTTTTAAAATTTTGAAAACAGTTTCAATCAAAGGGTGCTCGGTCTGTTTATAAATGTGATAATTAATACTGTTTATTTGCAACAGGGAATTTGATGTGCCAGCCCAAACCGTGCCATCGGCACTTTCATAAAATGAACTTATCATTTTAACTGGTTCATCCACTTCTATTCTTTTGCTAAAGCCGTTTGCATTAGTCGAGTCGGCTATTAATATTCCATCTACGTTGGTACTTATCCATAGTCGGCCTTGGTGGTCATAAAGACAAGCATAAATAGATTTTCCATCCAATTCTTTAGCAAATAACTTTTCACTCTTATTTTTCTTGACTCTTAACAAACCATATTCTGTTCGTATAATCATCTCTTGCTCAGAAAAAGAAATAATATCAATAAAACCATTATTTGGTATTGTTGGAAAGACTCGCTTAACTTCCATTTTTGAATCAATCGAAAACACTTCGCTTTGTTCTGTCTCGTGTGTTACCAAAATATGTTTATTATCAGCTTCAATTACCTGCCGAAATATTTTCTCTTCCATGCCAGGTATCTTGATTTTTCGCAATCGATACTCATTATCTAAAACATAAATACCCTTATCCGTTAGTGCCCATATCTGTCCACTACTTATTTTCTGTATTTGAAAAACGAATGATATGGTTACTGAATCTTCAACAACAACTTGTTTTATAGAATCACCACTTAAAACAAAAATTCCATTGCGCGAGCCAAGCCATATCCGACTACTATCCACTTCTTCATAAACTTCATCAATAGATAGGTTTGTTAATCCTTTCTGGAATCCATAATTCAAAAATGAATTTCCATCAAACCGACTGAGCCCCGAAAATGTACCTATCCATAAATTTCCTTCATGATCTTGATTAACATGAAGAACATAGCCATTTGGCAGTCCGTCTTTAGCGGTATAGGCTTTAGGTAAAAAAACTTGCTGACCTTGTAATAGGGTAGGCAATATTATAATGCCAATGAAAAAAATCTTTACAAACGATTTTTTAACAAAATCAATATCAGGATTTTCAAACGTGGCCGCCATACTTATCCTCAAAAGGTTACTGAGTTGATTGAGCTTTCAATTAGAATACTAACCATATGAAAGTACAAAAGAAAAATTGGATAACTAAAAACAATCAACCTA
>Ga0209480_10002717_pt1 | contig 11925 bp, 10 predicted proteins | sample JI61114C2DNA_FD_187501 | JGI IMG/M metagenome (GOLD analysis project Ga0209480, IMG submission 187501) | Wastewater effluent complex algal communities from Wisconsin, to seasonally profile nutrient transformation and Carbon sequestration -... | ecosystem: Engineered > WWTP > Effluent > Algae...
GTTAGCCGGCAAGGTCTACGCAATCAGCGTTGCCGAGCGCCGGGTCATCGCTGAGATTACTGTCGGGCAGTATCCGAACGGTGTTGCGGTCCACCCGGACGGGACGCGTATTTTTATCTCAAATGGCCGTGATGGCAGCGTGATGTCCATCGATACTGCCAGCAATACGGTGCTGGCGACGGTCGAGGTTGGTAAGCGACCGTGGAACATGGCCGTGACGCCAGATGGCAGCAAGCTATACGTTGCCAATGGCCGCTCGAACAGCGTATCGGTGGTCGATACGGCCAGTTTTACCAAATTGCGCGACATCGAGGTTGGTGAGTTGCCGTGGGGGGTGAGCATTCGATGAGTGCCCAGCGCTACACCTTGCCTGCCATCCTGCTTCACTGGGTGCAGGCCATTGTGGTGCTGTGGCTGCTTTGGCTGGGCTGGACTATGATCGATCTGCCCAAGGGGGCCGAGCGTACAGCCGCCTATGGCCTGCATAAATCGCTGGGTCTGCTGGCACTGCTGTTAGTGGTGATCCGCCTGGTCTGGCGCCGCGGTCATTCAGCGCCGCCGACACTGGCCATAGGTTGGGAGGCAAGCCTGGCGACAGCTACTCACCACATGCTCTACGCCTTCCTGTTTCTGGCGCCGCTTGCCGGTTACCTGGCCTCGTCCTTTACCCCTTACGCTATCAAGTTTTTTGGTATCGAACTGCCCAAGGCGGGCTGGCCGGATGAGTCGCTCAACAGTCTCTTTAAGCTGTTGCACGTCACCTTTGTCTGGGCGGGCGCTGTCCTGATCGCCCTGCATATTGCCGGTGCGCTCAAACACGCTCTAAAACGTGACGGTACTGTGCAGCGCATGTTGCCCGGTGGCTTGTCTAAAAAATGAACAGGTGTTTCGTGACGGAGCAAACTGGTCTGACTAAAGTTATATGATTGGTTGCGGTAAACAATAAATATTATGAAAAAATGCCACCTGAGGGTGGTGTTTTTTTGGGAGCCTGGTTAATGATCTCATTACCTACAAATTGACCACTGACCTTAAAGGCCCGGTGCACACGGATAAAGTGGCTTCGCCAATGAGTGCAAGAGAGTGGCTTTGAGACACGCAGGTGGTCCTGCTTGGCATCTCTTGGCGCCTTTTTTCGTGGCTTTGGTTGCTGCTTTGGTCTTTGTGGGCAAGCTGCCGCTCAAGCTCTTGCTGTTTTATCTTGCTGCCAGTCTCATCGCTTTTGTTGTCTATGGATGGGACAAGTCGGCGGCGCAGCACAATCGCTGGCGAACCAGGGAAAGCACCCTGCATCTGATTTCACTACTGGGTGGTTGGCCAGGGGCTCTGATGGCGCAAAAACTGTTACGCCACAAGTCTCAGAAACTGTCGTTTCTGGCCGTGTTCTGGCTGATGGTCCTGCTTAACTGTGGTGTGCTGGTTTGGACTATGACGACCAAGGGTGCTTGGGTTCTGCAATCCTTGTTTGCTGGATGGGCCGGATAAGCGGTTTTTCTTGCTGGAAGAAGAAACGGCTTGTTCCGGCCGCATGTTTTTCTACTCTAATGCCAGAATCCACTTGATTGCTGCTTTCAGATCTTCGTCGCTGATCTTGTCGGCGGGGTGGGCAAGCATGGGAACTTCGCCCCAGTTGCCGCTGCCGCCAGCGCGGACTTTGTCGAACAGTTTGGCCGGGGCGCTGGTGTCGCCGCGATACTTCGTGGCGACGTCCTTGTAGGCCGGGCCGACACGTTTAGCGTCGACGGTGTGGCAGGCCACGCAGCGTGCTTTTTTGACGATGGCTTCCGACGCCTTGGCCTGGCTGCTAAAGCCGATGATTGCGCCAGCCAGCAAGGGCAGCAGCAGAGTGTTTGTAAGTTTCTTGTTCATGTGACATCTCCTTTATTTAAACGAGGCCGCTTGCCTGCAGTTCTGCCCATTCAGAATCTGTGAAAAGGCGTGAACGGGTATGAAAAGCCTTGCCGGTATTGCCTTCGAGTGAAAAAGTGCCACCGTGGCCGTCGATCACATCAATGATCAATTGCGTATGCTTCCAGTATTCGTATTGCGAGGCGCTGATATAAAAAGGCACGCCACCAATACTGCCAAGGTGTACGTCGTATGGGCCGATGGTCAAGTCGCTTGGCAGGTAACAGTTGGCTGCGCTGTTGTCACAGCAGCCACCAGATTGGTGGAACATCAGTTCCGGTCCATACTGCTGTTGAAGTTGCTTGATCAGTTCAAGCGTAAGCGGGGTAGCTATGACGCGGTCGACCATCAATCTCTCCTGAAAAGGGGGGGCGGTTGCCCGCCCCCTTAAAATCACCCACTAGACGATGGGCAAGTGGAGGAGTTGCTCGGTTAGAAGAAGCCTAGCTTGCTTTCGCTGTAGCTGACCAGGACACACTTGAGCTGCTGGTAGTGATCGAGGATAACCTTGTGGGTTTCGCGACCAATGCCTGATTCCTTGTAACCGCCAAAGGAGGCGTGTGCCGGGTAAGCGTGGTAGCAGTTGGTCCACACACGACCGGCCTTGATGGCGCGACCCATGCGGTAGGCGACGTTGCCGTTACGGCTCCAGACGCCAGCGCCGAGGCCGTAGATGGTATCGTTGGCGATGGCGAGTGCGTCGGCTTCATCTTTGAAAGTGGTGACCGCAAGCACTGGTCCAAAAATTTCTTCCTGGAAAATGCGCATCTTGTTGTGACCCTTGAACAGGGTTGGCTGAATGTAGTAGCCGCCAGCCAGGTCGCCTTCGAGCTTTTCCACGTCGCCACCGATCAAGCACTCGGCTTCCTGCTTGCCGATATCCATGTAGGACATGATCTTGCTCAGTTGTTCCTGCGAAGCCTGCGCCCCCATCATGCACTCGGTATCGAGCGGGCTGCCACGCTTGATGGCGGCAATGCGCTTCAGGACGCGTTCCATGAACTTGTCATAGATCGATTCCTGAATCAGGGCACGTGACGGGCAGGTACAAACCTCACCCGAGTTGAAGGCAAACAGCACCATGCCTTCGATCGCCTTGTCGAGGAAGCCGTCGTCCTTGTCCATTACGTCGGCAAAGAAGATGTTCGGGGACTTGCCACCCAGTTCCAGCGTGGCAGGAATCAGGTTGTTGGCGGCGGCCTGGGCGATGACGCGGCCGGTGGTGGTCGAGCCGGTGAAGGCGATCTTGGCGATGCGCTTGCTGGTGGCGAGCGGCATGCCGGCTTCACGACCGTAACCGTTGACGATGTTCAGCACGCCTGGCGGCAGAATGTCGGCGATCAGTTCGGCCAGGATCAGGATGGAGATCGGGGTAGACTCGGCCGGCTTGAGCACGACGCAGTTGCCGGCGCCGATGGCGGGTGCCAGTTTCCAGGCGGCCATCAGAATCGGGAAGTTCCAAGGAATGATCTGACCAACGACGCCAAGCGGCTCGTGAAAGTGGTGGGCGACGGTATTTTCGTCGATATCGCTCATTGCACCTTCCTGGGAGCGCAGGCAGCCAGCGAAGTAACGGAAATGATCGATGGTGAGCGGAATGTCGGCGTTCAGTGTTTCGCGGATGGCTTTGCCGTTATCAACGGTCTCTGCATAAGCAAGCCGTTCAAGGTTGGCTTCCAGGCGGTCGGCAATTTTCAACAGAATGTTGGAGCGCTGGGCTGCAGGAGTCTTGCCCCATGCGTCGGCCGCAGCGTGTGCGGCATCCAGAGCCAGCTCGATATCTTCTGCGCTGGAGCGTGCGACTTTGGTGTAAACCTTGCCATTGATCGGGGTGATTACATCAAAATATTCGCCCTTGACCGGAGCAACCCACTTGCCGCCGATAAAGTTGTCGTAGTTGGTTTTGTATTCGATTGGTGCACCGGCTTGGCCGGGAGCGGCATAAAGCATGTTCGTCTCCAGATTTTTGAATTGGGTTGCGGAAAGTTGATTCAGAAGCAGCAGGTGGTTGTTCAGGAGAGTCGTCGGCACCTGCCATGACTCGTACCAAATAGTTCGCATGGCGTGTGCCAGGCCGGCATGATGGATGCCGTTGAAAAATAATCGTTAAAAAACATATTGTTGGCGGTTTTTTGGTGGGGCGGATGAGTGTTGGCATTTGCGCTCCGGTTGGTCAAATGTGGAGCAATCGCTCAAAGCTGGAGCGGTGGGTGCACGCCTGTCGTGCCAAGGTGCAGGAAAAGTTCAAACAAGAGCGGGCGTTGAGCTTTAGGTCATGCTTGAAAAAATTAAGGATACCGACGAACATGCCGCCCCTTCGCCAATTTGCCAGGCTGACCACAACCGGTTGCGTATTGAGCGATTTCCTATTCTCAGCTTAGGCGGCCATGACTTTCAAAGACAATTCCATCCAGTTTCAGATGCTTGACTTGACGTTGATCGAGCCGGACCCGGCGCATCCCCGGCAACATATCGACGATGCCAGCCTCAGGGGCTTGGTCAACGCCATTCAGAAAAAAGGACTGATTCACCCACTAATCGTTCAGCCGGCCGATACAGCAGGGCGGTATAGATTGATTGTCGGTGAACGACGCTGGCGGGCGGCGGCTATTGCCGGCGAAAAAACTCTGCCAGTCTTGATCCGCGCCTGTGCCGAGAATGAACTCCTGGAGGTACGGATTTTTGAGAACCTCGGTCTGGGTGTGCGTGCCGCACTTGAACCGCGGGAGATGGCCAATGCCATTCAGCAGATTGCCGGGCATTTGGGGACCCAGGAGGCGGCTGCTGAACACTTTGGTCGCACTTCCAATTGGCTGAGTCAGGCAACTGCTGCGGCCAATCTGTCGCCCAAGGTTGGCGCACTGCTCGACTCGGGGAAAATTGCCAGTACCGGGACAGCGATTCAACTGCAAAGGCTTGCCGAAAAAAATGAGGCGCGTGCCGAATCACTGATCAATCAGGTTGAACAGTTGCCTCAAGGCGAAAAGCTAGCGCGCAAAACAGTCGATAAGGCGTTATCTGAAGAGAGCGGAAGGCGCCGAAAAAAGGACGACTCAGAGCCAATCGAGGATGCTTCAAAGCTTGGTGCGGCCGCTATCCCTCCGCGGGAGGAGTTGCCGCCGACGCCCAGTACTCGTCAGCGGGTTAATCCGGGCAAGGTGAAGAGGGTGGCTGACTTGCTAGGCCTATCGGATCTCGACGAGGAAGAAGTCTTGGTGCGCCTGATTGACGAATTTCTCGCCCTTAAAGGGCAAGGTGCCGTCTAGAAAGAGGAGTCATGTTGCAGGCTGATTGGGTATAAAGCCGGATTTCCGGGGCGGTTGCTTCATCCGTTCGCTAGCGTTGATTCCGTAAAAAACCGACACTGATCAGGCCGGAGTTTGTGCGACTCCATGGGGTGCAGGGGCGCAATGAATACAGGCGACGAACTTCTTGTCATGCAAGGGGAAGTAAATCCACCTTGCCAAAGACAAGAAGATGGGTCCGTGGTCCGCTTTTATCAGTAATTGTGCTTGGGGTGCGGTCCTGCCATCAGGCTGGCGGACCGGCTAGACAAGCGGACAACTAATCGAGCGATTAGAGTGCCAGAATCCAATTGACCAATTTGCGGGCATTACCTTCGGTAATCGCGACCGCATTGGGGGGCATGGAGAGACCGCTGACACTACCTTTCCAGTGGCTGCTATAGGGATTCGAACCTTCGAGGACAACGCTGGTCAGGAATTCAGAGGCGCCCGGCTTGCCTTTGTATTGTTTGGCGACATCGGCCCAGGCTGGACCAATTGGTTTCATGCCATCTGGACCCGGCTTGCCGGTTTCGATGCCGTGGCAGGTCATGCAGCCGCTGCTGAGGGCCAGCTTTTTCATTTCGGTGTCGTTTTTGGCATCGGCTATGGCGAGGGGGGCAGTCAGGCTCAGGGCAACAAGCGCGGCCAGATAGTGGGGACGGAGCATAGCGGTTTTCCTTTGTTCAATTGTTGAAACTAAAACGCCGGGCCAGGCGGTAAAACGAATGGCCCGGCGTCGTGATTCAGGGGTTTAGCCCTTGTGTAGCTTGAAGACCCAGACGGAACCGCCCTGTTCGAGGAAGTTCACGCGCTTGGCGACGTCGCCGCCCCACAATGGTACAGCACCGCCCCAGCCAGTGGTAACAGCAATCATCTGCTCGCCATCCTGTTCCCAGCTAACTGGCGGTGCAACGATACCAGTGCCGGTCTGGAAGGACCACAGTTCCTTGCCGGTCTTGGCGTCTACGCCTTTCAGGAAGCCCTCCGGCGTGCCGTAGAAGACCAGGCCGCCAGCGGTGGTCAGAACACCACCCCAAAGTGGCGCGTAGTTCTTGTTTTCCCAGACGATCTTGCCGGTGGCCGGGTCCATGGCACGCAGCACGCCGATATGGTCGTCGTTCAGCGCCTTGATGGTGAAGCCGGCACCGAGGTAAGCCGCGCCCTTCTTGTAGGAAACCGGTTCGTTCCAGATGTCCATCGACCACTCGTTGGCCGGCACGTAGAAGAGACCGGTCTGCGGGCTGTAGGCCATTTGTTGCTGGTTTTTGCCGCCGAGGAAGGACGGCGCCGAGAAGACAACCTTGCCCTTCTTGCCATCCGCACCTTGCGTCGGGTCGCCGGGGCGGCCTTCTTCAATGTAGTTGGGACGCCCGGTTGCCAGGTCGTAACCCGTCGCCCAGGTTATTTTCTTGACGAAGGGGTAGGCGCCAAGCAGCTTGCCGTTGGTGCGGTCGTTGACGAAGAAGAAGCCGTTACGGTCGGCTTTGGCGCCGGCCTTGATCAGCTTGCCGGTCTTCGGATCCTTGAAGTCGAAGGAAATGAATTCGTTCACGCCATCAAAGTCCCAGCCGTCGTGTGGGGTGTTCTGGTAATGCCAGGCGATCTTGCCGGTGTCGGCGTCGATGGCCACGGTGGAGGACGAGAACAGGTTGTCGCCGGGGCGCAGGTGGCTGTTCCACGGGGCCGGGTTGCCGGTGCCGGCGAAGATCAGGTTGGTTTCCGGATCGTAGGTGGCACCGTTCCAGGTCGCGGCGCCGCCGGTTTGCCAGAGGTCGCCGGTCCAGGTGGCGTTGGTCGTGCCGGAGATGCCGTTTTCGATCTTCTCGTCACCCTTGAAGGCGTAACCCATGTGACCTTCAACGGTCGGACGCGTCCATACCAGCTTGCCGGTCATCGGGTCGCGGGCGTCGATGCGGCCAACGACGCCGAATTCGCCACCGGAAACACCGGTAATCAGCTTGCCCTTGGCGATGATCGGGGCGGCGGTAGCGGAGTAGCCGGCAGCGTAATCGCCGAGCTTTTCTTTCCAGACCACTTTGCCAGTGTCGCGGTTGAGCGCCACCAGTTGCGCATCGAGCGTGGCGAAAATGACCAGGTTGCCGTACAGCGCGGCGCCCCGGTTGATCACGTCGCAGCAGGGCATGATGCCGTCGGGCAGGCGGTGCTCGTACTTCCACAATTTCTTGCCGGTTTTGGCGTCGACCGCAAACAGTCGGCTATACGAGGCGGTAACGAACATTTTGCCGTCGGAAATGACCGGCTGCGATTCCTGGCCGCGTTGCTTCTCGCCGCCGAAAGACATCGACCAGGCGGGGACCAGGTTTTTTACTGTCTTGGTATCGATCTGGGTGGAAGGGCTGAAGCGCTGGCCCTGAGTGCCAAGGCCGAAGCTGACGACATCGCCTGGGGTCTTGGCGTCATTGAGGATGTCGGTGTCAGTCACGTCCTTGGCCATTGCCGGTGAGCCGGCAAAAGCCGCGGCAACTAGCAGGGCAATGCCGAGCGCGCGCCGCTGGGGGGGGGTATGACTATGCATGGATTGTCTCCTTTGGTTATGCATTGATTCCTGCTTCGGGGCGGGTGTGGCGCACGAGCCGCGTTGCGGAAAGAATTGCCGGGGGGCCGCCTTCCATTCCCTGAAATGGCCCTCTGGCAGGTGAGGTGATCGCAAGGCCTGTGCCACGACAAGGAAAACTCGCTGTTTGCCACGTGTGGCGCGGCGCGGCAAGGATTTTGGCAGGTTCGGCAGGGGGGCGCAAAGGGGGGGGAATGTGTGCTGCAAATGAGTACACCTGTTCAAAAGTTGCGCAGTTGTGTTGTTGCGGTCGACCGCTGATTTGGGCAAAAAAGCTGGAATTGCCCTTGTGCTCAGCGTTTGCCTTTGCTTTTTCGGCTTTGGCACGCCCCTTGCGCACTCCTTTGCAAACAGCCCACAGGGCACGAGGAGAGAGACGAGATGAAATTGCCACTGAGCATTGCCGCCATCGCACTGGCGGCGCTGATGTCGCCGGCCGATGCCGCTGCGCTTCAGGAGAGTGGCGACCCGCTGGCTTCGGCGCGCTGGGGGGATATGCAGAAGAGCGTGCTGCATGGCGCACCAATGGTCTTTGATCCTCGGGTCAAGGTCATCGCGCCTTCGATAGCTGAAAACCCGATGCAGGTGCCGGTTACCGTTGACGCCACGGCTTTGCCTGGGGTGCAGGAGGTCGTTGTTTTTGCCGACTTCAACCCCATCGTTCAGGTGCTGCGTTTCTACCCCGAAGGTAGTGGCGCCTATCTCGGCTTCCGCGTTAAATTGCAGCAATCGACACCGGTTCGGGCGGCGGCGCGCACTGCGGACGGTGTCTGGCATGTCGGCGGTGCCTGGGTGGACACGGTGGGCGGTGGTTGTACAGCACCTTCGGCGGCTGCGGGTTCGAAAGAGTGGCAGAAAAAACTCAATATGGTGAGCGGCCGGCAGTGGTCGGAAGGGCCGCAGCGCGGCCGCGTCCGCCTGAGTATCGTGCACCCGATGGATACCGGCCTGGTTGCCGGTACGCCGGCTTTCCATCTTGAAGAGATCAATATCAACGATGCCGCCGGGCAGCGTCTGGTGCGCATCCAACCCTATGAGCCAGTGGCCGAAAATCCGGTGTTTACGCTGAATCGTGGTCAGGTCAGTGGTCCGGTTCAGGCCAGTGGCCGCGACAATAACGGTAACAATTTCGCGGCCACTATTGCGCCATGAAACACTGGTTTACTCTTTTTCTCGTTGGGTTTAACGCGGTGGCGAGCGCCGCTGACTTTGACTATCATCTGGCGGCGCAGAGGGTCGCTGAGAACGTCTATGCCTTCGTCGGGCGGAATGAGGATTTCACGACGAGGAACGGTGGCAATATTGTCAATACGGGTTTTATCGTCGCGCCCGACGGTGTGGTCGTCATCGATAGCGGCCCCTCGCTGCGCTATGGCCAGCAAATGCGGCAGGCAATCGCCGCCTTGAATGCCAAGCCGCTGGCGTTGCTGATCAATACTCACCATCATCCTGACCACTTTCTTGGTAATCAGGCTTTTGCTGGTACGCCAATTGCCGCGCTACCTGCCACCATCGAAGGTATTGCCAGTGAGGGCAATGCCTTCGCCGAAAACTTGTTCCGCATGACCGGTGACTGGATGAAGGGGACGGAAGTCCTGGCACCGGCTCGGGCGTTGACTGCCGGGGTGGTTGAAGTCGCTGGCCGCCGTTTGCGGCTGATCGCCCTCGATGGTCACACCGGTGCTGACCTTGCCATTTACGACGAAACGAGCGGCGTGCTTTTTGCTGGCGATCTGGTTTTCAACGGGCGTGCGCCGACTACGCCGCACGCCGAGATCAGCCACTGGCTGGTGGCGCTTGACCGACTCGAAGCGGTGACTCGAGAGGGTGGTTTCAGCGCACTGGTGCCTGGCCATGGCGTTGTCAGCCGCGACGCTGCACCGATCCGCCAGACCCGTGCCTGGCTGCTCTGGCTGCAAGGCGCCATGCGTCAGGCGGCGCGGGCCGGTCTGGATATGAACGAAGTGCTGGCCTTGCCGCTGCCGGCGGAATTCGCCGAACTGCCGGTCGCCAACAGCGAATACCGGCGTTCGGTGGGCCATCTCTTTCCGGCCGCCGAGCAGGAGGCGCTGCAGTAATGAATGCTGCGGTCGACCGTCGTTTTCTCGCAATTTTAGGGCTGTCGCTGGCTCTGCATGCGAGCCTGTTTGCGCTGACCAGTTGGCAGCGCAAGCACGGGACGATTGCCCTGCCACCCATCCTGGCGTCGATTCGCCTGCTCAATGTTTCCGAATCCGGACCTGTTGCCGCGGCGCCCAGTGCGCAATCGCCCGCAACGGTCCCCCAGAAGGTCCGGCAGCCGTCGCCGCGCGTCGAGGGGATATCATCTCGCCGCGTGCCACCGGCTGTCGGGCCGGCCACTACGCCCAATACGCCGCTTGCTTCAGCGGCTCCTGCCACCCCGGCTGTGGCGGGTGTTGCAGCGCCGGTGGTGGCAAGCAGCGCCAGTGTGCCGGCTGCGGAAGCGGTGCCGCAGCGCTCGCAAGCGGAGCTTATGGCCGGCTATCGCCAGCGCCTGAGTGAGCTCTTGGCGCGCCACCAGGAATACCCGCGTATCGCCGCCCTGCGCGGCTGGGAAGGCGAAGTGCGTTTGCGCTTGCGGGTGGCGCGCAAGGGCAATCTGCTGGCAGTTCAGCTTGATCATTCCAGCGGTTTTGAGGTGCTCGACCAGCACGCCATGGCCATGCTCGAAGCTCTGGCCGGCTTGCCACCGTTGCCCGAGGCGCTCGACAGCAACGAAATTCAGGTCATTGTTCCCATCAACTACAAACTCAAAAAGACAACATGAAGCAACGCCCGCCCCGTAAGTTCATCGCGCTGGCGCTTGCCGCTCTCTTCGCCCAGGCTGCTGCTGCCGATCAGCTTATTGAGGTGGAAACGGTTGAAGTTATCGGTAACACGCCGCTCGCCGGCGTTGGCGTGCCACGCCTGCATATGCCGGCAAATGTTCAGTCGATTAGTAGTCAGCAGCTGGAAGAGCAGGAAAGCCTGAATCTGCCGGAGTTCATGGCGCGCCAGTTGCCCAGTGTCAATCTCAACGAGATTCAGGGCAACCCCTTCCAGATGGATCTCAACTATCGCGGTTTCACCGCTTCGCCGCTGCTCGGCACGGCGCAGGGCTTGTCGGTCTATCTCGACGGCGTGCGTATCAACGAACCCTTTGGCGACACGGTCAACTGGGATCTGTTGCCCCATTCGGCAATTGCCAGCATTGATCTGATCCCTGGCTCCAACCCGGTGTTTGGCCTGAATACCCTCGGTGGCGCGCTAGCCATTCGTACCAAGAGCGGTTTCAGTCACTCCGGCAGCAAGGTCGAACTTTCCGGTGGCAGCTTCGGGCGCAGCAATCTGGAACTGGAGCATGGTGGCCATAGCGGCACTATCGGCTGGTATGTCGCCGCCGACTGGTTCAGGGAAGATGGCTGGCGCGATTATTCCAAGTCGGATGCCAAGCAGTTCTTCGGCAAGTTGTCGCACAAGAGTGCCACTGGTGAAGCTGACCTGACGTTGAGTCGTGCGGTCACCACGCTGGTTGGTAACGGCCTGCTCCCGCTGTCGATGCTGAGTGAGCGCCGCGAGCAGATTTTCACCCACCCTGACCAGACCCGTAACGACCTCACCCAGCTCGCCCTCAATGGCCGGTTGTGGCTCAACGACACGCAAAGCCTGAGCGGTAACGTCTATTACCGGCGTAACACGACGCGTACGCTGAATGGCGACATGAATGATGACTTCGAGGGCGGCGCTTTCGACGGCATCTCGAATGACGACTCCGGGGCCAACAACCGGACCCGTACCAGTCAGCAGGGTAGTGGTGTCTCGGGCCAGTGGAGCCTCAGCAGCGAGCATCAGCAACTGGCGGTGGGGGCATCGTTCGATGAAGCGCGCATGCACTTTTCGCAAACTCAGGAACTCGGCATCATTGACGCGACGCGTGGGATTCTGGCGACCGGCGCCACCACGGATGAAAATGCCCTGAGCGGCACGACACGTACCGCCAGCATCTTCGTCACTGATACCTATGAGCTGACCAAGAACCTGCACCTGACCGCTTCGGCGCGCTACAACATGAGCCGGGTCACGACGCACGATGAACTCAACCCCAACCCGCCCAATCTTGATGGCGATCACAGTTATCGCAAGTTGAATCCTGCC
>Ga0209480_10002718_pt1 | contig 11922 bp, 12 predicted proteins | sample JI61114C2DNA_FD_187501 | JGI IMG/M metagenome (GOLD analysis project Ga0209480, IMG submission 187501) | Wastewater effluent complex algal communities from Wisconsin, to seasonally profile nutrient transformation and Carbon sequestration -... | ecosystem: Engineered > WWTP > Effluent > Algae...
GCGTAACCCATGTCGACCTTGTCGAGTTCGAGAATGGGGGATGCGAGTTCATCGACCTCGTAGAACTTGAACGGGATGGTGCGTTCGGCCAGCGGCACCGTGATGACCGTCATCTTCTCCAGCATCTTCATGCGGGACTGCGCCTGGGCGGCCTTTGACGCCTTGGCCTTGAAGCGGTCGATGAAGGACTGCATGTGGGCGCGCTGGACGTCCTGCTTTTCCTTCTGGGCGGCAAGGTGCTGCGTGCGTTCAGCGCGGCGCTGCAGGTAGGTGTCGTAGCCCCCGGCCTGCAGGACGAGCTTGGTGTTCTCGACCGCGAGGATGTGCGTCACCGACCGGTTCAGCAGGTCGCGGTCGTGGCTGACGATGATGACGGTGTGCGGATACTTTCGCAGGTAAGTCTCAAGCCAGGCGGCGCCTTCAAGGTCGAGATAGTTGGTCGGCTCGTCGAGCAGCAGGAGCTCCGGCTGGGCGAACAGCACGCCGCCAAGCGCCGCGCGCATGCGCCAGCCACCGGAGAATTCCTTGCAGGCTCGGCTGAGGTCGTTCTGCGTGAAGCCGAGGCCGACGAGGATTTCGGCCGCGCGCGCTTCGCCCGACCATGCATCGATGTCTGCAAGCCGCTCGTGGATCTCGCCGATGCGCATCGGATCTTCGCAGGTGTCCGCCTCACGCATCAGGCTGGCGCGTTCGATGTCGGCTTCCAGCACGACATCAAGCAGCGTGGTGTCGTTGGCGGGAACTTCCTGCAGCACGAAACCCATCTTCGCGCCGCGATTGATACGGATCGTGCCATCGCCATTGCCCTCGCCCTTGGCGAGTTCTTCCCGGATGATGCGCAGGAGGGTCGACTTGCCCGTGCCATTGCGGCCCACCAGACCGACCTTCCAGCCATCAGAAATCTGCGCGGAAGCGTTCTCGAACAGGGGGCGCCCATCGATACGGAACGTCAGGTCGTTGATCTGAAGCATGGCGGGACTGGCGGTGAAAACAGGCTGGGAGGGGAGGTTTCTGATTTATCTGGCGCCCGTATGACCGGTCAGACCCGATACGTCAAATGTCCCTGTATTTTCAGGCGATATGACACGCAATCAGCCTCGGCCCCCGCGTCGACATGGCGCGGGAAAGGGCATCATTGAACTCCCCGCAGGTGCGAGCGTTCTCCGCGCCAACGCCCAGCCCCTCAGACACCTTCACCCAGTCGATATCCGGATTGCCGAGGCTGAGCATGCCGTTGGCCGCCGGGCCGGGATTGCCGGCGCCAGTTCGCGCCAGTTCGATCTTGAGGATGCGATAGGCGTTGTTGACGAACACGATGGTGAGCACGTCGAGGTTCTCGCGCGCCATCGTCCAGAGCGCCTGGACCGTGTACATAGCGGCGCCGTCGCCCGCGAGGCAGACGGTCTTCACATCAGGCCGCGCGATGGCGGCGCCCACGGCGACGGGCATCCCCTGCCCAATGGCGCCGCCGGTGTGGCCCAGCCATTCGTGGCGCGCAGCAGTGTTCATCGCCGTGTAGACCGGCAGGCCGGACGAAACGCCATCATCGGAAACCAGCGCGCCTTCGGGCAGGTAATGCGCCAGTGACATGCCGATCGTGTGCGGGTTGAACTTGTCGCCCGTGCCGGCATCGGGCCGCGTCCAGTTAATGGACGATGGGGCGACGGGCGCATCAAGCCAATCTGCAAGGCGAGCGATGGCGTCAGCGCTGTCAGTATCCGGCCCACCAAGCGCAATAGTACGCCCGCCCTTCGGCGTGAACGCGCCGGGCGTATTGGGATAAGCGAAGAAGGCAACCGGCGGCTTCGTGCCGGCGAGGATGAGCAGGTCCACATCTTTCAGCGTCTCGACGGCCATCTCGGCGAAGTATGGCAGGCGCTCGGGCTGGAACTGCCCGCCGCCGCGGCCTTGTCGCGCCATGAAGGTGTCGGTGATGACGCGCACGCCCTGCCCCTGCATGCGGCGGAGAATGTCCGCGTTGCCCGGATGCAGCGCTGTGCCATTGACCAGGATGGCCGGCTGCTTGGCTTTCGTGATGGCGCGGCCCGCCTGTTCGATGACGTCTTCACCGGCGATGGCGAGGCCTGCATGGGTGGCGGGCGTGGCGCGGGTTGCACCCGGCGTCCACGCGATGTCAGCCGGCATGATCAGCGAGACAGGCCCGGCCGGCGGACCGAAACTTGCGGCGTACGCCTCGGCGGCAAGCGTGCCTGCGTCTTCGAGGCGATCCACAGACTTGAGCCAGCGCGAGTTGGGCGCGGCCAGCGCGGCGATGTCTGAGGCGAGCGGCGCGTCATACTGCCGATGCGTGACAGCGTGGTCGCCGATCAGGTTCACCATCGGCACATAGGCGCGGCGGCCATTGTGGATGTTGGCGCCGGCGTTGAGATAGCCAGGGCCAAGATGCAGCAGTGTAAGAGCCGGCTTTCCGGCCATCCGCGCATAGCCATCTGCCGCGCCAGTTGCCACGCCCTCGAACAGGCAAAGCACAGAGCGGATGCGCGGCTCACGATCCAGCGCGGTAACAAGATGCATCTCGCTGGTGCCGGGATTGGCGAAGCAGGCCTCGACGCCGCAATCCGCCAGCGTGCCGATGATCGCCTCTGCGCCAGTCATGGTGGTCATGGCCCTGCTCCCGTCTCGTGCGCGGAACGTATCCGTGGCGTGGAGTGGCGCAAGAAAAAGAAAAGCCGGCCCCGACTTTGCGGTGGCCGGCTGTGGTCCCGCGCGCATCCGGGGAGGGAGATACATGGTCTCCGCGCACGGGAGTTGGAGGGAAGATCCAGCACCTGGGGAGGCCGCTGGGTCCCTCTGGCGACAGTGCTTTAAAGCACGCCACGTTCCCTGACCGCTGACAAACGGAGCTGACGGCTGTGTCCGTCGGGGTGCGACATCACATCCCGCGTGATCAACGCGCGAAGGCTACGCGATCAGTTGCGCGGCGGCGTGAGGCGCTCGCCGGGCTCGGGATAGAGGTTTGCCCCACATCGCTTGCAGTGCGCGGCGTCCTTCTCGTGCAGGCTCAGCGTACACGCCGGGCATTCGTGGCGGACCTTGTCGCCGATGGCGATGGCGCGGATCAGCTGCAGGAACAGGCTGACGCCCAGCACCATCATGAGGATCGACAGCCAGCGGCCGGGCACGCCTATCATCGTGATGTCGCCGAACCCCGTCGTGGTGAGCGTCGAGAGCGTGAAATAGAGCGCGTCCAGATAAGTCTGGATTTCCTCGTTCTTGTTGTGCTGGTCGACGAAGACGAAGGCGGTGACGATGAAGACGAAGACAATGAGGTTCACGACCTTCGAAACGACGAAGGAGTTGTAGTGCAGCCATTTCGCAGCGGCGTGGTGGTGATCGAGGAACTCGAAGGCGCGCACGAGGCGCACAACCCGGAACACGCGCAGGAACACCATGTTCTGCGCCACGAAAGGCACCAGCAGTGTCGCGGCCACCACGAGATCCGCCAGGTTTGTGAGCCGCAGGAAGAACCGGTGCTTGTGACGCTCGATGTAGAAGCGGGCCGCAAGATCAAGCGCAATCACGATGGCAATGAAGGCGTCGATTGCAATCCATACGCCCGTCGTCTCGACCGCGCCGCCATGCCAGGAGATCGAGGGGTGGACAAGAAACAGCGTGATCGACGCCAGATCGAAGATGAGCATCGACCATCGGAAGACCCCCGGCCATTTCCCATGCCCAGAGTAAAGCCAGAACAGCGCGCGGTTGAGACCCTTGCGGTGTTCGTGCATTTTATGCCGCTGGCAGCGTTTCGATGAAGCGCACGGGGTGGCCCACGCCCGGCGAGACCAGCGCGTCATCGCACATCACCATTGTGCCGCGCACGAAGGTGGCCACCGGCCAGGCCTTGGCTTCCATGCCATCGAACGGTGTCCAGCCACAGCGCGAAGCCGACCATTCGTGCGTGATGGTGCGGCGGGCCTTGAGATCGACCACGGTGAAGTCCGCGTCATAACCCTGCGCGATACGGCCCTTGCCGGCGATGCCGAAGACTCGCTGCGGGCCTGAACTCGTCAGTTCGATGAAGCGCTCGAGGCTCAGCTTTCCGTCAGCCACATGCGTCAGCATCACAGGCACCAGCGTCTGCACGCCTGGCATGCCAGAGGGCGAGGCCGGATACGGGCGCGACTTCTCTTCCTTCGTGTGTGGGGCGTGGTCTGATCCCAGCAAGTCCGGAATGCCCTGGTTCACGGCGGCCCACAGCGCCGCGCGATGGCGCTCTTCCCGGATCGGCGGGTTCATCTGGGCATAGCCCTTGAGGCGGATGTAATCGTCCGGACCCACAAGTGTCAGGTGCTGCGGCGTCACCTCGACTGTTGCGATATCCTTGTTCGCCGCGAGGATCTCCATCTCCTCAGCCGTCGTGACGTGAAGCACATGGATCCGCTTGCCGGTCTTGCGCGCAAGGCGCAGCAGGCGCTTCGTCGAGGAGATGGCGGCTTCAGCATCGCGGACTTCGTAATGCGAGGTCCAGTCACCTTGGCGCGCCAGCTTGCGGCGATCAGCCAGGCGATACTCATCTTCCGAGTGAAAGGCCGCGCGGCGCGAAATGGCGTTGAGCACGCGCTCGACACCCTCATCGTCTTCGACCAGCAGCTGACCCGTCGAGGCGCCCATGAACACCTTCACGCCGCAGACACCCTCCATCCGCTCCATTATGGAAAGCAGATCGGTGTTGTCGTGAGTCGCCCCGGCATAGAAGGCGTGGTCGGTGTGCATCCGGCCCTTCGCGCGCGCGAGCTTGTCCAGCATCATGTCGGGTGAAGTGGTCGACGGGTCGGTGTTCGGCATTTCGAACACGGCCGTGACGCCGCCAAGGGCTGCGGCGCGCGAGCCCGTTTCGAGGTCTTCCTTCCACTCAAGCCCGGGCTCGCGGAAGTGGACCTGCGTGTCGATAACGCCCGGCAGCACATGAAGCCCGTGCGCCTCGAACACATGATCGGCGCGGGAGGCATCGAACGAGCCGATCTCCGCGATGCGGCCGTCCTTCACTGCAACATCGGCCTCGGCGATGCCGCCGGGGGTGGCCACCATGCCGCCCTTGAGGATGAGATCGAATGTCGCGGCCATGGCCAGACAGCTCCGGAAATTTCAGCGCTGTATGGACCCGCCGGGCCTTTTCTCCAAGCACCGGGATTCAGCGGAAAACCGGGTTCCGGAATCAGAAAGGGCGGCTGAAAAGCCGCCCCTTCCTTCATCACCCGCGCCTTTGCTGGCGTCTTTGTATATGTCGTGCGGGGACGGACGGGACATGGTCCCGCCGTCCGCCGAATGCGGTCAGGTATCTAGCTCGTCGTGATACATGTCGCCCATCAGGGGGGCTTCGCCCGTTGTCAGCACCTTGAGCAGGTAGATCAGCAATGCTGCTGCAATCACCGCCCAATGCAGCGCAGAATTTTGCGCCGCAGCCACCATCAACTCCCACATGTCTCGTTGTTCTCCCGCGACTGAGGTTGACCTTAAACCACTCGAATTAACGAAGCCTCTCGCAAACCTTTAACAGAGGTAAGCGTGAGCATTTTTCAGCGGTGTTGGGTGGGCATTCTGTCACGGCCGCGCATTCGAATTTTGTTGCGCGGATGCATTCTGCGAGATGTCCAACGCAGATTCTCGCTTGCGGTTCCGCTTGCCCAGACAATCCTTGCAATGCGAGACCCTTCGATGGCAGGGCGAGAGTGATGAGCCGGAAGCAGAAACAGCCAGGGAATGGAACAGGCGCGGCCCGCGCGTGGCAGCGCATGCTGTCCGGCCGCCGGCTCGACCTGCTTGACCCCTCCCCGCTCGATATCGAGATCGATGATATTGCGCACGGCCTCGCCCGCGTGGCGCGCTGGAACGGACAAACGCGAGGCGAGCACGCCTTCTCCGTCGCGCAGCATTCGGTTCTGGTCGAAGCGTTCTTCGCCGAGATCATGGATCGGGCAAGCCCCGCGGACCGGATGGGCGCTCTGCTGCACGATGCGCCCGAATATGTGATCGGCGATATGATCTCGCCGTTCAAGACCGTGCTCGGCGGCGACTACAAGCTGGTGGAACACCGCCTGGAGGGCGCGATCCGGCTGCGCTTTGGCCTCACCGCGCACATGACAGACGAAATGAAGGCCCGCGTGAAGGAGGCCGACCAGGCCGCCGCCTTCCACGAGGCCACGCGGCTTGCTGGCTTCGACGTGGACGAGGCCTTGCAATTCTTCGGCGCGCCACCGCCCGGCCTTGCCCCCGACATGACCCCACTCTCCCCCACCGATGCGCAGGCGCAGTTCGTGGGGCGGTTCATGGAGCTTCAGGCGGAGATGGATGGGTCGGACTGAGCCCGTTCCCACTGCCGCAAACACCCTGTACGTTGCCCCCATGTCGATCTGGATCTGCTCTCTCGCTGCGGCGCCGCAAATGGTGCGACGGTTGCGCCCTGCGCGCATTGTCAGCCTGTTGAGCCCCTACGATACATTTCCTACTTTCGAGGGGATGGGCCCGGACCTGCATCTCACCGTGCCGATCCACGACATTGTCGATGACATCGGCGACTGGCGTGCGCCGGACCTGTCCGACGCCGAAAGCGTCATCCGTTTCGTGGAACCGTGGGACCGGGCAGCTCCCATGCTGATCCATTGCTGGGCCGGGATTTCCCGCTCGACCGCATCAGCTTTCATCACCGCCTGCGTCCACAACCCCAAGGCGGACGAAGAAGAGATTGCGCTGGCGATCCGCAACGCGTCGTCCACCGCATCGCCCAATCGGCGGCTGGTGGCGCATGCTGACGCCCTGATGGGCCGTAGCGGCCGCATGGTGCGCGCAGTGGACGCGATCGGGCGCGGCGACGTTGCGATGGAGGCGCAGGCCTTCTCGATTCCCTCCGCTTTCGGCACATGACAACGCCTATCGCCGTCGGACTTTCAGCCGTGATCGTCGCTGCGACGGGCAAGGCGCCCTACGCGCTGGAAACGCGACAGCCGGATGATGTGACCGGCCTTCCGCACGGCCGGTTCGACCCGAAGGGGCACCGCACATTCGAGCTTGGCCTGCGCGCGTGGGTCCGCGCGCAGACCGGCTTCGAGCCGGGCTATGTCGAACAGCTCTACACATTCGGAGACCTCGGCCGGGAACTGCCGCAGGCCGAACTCGGCGATGCGCCGGACGGCGCGCGGCTCATCTCGGTCGGCTATCTCGGGCTCACACCCGAACGAACGGATATCTCCGCCTTCGATGCAGTCTGGCGTAACTGGTATGAGCATTTTCCCTGGGAGGACCATCGCAAGGGCCGACCCGCAATCATCGACGAAGCGTTGACGCCTGCCCTGCTGGCGTGGGCCGAGAGCGGAGGCAAGGAAGCGGTGCGGCGCCGCTCGCGCCTGCAGATTGCATTCGGGCTGGAAGGCCGGCCGTGGATCGAGGAGCGCACGCTGGAGCGATACGAGCTGATGTACGAAGCTGGACTGGCGCCGGAGGCGGCCCGCGATGGACGGCGGCGTGCACCTCAGGCGCCAGCCGAGGCGCTCGGCCAGCCGATGATCTCGGATCACCGGCGCATTCTCGCCACCGCGATCGGCCGTCTGCGCGGGAAGATCAAGTACAGGCCGGTGGTGTTCGAACTGCTGCCCGAACGGTTCACGCTGTTCGAGCTTCAGCAGGTGGTGGAATCTCTGCTCGGCCTGCCCCTGCACAAGCAGAACTTCCGCCGGTCGCTGGACCGATCAGGGCTCGTGGTTGGCCTTGGCGTGTTCACACAGGCGACGGGCGGGCGCCCGGCCGAGCTTTTCCGCTTCAGGCGGGAAGCCATGGCCGAGGGCCACATGCCGGGCGTGCAGACGCCCCGTGCATGAACATTGAGCGCCTGAACCCGGTCGCGATCAGCTTTCAGTGAGATCCATCCAGCGCTCGGCCTGGAACATGCCAATCAGGTAGGTCTCCAGCAGCACCATGCAGTGCTCGACCAGTTCCTCATCGCCCGAAACGCCCTTGTCCGCGAGTTGGGTCGCAATGCCCTCCCGGAACCCTTCGTCGCGGCGCCAGTCTTCTCCGATGAAAGCGAAGACTTCGTCGTCCGAGATGGTGTCCACCAGCGAGATGATATCGTCGAGTTCTTCCTCGCTGAAACCTTCTTCAAGCAGATAGCCCTCGATCGCATCGGCAACCGTGCCGGCGATGCCCATCGTCATCGCGATTTCTTGGTGCTCTTCGAGCCAGCCATAATCGTCCGCGCAGGACTCGACCGCCGGCATGATCGCCGTGATCGCCTCCTCGTAGAGATCGCCTTCGGTGAGTTCGAGCATGTAGGAATCGACGACTGCGAAGTACGCGTCGTCCTCCAGCAGGATCAGTTCGGAGTAGATGCAGGAGAACTCGGTCCAGGCCTCGCTGCTCATCGGGGCGTCGCCGGGCTGCTGCGCGTGAGCGCCCGCCGCCGACGTGATCGCAAGGCCGGCTGCCGCCAGCAACGAAACCGTCCAACGCCTGAAATTCATTCGTCCGCCCTCTGTACCAGTCGCCCCTGCGATTCCGTGCACGTTAAGCTGGATCAGTCCGGGCTTCCACATCGTGCGACAGTTCGGGCGGAATTCTCCCGGCCTGTGTCGAAGGACAAGTCCGAAGCCTCACCGGGAGGCTCCGGAGGCCGCTGGAAGGGCAGATTATTCCGACTCGACGGCGTGACGGTTTTATGAGACGATACTTATGCTCAAGTTGAGTGTAAGTAGGGCTGACAGACCCGGGACCGCCTTTCTCTTGAAAGGCATTTTTTCGGGCCCAATTTATACTCAGATTGAGCATAAGATGGAGGCATCAATGGCCCGCGTGATCGAATTTGGTGACGGCTGCGATATCCCCGCCGCCCGCCAGCGCCCCTCGCCCGCCGAGAAGCGCGGTCTTGCCTACGACGACGAGGTGAGAGCCTCGACGGACCATCTGTATGAGCAGGTACAGGGCTTCATCACGCCGATGGAGTGGCCCGCCATCGCCCCGCTGGTGCACCACATCAACAAGCTGAAGAAGCAGCGCGGCGCGGTCATCCTCGCCCACAACTACATGACCCCGGACATCTTCCGCCTCGTCGGCGACTTCCGCGGCGACTCCCTCCAGCTGGCCCGCGAAGCCGCCCGAACGGACGCGAAGGTCATCGTCCAGGCCGGCGTCCACTTCATGGCCGAAACCTCGAAAATCCTGTGCCCTGACAAGACGGTGCTGATCCCCGACATGCGCGCGGGCTGCTCGCTGGCGGCCTCGATCACGGGCGCGGACGTGCGCCTGATCCGAGAGCGCTACCCCAATCTGCCGATCGTGACTTATGTGAACACGACGGCCGACGTGAAGGCCGAATGCGACATCACCTGCACCTCGTCCAACGCCACGCAGGTGGTCGAGCACGTCGCCGCCGAATGGGGCGTCGACACAGTGATCATGGTCCCGGACGAATACCTTGCGCGCAATGTGGCCGCGAACACCGAGATCCGCATCATCGCCTGGGAAGGCCATTGCGAGGTCCACGAGAAGTTTTCCGCCGAGGATGTGAGGCAGATTCGTGACGCGCACCCCGGCGCAATTGTGCTGGCGCACCCGGAATGTCCTCCAGATGTCCTTGAAGAAGCCGACTTTGCAGGTTCAACATCGGCCCTGTCGGCTCACGTGAAGGAATCGGGCGCCCGCAAGGTGGTCCTCCTGACCGAGTGTTCGATGAGCGATAACGTCGCCGCGGATAATCCCGGCGTGGAGTTCGTGAAGCCATGCAACCTCTGCCCACACATGAAGCGCATCTCGCTGGAAAACATCTACGACGCGCTGGTCGAGATGAAACACGAAGTGACGGTGCCGGAGGACATCCGGCTGCGGGCCAAGGCGGCGATCGACGCGATGCTGGCGCTGGGCAAACCCTCGTCGACGCCCAAGTTCAAGGTCGGGCCAGACGTGTACGTTCCCGTCGAGCTGATATGAAGAAGCCGCACGGCCTGAAGCGGAAACTCGCGGCCATCTTCGGATGCACCATCGCTCTGACGGCGGCGATGCCGGCCTTCGCCGACGACGTCGCGGGCCAATGGCTGTTCGACACATCGAAGTTCGCCGGCAATGACTGCCAGATCGTCGGCAAGATCACGTTCATGACGACGCCGGTGAAGAACACCTACACCTGCGTGTTCGAGAGCGAGCAGATCTGCGGCAAGCTGAATGGCGATCTCTACATCCGCGTGCGCCAGGTGTGCACCGCGCAACGCGTCGGCAAGCAGGTGGCGATCCAGTCGGAAGTGGACAAGGTTCTCGAGCGTCGGCCCTACATGCCGCCGGATCTCGCCAAGATGCAGTACCTCGCCGACAACTTCATCCTGCAGCTTTCGGCCAACAAGGCCGAGATGAATGGCGAGCACTATGACGAGCAGCGCAGCTTGAACGCCCGGTTCTGGCGCGACATCGAACTGATTTCATAGAGCGGGCCATGGCGGGGATGCGATGATACATCGACACGCGCGGCACGCCATCGCCGCCCTCGCCACATCCACGATCCTAGTCGGCCTCAGCCAGACCGCCATCGGTCAACAGGGCGCCGCAGACCTCTCAGGCCCCTGGCGCTTCCAGTCGGGTACGTTCGATGGCGACTGCAGGATGAGCGGCGGAATCAGCCTCAAGCCCGCCGCCGCGGCCGGCAGCTACGCCTGCAGCATGATCGTCGAGACGCACTGCCGAAATGGCGACGACGGACTCTACGAATACTGGCGCGTAAAGGAGAGCTGCACGGCCAAACTGACAGGCCAGCGGGTGCAGATCACTGGCAAGATCGAGCGCGTGGAAGAGGCCAGCATGTTCGGCGAAAAGCTGTCAGGCGGCGACCTCTCCACCTATGTCCCCGACAGTTTTGAACTGACGATCCGGCCCGGCGCCGAAGAAATGAATGGCCACATGGTCGACCGGCTGCGGCGCGTGTCGGCGCGCGTGTGGCGTGAGGCGGAGCTGGTGTCATGAAGCGCGCTATGGCCCTTGCCGTCACCGCAGGTCTGTTCCTTGCCGTCTCACCCACCGGCGCACAGACGCCAGCACGCGCTCCAGTGCAGGCGACGCCCGACGGCGCATGGCGCTTTGCCACCGAGGCCATTGGCGAGGGATGCTCGCTTTCCGGGGACATCCGCTTCACGCGTACGGGCGACAAGACCTACACGTGCAAGTTCACCGCAGTATGGGCGTGCGAGCGTCGCACACCCCGCTCCGTCCACACCGAGCAGAGCTGCATCGCCACCCAGACAGGCGACAATGTCATCGTCACCAGCAAGATGGAAAAGGTCGCCAGGGTCGACCCCACATCGATGCTCCAACAGATGCGCAACGACTACGCCGCAGACCATTTCTCCGTGAAGATCAATCGCGCGGGCGACCGCATGGATGGCCTCTTCCGCTCCTACGGCCAGGCGCCGGTGGTGTTTCGCAAGCAGGAAGACCTGATCTCGTGATGGGCCGCGCGACGTGACATCTCAACGTGACATCCTGATTGTCGGCGCAGGGCTCGCCGGGCTTTTCCTCGCGCTGAAGCTGGCGCCGCGGCGCTGCACGGTGATCGCGCTTGCGCCGCTGGGCCAGGCCGCCGCCAGCGCATGGGCGCAGGGCGGTCTCGCCGCCGCGCTGTCGCCGCAGGACGACGCCTCGCTGCACGCCATCGACACCATCGCGGCTGGCGCCGGCATCGTCGATCCGGTCGTCGCTCGCCTGATTGCCCAGGATGGCGCCGCACGCGTGCGCGACCTGCTGGAGCTTGGCGTGCCGTTCGATCGCACAGCCGATGGCGAACTGGCGCTGTCGCTGGAAGCGGCGCATTCGCGCGCGCGCGTCGCGCGTGTGTCAGGCGACCTCGCCGGCAAGGCCATCATGGAGGCGCTGACCTACGCCGTGTCTGCCTCGGCGCATATCGAGGTGATCGAACGTGTTCGTGCGCTT
>Ga0209480_10002720_pt1 | contig 11917 bp, 10 predicted proteins | sample JI61114C2DNA_FD_187501 | JGI IMG/M metagenome (GOLD analysis project Ga0209480, IMG submission 187501) | Wastewater effluent complex algal communities from Wisconsin, to seasonally profile nutrient transformation and Carbon sequestration -... | ecosystem: Engineered > WWTP > Effluent > Algae...
GATGAATTGTTGTGTGTCCATCGTTCACTGTCATCGATTCGTCAAATGCATACTTTTCTTTGAGGGTTAACCGACTTCCTATGGACAAGTTCAAATTTTTCATGTGTTGTAAAAACTGATTCGAACTATTTGCAACAGCAACCAATTGATAAGTTGCTGATTTTTTCATTGTCGACGCAGTTACCGTTTTTCTAAATGAAGGCATATTGCCGGCATCATCTGGAATTGGATCGCCATGAGGGTCATACTTCGGAAAGCCAAGATAGGATTCAAGTCGAAGTGTGAGTTCGTTCGACTCAATGTGTTCAAGTTGTTCAGCTATTTCATGCACTTCGCTCCAACCAAATCCCAATTTCTCAACTAGGAATGACTCCCACAACCGGTGCTTGCGAATGACTTTGAGCGCTTGCTTTTTTCCTTTTGGAGTGAGCGTTGTGCCATAATACGGACGGTGCTTTACGAGTCCTTGTTCGTCAAGTTTTTTCAACATATCCGTAACGGACGAAGCCTTGGTAGTAAGCTTTGTTGCAATGTGTGTTGTCAAAGCGCCTTCTGGCTGATCATAACAAATAGCGAAAATCGCTTTGAGATAGTTATCGGTCGATTCGGACATAGGTTGCGTTTGAGCGAAGTTAGCAAATTTGTATGTCCACAAAAATAAAAAATTAGGTAAGCCTAAAAAATGATGGTTTGTTCTGATTGTAAGTTCTTGTCGTGAACCGTTATATTTGACCATCCGTGAAAAGACTCATTCTCATACGTCATGCTAAGTCTGATTGGGCAGATCCTTCGCTCAAAGATTTTGATCGACCGCTCAATGCACGCGGTTTAAGAGATGCGCCTAAAATGTCTGAACGTCTTGTAATTGCTCATAAAAGCATCGATGCAATCATTTCTAGCCCAGCTCAGCGCGCAAAGTCCACAGCGGCTTTTTTTGCCAATGTTTACTTGGATAAAAAGTTAAAGGTGCAATTTGAACCACGTATTTATGATGCTTCCATTTTTCAATTGTTCGGCATAGTCACCGAATTGGATTCGGAACTCGATACCGTTATACTTGTTGGTCACAATCCTGGATTTTCAGAGTTGACTACGTATCTCTGTGGCGTGCATATTCAGATGCCAACTTGCGCCGTGGCAGAATTGGTATTTGAAGTGGATGATTGGAAATTAATATCAGCCAATTCAGGAAGATTAGTTGGATTCGACTATCCCAAAAAGGAAATTTGATATGTCTAAATTACCTCAAAACTGGAAAATCATTTTTTCCATAGTGTCAATTATTTTGTTGTTTGGCTTGATTTGGATTTTTCGGGCCATCATCGCTTATGTCATCATCGCTGTAGTGGTTGCATTCATTTGCGATCCACTAGATAAGCTTCTCAAGCGTGTAAGAATAAAAAAATTCTACCTGCCTTCTTGGTTTCGTGCACTTTTCTCTCTCGCCTGTTTTATTGGTTTGATTGCTGGAATGATTGCCATGTTTTCTCCATTGGTGAGCGAAGAGGTTCAGCTGATTAGTGAGATGGATACGGCTGCGGTTTCTCAAAATATCCAAACCCAGCTGAAAAGCGTAATTGGTGAAGAAATGGATGTGGCGGGTGTAACAGATTATCTTATTGAAAGCGCTAAGAATATTTTTAGCTTTCAATGGATTCAAGATTTTTTCAATAATGTTTTTGGAATTGTTGGAAGTTTTGTAGTTGGCATTTTTGCTGTGTTTTTTATCGCTTTTTACTTTCTTAAAGATGGATTTTTATTCGCTCGTATCGTTTTTACATTGACACCTGAAGAGCATTTATCCAAGATAAAAAGAATCATGGAGCATACCCACGATTTACTTCGGAGATACTTCATAGGGGTGGGCATCCAAAGTTTAATCATGGCTGCTTTTGTTGCAATTGCACTTAGTATTCTTGGTGTCCAGAATGCAGTTCTCATTGGATTATTCGCAGGTCTTGTGAATGTTATTCCCTACGTTGGTCCACTCTTGGGTGGAACGATTGGTATCCTCATCGCACTCACTACCTCATTGCATTTGGATTTTGCAACAGCCATTATGCCGCTGCTATTGCGGGTGCTTGTTGTGTTTGTTGTTGCTCAGCAAATTGATGGATTCATTGTGCAGCCACTTGTGCTTGGTAATAGCGTGAAAGCTCATCCTTTGGAAATCTTCATTGTTGTTCTTATGGCTGGCACTTTGGGAGGAATCTTGGGAATGATATTGGCAATTCCGGTGTACACCATTCTTCGGGTGGTGGCTCGTGAATTTTTATCGGAGTTCAAAGTTGTGGAAAGTCTCACTCGCGACCTTATGGAAGCAAAATCGAAGGAATAGCATCCTCTTCATTTTTTTTGATGTCTTACTGAAGCGCTATTTTGACACTGTATGCTTTGTTAAGAACTACTGATTGCCCTATTGAAATAGGCGATTCAAGTGTTATTGATGCGTAATTCGTGAATATTTCGATTTCAAACGCAAAGGATGCTTTACTTTTGAACCCCGTAATTCATAAGCAATTCCTCACAATTACGGCATGTCTGAAAACATCAAATATATTTTCGTCACTGGTGGTGTGACGTCTTCCCTCGGGAAAGGAATTATATCCGCATCATTAGCAAAGCTTCTTCAATCGCGCGGTTTCCGTGTGACCATTCAAAAGTTGGATCCTTATATCAATGTGGATCCAGGTACTTTGAATCCATACGAACATGGCGAGTGTTTTGTCACCGATGATGGCGCAGAAACGGATTTAGATCTTGGTCACTATGAGCGTTTTCTGAACGTGCCTACATCACAGGCAAACAATGTAACGACGGGTAGGATTTACCAAAGCGTCATTGATAAGGAGCGCAGGGGCGAGTATCTCGGCAAAACGGTACAAATCATTCCGCACATCACTGATGAAATCAAACGTTGTATTCAAATCCTTGGTTCGAAAAGTGAATTTGATTTCGTAATTACTGAAATAGGCGGCACAGTGGGTGATATAGAGTCACTTCCATATGTGGAAGCTGTGCGCCAAATGAAATGGGAGCGCGACGATGATTGCCTTGTCATTCATCTTACTTTGATTCCGTATTTGAGTGCTGCCGGAGAGTTGAAGACAAAACCGACACAACATTCAGTAAAAACTTTGCTGGAGAATGGTGTTCAACCGGATATTCTTGTTTGCCGCACCGAGCACGATTTATCGCCTCAAATCAGGAATAAAATTGCCAAATTTTGCAACGTGACGCCTAATGCGGTGATTCAAAGCATTGATGCTAGCACCATCTATGATGTGCCCGTTATGATGCTCAATGAGCGCTTGGATGAGGTTGTTCTTGAGAAATTGAATGTGAAATCCAAGAAGAAACCAGATTTGAAGAAGTGGATGGATTTTTTAGAGCGTCATAAGAATCCAAAAGGTCGTGTATCCATTGCGCTCATCGGTAAATATGTGGAGTTGAAAGATTCTTACAAATCAATAGCCGAAGCTTTTATTCATGCCGGAGCCACAAATGAAGTGGCAGTCGACGTACGTTGGATTCATTCTGAGGAATTAACTGTTCGCAATGCGATTGAAAAACTCGAAGGTGTCGATGGAATTCTTGTCGCTCCTGGCTTTGGTTCTCGTGGTATGGATGGAAAATTGGAAGCAATTCGGTATGCACGCGAAAACAATATTCCATTTTTTGGTATTTGTCTGGGTATGCAAATGGCTACCGTGGAGTTTGCTCGAAATGTGCTCGGCTATGCAGATGCTCATTCAACTGAGATGAAAGAGTACACTGCACATCCTGTAATCAGTTTGATGGCTGAACAAAAATCCGTTGTTAATAAGGGTGGAACAATGCGACTTGGTTCATATCAATGCAAATTGATGAAAGATACAAAAGCGGCAAAGGCATACGGCAATGTTGAAATTATAGAAGAAAGACACCGTCATCGTTTTGAATTCAATAACGATTACAAAGAAGCTTTTGAAAAGGCCGGCTTCAAATGTACTGGTATCAACCCTGACAGCGGTTTGGTGGAGATCATTGAGCTTGATAATCATCCCTACTTTTTGGCGGCGCAGTTCCATCCTGAATACAAAAGCACGGTGATGAATCCACATCCGTTGTTTGTATCATTTATTAAGGCAGCGAAAAAATACCACGGCGCAAAACAAAAGGCGGGTCAGGAAGAATTGGAGAATTCTTAAGTCGAGAGCTTATTGTGCTTTGATTTTCTGGTAACGGAGAATACCATGATCCAAAAACAGAAGAACACGATACCTGCTTGCACTTCTAAAAAGGACTCGAAGAGAAAGTTCATGGCGCACAGCAATGCGAAGTTTAATAGCACAATCTCTCCTTGCTTGAATCCGATATAAATCAGTGAGACAATACAAAGTGTAATTAGAAAAAGTCCGGACCAGCCAAATTCAGCGCCGTATTGAAGAAACTGATTGTGCGCATTCAGTTTTTTTTCTGCAGCGTAATTTTCTCCTCTTTCGATATACTGTTCAATCAACGCGTATTTGGTATCACCCGTACCTGTACCTATCGGGTTTTCGAATAGAACATCTTTGGCTGCGCTCCAGGTAACCAAGCGAAGTTGAGTACTCGATTTTGCCTCAGCAACCTTTACTATAGTTGAATCTGAAGGAGAAACGCTATTTTGAAAAGTGTTGTTGAGTGCCTCTGTATTTTGAATGGTAGTATCTTCTTCAAAATCTACAATTGCGGCTTCAACTCGCGTTGATGTTTCTGGCGCAAGAACCGTTGAGAAAAGGAGTACGGCAATGGATATCAGACTTACAGCTAAAGCCTGAGACCATGATTTTTTTCTAGAATAAAAGAGCCAAGAGCTCATAACAATTGAAATCATGGCCGCGATGAGCCCTGCCTTGGATGCGAGCATACTAATAAAGATGAGCATGATGCCGCAAACGACGTAGTGAATTTTTTCTTTGCCGAATAGGTATATCCGCTGAGAGGCATAATACATGAGGATGAAAAATCCCATCGCTTGATACGTTGCTGCGTATGTTGGATGAAAATAAATGCCCAATTTTTCGTAGCTCAAATAGGCAATGTCGTGGTAATGTATTGCGCGATAGATGCCGAATCCAATTGCAATTGGGATGAAAATTAAACAGCCATAAACGAATGACATCAATATGTTTTTCGTTTGTTTGTTGTTCAATGGCGGCATTAGCCATGCCAGTATGGGAAACAGAACCAACGATAGTTTGATGCCAATTTCATTGATGGCCGCGTCGCTGTGTTCCGAATAAAATAGTCCGATGAGATGGAGCACGAAAATGCTAGCAATGACTACTAAAGGTAGTTTTCTCGATGGTTGGTGTATTCTTCTTCTCCGAATGAAATAGACAATGACGTAGATAGAAAGAAGTATTATAAACCCAGGAACCAATTTTTTATTGATGGGCAATGCCATCGCAATTGCCATGCAGCCCCAGGCGTGCCAAGGCATAGAATGTTGATGTGTGTTTTCTCCTCGTTTCAAAATTTTAATTCTTCTCGAATTCTATTCAATTGAGGAATATGATGCTGGATATGATTGTTCAAAAATTCTAATGTCTGTGTGATGTTTAGCATGCCAGCTGCGGGTTGACGAAACACCAATTTGTCGAAATGAATTGGATCGATGCCAGAGAGAAATTCTTCCAATTCATTTCGCAAAGCGCTCCATGTTGTTTCGAGTTGTTGAAGTGTGAACTTATTGGATGGTTCTGGCAACACAGAAGGAGCACGAAATCTTTCAGAAGAAGCAAGACGTGTATTCAGCGCCTGGCTATTCTTTTCTTGTTCAAAGCCTGCGATTTCCAATGTTGCCCAGCCAGATGAGGATTTTTTTTTCATGTATCCAAGCGTGCCAGTTTCTGATGTCAGAATATGTTCGATCACTTGGGATGCGCTCCAGCCTTGCGCCGGTTGCTGTTGAATTTTCTCCGATGGCCAAGAAGTCAAAATGTCTAAGAATTTCTTCTTAGATAAATTTAGATTTGACCAGCGAGTTTCAAGGTTTGTTTCCATAATCAATATTGAGTACGCAAGATTAGAGCATGTAAAGTAAGTAGCGACAATTGTCCATTGTATTTTGACGTTTTAACTTATGAAAATCAATTTTTTTCTACATCCAAGGATGTTTTTTGTGCTGAACAGAATCAACATCCTGGCTTGCAATGAATGTGTTGTTTGCTCAATGACCGCTGTATGGCCATTTGCAGCAAGTCTTAAATTTAGCGTTGTGAACGCAGCATCTCCACATGTGGAATGTCGTCTTCCAGATATTCTTCACTGACTTTTACAAAGCCAAATCCTTCATAGAATTTTTGAAGATGCGATTGCGCGGAAATGCGAACAGGTGGATTGCCTTCTTGTGTGATAATGTCGATCGCCCGCTGCATCAATTCTTTCCCGATTCCTGTACCACGGAGTTTCGGCGATGTCACCACTCTGCCGATCGAAATTTCTTCATATGAAACGCGAGGTTGCACAATACGTAAACAAGCTACATAAGCGCCGTCTTGATTCATCGCGAAAAGATGACGACTTTTTTTGTCTTTTCCATCTGCATCTTGGTAAGGGCAGTTTTGTTCAATGACAAAAACTTCAATGCGCAATGCCAAAATATCGTATAGTTCATCAGTAGTTAGTGACGACCAATCTTTAATATTCCACTGCAATTTCATGGCGGCAAAAGTAGCACTTGAGTTTAGCAGACGGAGTTGGATGTGTGAGCAGATTTAGCATGAAGCGCGCTTTTGTCAAATGGTGAACCCACTAAATTGGAAGTCTTGGCTGTTTCCCACGATATTTGGGCCATCGGAGTTTTTTACTTTCATAACTCCAAATTGTATGAATTACTTGTCTGTTGAGAATCTCACCAAATCATTTGGTATCAATAATCTGTTTGAAAATCTGACATTCGGCATCGAACGAGGTCAAAAAATTGCTCTAGTCGCTCGGAATGGTGCTGGCAAAAGTTCATTGTTTCGCATTCTGGTTGGCAAGGACACACCCGACTCTGGTAATGTTACATACAACAAAGAAGTGCGCCTGGGTTTTCTTTCCCAAGAACAAGAATTGGACAATAGCCGAACCATATTGGACAACGTTTTTTCGGCTGATAGTCCAAAAACGCGTGCAATTGCCGACTATGAAAAGGCAGTTGAATCGCATGATGAAAAGGCTATGGAGCGCGCTCATGATGCCATGGACCGCAATAATGCCTGGGATTATGAAGCGCGCGCACGAGAGGTGTTGGGCAAGTTGGACATTCACGATTTGGATCGAATGGTTGGCTCACTTAGCGGTGGGCAAAAGCGCAGAATAGCATTGGCGAAAGTGCTTATTGAAGAACCTGATCTTGTTTTGCTTGACGAGCCCACAAACCATCTTGATCTGGAAATGATTGAGTGGCTTGAAGAATTTTTGTCGCAATCGAATATGACCATTTTTATGATCACCCACGATCGTTATTTTTTGGAAAATATCACGGATGAAATTCTTGAATTGGAGAACAAAACAATTTATCGGTATAAAGGTAATTTTTCTTACTACCTCGAAAAAAAGTCGGAGCGAGAACAATTGGATAGTGTAGTGCGTGGAAAGGCAGAAATGCTTTACAAAAAGGAATTGGAATGGGCAAGGAAAATGCCACGTGCGCGCACTGTGAAGAGTAAATCGCGCATGGAGAGTTTTCATGAATTGAAGCAGAGTTTGGTTCAAAACAATGACCCAGATGCGATAGAACTCGAGATTAACATGAGTCGCATGGGTAGCAAGATTGTAGAATTTCACAGAGTGAAAAAGCAGTTTGGCGAAACGCAAGTCTTGAAAAATTTCGATTACATTTTTAAGAATAAAGAGAAGATTGGAATTGTTGGAAGAAATGGAACAGGCAAAACAACTTTTCTGAACTTGCTCACCAAACGAATGGAGCCGGATGGAGGAAAAGTAGTTGTCGGTGAAACGGTTGTTTTTGGATACTTCGATCAGCAAGGAATTCCGCTCAAGGAAGGTCAACGATTGCTGGAATGTATTCGTGAAGTAGCTGATTTTATTCCTTTGACAAAAGGCAAAACAATTACAGCTTCACAAATGCTTGAGCGCTTTATGTTTCCAAAACATTCGCATAGCACGTTTGTAGAAAAGTTAAGCGGAGGTGAACGTAAACGTTTGCAACTTTTGTTGGTGCTTATGAAGAATCCGAATTTTTTGATTCTCGATGAGCCAACAAATGATCTGGATGTATTCACTCTTGCCGCTTTGGAAGATTATTTATTGTATTATCCTGGATGTTTGTTGATTGTTAGTCACGACAGGTATTTTTTGGATAAACTCGTCGATCACATTTTCGTTCTCAATGGAGAAGGAGAGGTTAAAGATATTTTTGGTAATTACGATACATATCGTAGAATGGAGGAGCAGGATGCTGCGCGCAAATCAGCCATAAAAAGGGAAGTGCTTGAGGTAAAAAAGATAGCCGAGGCAAAGTCGGAAGCACAGAAAGGGAAAATTTCTTTCAAGGATAAACATGAGTATGAGCAGATCAGTAAAGAAATGCCTTTGCTGGAAGTCGAAAAGAAGGAACTGGAAGAAAAGTTAAATAACGTCACCACAGACCACGATGAATTATTGGAAATCACGAAGCGCTTGGGCGAAGTTGTCACGCGATTAGATCACATGGAAATGCGCTGGCTGGAGTTGGGTGAAATGATGTGATCGTGTGATTTTTTTGTAATGATGTTCTTTAGATGTTGTTCAACTTTAAGTTGGACACTTCACTCACGATCCACAATCCAATAAATGTAAGTAGTCCGTTGATAGCAAGCATTTCAAAACCAAATTTATAACCGCCTGCCCAATGGACAGATGTTTTGTCAAGCACGAATGCGATCGCAGGCGCAATTAAACACACCACTGGAGCAAGTTTGTCTTGTATCCTTCTTTTAGTGAGTATTCCAAAAGCAAAGAGTCCTAACAAAGGCCCATATGTATAGCCGGCTATGTCTAAAAGTATGGTTACCACTTCTTTGTTGTTGAGTACTTTGAAAATGAGAACCAACACCATAAATACGCCTGTAAATGCAAGGTGAACTCTTTTGCGAGTGCGCGCATGTTCTTCTTCTGTTTTACTTTCATCTCGTTTCATTCCCAGCAAGTCTATGCAGTATGATGCGGTCAAAGCCGTAATCGCTCCATCTGCCGAAGGAAACAATGCACTGATCAATCCAATGATAAAAATAAGCCCAATTACTGGCGGCAAATAGTCCATCGCTATGGTTGGAAATAAATCGTCACCTTTGACATCAAGTCCTTTTGAGAGCGCATAGACACTGAGCATACCACCCAATAATAAAAACAGAAAGTTGACGAAAACCATGATGACACTGAATGTGATCATGTTTTTTTGCGAGTCCTTTAACGTTCGAACACTGATGTTTTTTTGCATCATTTCCTGATCCAAGCCGGTCATGGAAATCGTTATGAATGCCCCACCAATGATCTGTTTCAAAAAGAACTTTTTGTCTTCAAAGTTCAAGTTGAAGATGTCTGTGTAGCCTCCTTCTTGCAGCACATTCATCGCTGAGGAAAAGTTTAATCCAAGATCATGCACTACGTAACCAATGCATACAACAAGTGCCAAAAGCATAAATAATGTTTGAAGTGTATCCGTCCAAACAATGGTTTTGACACCTCCCTTAAACGTATACAACAAGATCATGAAGAGTATCATCGCGGTAGTTGCCCAAAACGGTACATGCAATTCGTCAAGAACAAACAGTTGCAAAACGTTGATCACTAAATATAATCGAAGTGTGGCCCCAAGCGTGCGTGAAACGATGAACAACAACGCGCCGGTTTTATAAGAAAACATACCGAATCGATGTTGCAAGTAAGTATAAATGGATGTCAGATTGAATTTGTAGTATACTGGAAGAAGGATGTAAGCCACGGCGAAGTAGCCAATGAAATAGCCTATCACAACTTGAAAGTAATGAAAGTGAGAAGCGCCAACCGTTCCTGGTACTGAGATAAATGTGACACCTGACAATGATGTTCCAACCATGCCAAACGCTACCAGCATCCATGGTGCGGATTTATTGGCTTGAAAAAAAGATTGGTTGTTTGCATTGCGCGACGTAATGCGCGAAATCACAAGCAAAATTCCGAAGTATGCCAGCAATACGGTAAGGATGATCCATGGTTCCATGGGCTCAAATAAACAGGGTAAGATGTTTGTTTTTTTCTAACGAAAAAAAAATTCTCAACACTGATTTTGGTTTGGTGAATCAAGGATAAACCTTATCTCGAATCAGATTACTCCAAACAACGTAACCGGCATCGCTTAAATGAAGTCCGTCATACGTGTACTCGGGTTTTAAGGTGAGATCAGTTGCTTCAAATGAAGGATACATGTTGATGAATGAAATGTGTTTTGCTTCACATGTGGTAAATAAAAACGCATTGAGATCATTCACCTTGGCCAAAACGGCGTTGTTCGCTTCTGCATTGCCGCCCATGCCTGACGTGGGTAAATTACTTTGAACAAAAATCCGGGCGTTGGGACAATCCTTGCTTAGTTGATCTATGATCGCTCCATACTGCATTTTGATGCGATCCTGCGGAACGGATTTGAGTATGTCATTGATGCCAATCATAATAAAGATTTTTTTAGGCTGTAATTTTTCGACAACATCCAAACGTTTGAGAATGCCTGAAGTAAAATCACCACTGATGCCCATGTTGACCAACGAATCTCCACCAAGATGGCGTCTTAAGTCAAAACCTTCGGTCATACTGTCGCCGATAAATAGGGTAGTGGTGTGCTCTGGATATTTCATTTTTTTAAATGCTTTCACATGTTGTTTCCAGATAGGAACGTCAAAATATTCTTCTTCTGTGCTCCATACATATTTTGACTTGCTGCAACCGGTGCTGAGCAATCCAATTCCTGCCAACAGCGCACATAAGATATTTCTTACCTGATGTAATAATTTTTTCATCGGTGCAAAAATGAACAAGAATCGATTTCGTCGAATGTAGTTTTCGAAGTATGCGCATCGTTACTGTGGTAAATTCGCAACTCAGATTTTTTTCGTGAATATTCCTTCAAAATATATCGAATTGGCAGTAGATCAGGTGAGTAGTTTGCCTGGTATTGGCCGAAAAACGGCTTTAAGACTTGTATTGGAATTGCTCAAACGCAAACCCGAAGACATTCAGCGTTTTGCCACAGCACTTACAGACATGCGCGAGCACACAAAGTTGTGCAATACGTGCAACAATCTTTCTGATGATGCACAATGTTCTATTTGTGCTTCACCTTTCCGGGATGCTTCTTTGATTTGCGTGGTTGCTGATATCAGGGATGTCATGGCCATTGAGAGCACCGGACAGTTTCAAGGAAAATATCATGTGCTTGGAGGGATTATTTCGCCAATCGACGGAGTCAGTCCCTCAGATCTTTTTATTGATGGCTTAATTCAACGCGTTGCGGGTGGTGAGATCAAAGAAATTATTCTGGCATTAAGTGCCACAATGGAAGGGGAAACAACGTGTTTTTATCTTTTTCGAAAATTGAGTGCATTCGATTTGAAAATTTCATCTATTGCCCGAGGCGTAGCTGTGGGTGGCGAACTTGAATATACCGATGAAGTCACGTTGGGCCGAAGTATCTTGCTTCGAACTCCGTATGAAGTTTCGTTGAAAAGATAGTGTTGATGGTTCTCGCAACCTCCTCGAAAAAATGATTTTCGTTGCTCCGTTTTTTTGAAAGAGTATCTGCTACACATTTTTTCTTCATTCTTGTATGCTTTTCCATGATGCAGTGCGTTTATTTGCACGTATCCGCATTTGATGAAACTTTCTGTTGTCATAGTCAACTACAATGTCCAGCATTTTCTGGAGCAAT
>Ga0209480_10002721_pt1 | contig 11914 bp, 11 predicted proteins | sample JI61114C2DNA_FD_187501 | JGI IMG/M metagenome (GOLD analysis project Ga0209480, IMG submission 187501) | Wastewater effluent complex algal communities from Wisconsin, to seasonally profile nutrient transformation and Carbon sequestration -... | ecosystem: Engineered > WWTP > Effluent > Algae...
GCGCGCGGCCGGCATGCGGCCCACTACGTCGGCTGGGCAGAAGGCGCCGAACCGCACGTGCGCGGGCCGGATCAGGATGCATGGATCGGCCGCTTCAGGCAGGAACACGAGAACCTGATCGCAGCGCTCGGCTGGTGCAGCGTGGGCCCGGTCGATGCGCAGTGGGGGCTGCGCCTGGCCGTCGCTTCGAGCTTCTACTGGATCTGGAACGGCGTCGAGCAGGGCTACCGGCTGACGCTGGCCGTGCTCGAAAGAGAAGGTGCGGCGGCCGACACCTCGGCACGGGTGGGCGCCTTGTGTGCCGCTGCCCATCTGAGCCTGTTTCGCGGGCGCTACGACGAGTCTCTGGCCCTGGCACAAGCGGCGCTGGCGGCCGCCCGGCGGCTCGGCGAGCCGCTGCCGCTGGTGCAGGCACTCGACGAGGTGGGCTCGGCCCTGAACACGCAGGGCCGCGTCGCGCAGGCGCTGCAGTGCCACGAGGAAGCGCTGGCGCTGGCGCGCCAGCTCGGCGATGCACGATGGATGTCCAGGCTGCTCAACGGCCTGGCGGAGTCGAAGCGCAGCGCCGGCCAGCTGGACGAAGCGGAGAGGCACTACCACGAAGCCCTCGCCGTCGCCCGCGAGCAGGGCGGCCGGCTGGGGATCGTCGTGACGCTCAACAACCTGATCCGCGTGCAGGTCGCCAAGGGCCGGCCCGAACTGGCGCGGACCCTGGCGCTCGAGTGCCTGACCCTGGTGCGCGGTCAGAAGGTCGGCGTCGACCTGCTCGAGGCGTCGGTGGGGCTGGCGGCATGCCTGGCCGAGCACGAAAGGGCGGCGCGCTTCTGGGGCGCGGCAGACCAGACGCTCCAGGCCTGGGGGTATCGGCACCAGCCGGTGGACATCGAGCACACGGCGCCATGGATCGCGAGTGCGCGCCGTGCGCTCGGCGACGCGGCCTTCGAGGCTGCCGAGGCGACTGGACGCGCACTGGAGTTCGATGCGGCCCTGGCCGAGCTGGCGCAGTGGCTGGACAGCCCGGCCTGAAGCGCCCCGGTGTGCTGCGCTACTTGGAAGACCGGTCCCCGGCGGCCCGGTCGCTGCGCAGGGGCGCTTGCTGGCCCACACCGTCGGCCGGGAGTGCAGCTCTGGCCTTCTTCACGAACCCCGACTTCAGCCCCATGGCGCCGATGCCGTCGATCCGGCAGTCGATGTCGTGGTCGCCCTCGGCCAGGCGGATGTTCTTCACCTTGGTGCCGACCTTCACGACCTGGGACGAGCCCTTGATCTTCAGGTCCTTGACGACGATGACGGTGTCGCCGTCCTTCAGCTCCGCGCCATTGGCGTCGCGCACCACGCGCACCTCGTCGGCGGCGGGCGGTGCCGCCTCCCGAGGCCATTCGTGGCCGCATTCGGGGCAGACGAACTGCGAACCGTCGTCATAGGTCAGCGCGGAGCTGCATCGGGGGCAAGCGGGCAGGGTGCTCATGCGCCCAGTGTACGAAGCGCCGGTGCAGCCACGCCGGCGGCTTCTCGTTTCATTCAGGCTCTCGTTGCCTTCGGCCGCCGCACCGCGCGCACCTTGCCGCTCGATCCGCCGCCGCAGTACAGCAGCCCGGCGCCGTCGGACTCGAGCCCGCTGACGCCGGTGCCCGCGGGCATGGCCAGCCGCTCGAGCACCGCGCCGCTGGCCGGGTCGAGGCGGCGCAGTTCGCTCTCCTCGCCTTCCCAGGTGCCGTGCCAGAGTTCGCCGTCGACGAAGCTCACGCCGGTGACGTAGCGGTTGGACTCGATGGTGCGCAGGATCGCGCCGGTGGCCGGGTCGATCTGGTGGATCTTGCGGTCGAGGTACTGCCCGACCCACAGGCTGCCCTCGGCCCAGGTCAGGCCCGAGTCGCCGCCGTGGCCGGGCGCCGGGATCGACGCCACCACGGCGCCGCTGGCCGGATCGATCTTGTCGATGCGCGATTCGGCGATCTGGTAGAGGTGCGTGCCGTCGAAGGCGGTGCCCGCATCGCTGGCGCAATCGAGCGTGCGCGTGGCCTGGCCACTGGCGGGGTCGAAGGCGATCAGCTTCGTGCCGGTGGCGGCCCACACACGCTGCCCGTCGTGGGTGACGCCGTGGATGCGCTCGGCACCCGTGAAGGGGCCGTACTCGCGAACGATCTCGGCGCTGCGCGCAGCGGCCTGCGTTGTCGGCCGTGCGGTCGGGGCTGAAGTGGCGGTCATGTTCTGCTTCCTTTCGGCGCGTCGATGCGGCGCCGCGGAAACGCAATCTACGTGAGCGGCAACGCAGCAGGGAGTAACAAGTTCGTCGTGAATCCGGCCAGCGGCGCGGCCAGCCAGCGCTGTGCGCGCGCCTGCCCGACCGAACGCACGCGCCCGGCTGCCTGCAGTTCCGCGAGTGCGCGCTGCACGGTACGCTGGCTGGCGCCGAGCGCGAGTGCCAGCGCCGAGGTCGACCAGGCCGCGCCGTCGGCCAGCAGCGCCAGCAGCGAGGCCCGATCGCCATCGATGGGCGGCAGCAGCACGACGACGGCATGGGCGTCGATCGGCTCGAGCACGAAGCCGTGCGCGCTGGCCTCGATGCGTGCCAGCGGCGCGGCGAGCGCGCGCAGCCGACCGATCTCGACGCGCAAGCGCGCGCGGTGCGTCTCGTCGGGGCGGCGGGTGCGGAAGGCGCATGCGATCAGCGCGTTGCGGTCGACGTCGCCGGGCCAGGCCTCGGCCAGCGCACGCGCCAGCGCGAACAGCACCGGCCGGCGCGCCAGCGGCTGCCATGTGCCGCCGGCACGCAGGCCGCGGCGGCAGGCATCGACCACCAGCGAATCGCCGGCGAGCAGCGACTCGACCTCGTCCAGGCGCAGCATCTGCTCGTGCCCGGCCTGCAGGCGCCGCGCGGCAGGGCGTTCGAGTGCGGCGCAGGCTTCGCCCACCTCGGCCAGCAGCGCGGGCACGCGCGAACGATGGGCCGCCGCCTGCGCGCGAGCCAGGGCCGCGCGTGCCGGCGCCGTGTGCAGCGAGCGCAGCGCGAGTTCGGCGCCGGCGAGCTCGGCCACGGCCTGCAGCGCGGGCGGTGCGCCGGAAAGATCGAGCTCGGCCAGCGCAGCCGCGGCCTCGCCCAGCCGGCCGAGCAGCAGCAGCCGGCGCAGCGCAATCAGGCGGGCTTGCAGCGCGTTGGCGCGATCGGCGCGGGCCTCGAGCGCGGCCGCGGCCACCGCCAGTGCGCGCGGCCCGCCGCGCAGGTCGCGCATGGCCAGCGCCACCTCGGCCTCGGCGACCACGCATCGGGCGTGGGCCAGTTCGTCGTGGTGGCCGAAGCCGCGCGCCGCGCGCCGCAACAGCTCGCGGGCGCGCGGGTGCTCGCCGAGCTGGGCCATGGCGATGCCGCGCAGCGCGAGGGCGTGCGCGTCTTCGCGCAGGGCCACGTGCTTGAGCGCACCGAGGGCGTCACCGGCGGCCAGGGCGCGCGCGGCGGCGGCGATCAGGGAGTCCATGGTCAGAGGCTAACCCGTCGTCGCCGTGCGGCGAAAATGCCGCCATGTCCGAGTCCTCGCCGCCCACGCCGCCGCCGCAGCCGAAGAACCCGCTGCACGGTGTGACGCTCGAACAGATCGTCACGCAGCTGGCCGATCACTACGGCTGGGCGGGCCTCGCCGAGCGCATGGCGCTGCGTTGCTTCAGCAGCGAGCCCAGCGTGGCCTCGAGCTTGAAGTTCCTGCGCAAGACCCCCTGGGCGCGCGAGAAGGTCGAGGGCCTGTACCTGTTCATGCTGCGAGAGAAGCGCCGCGCGCGCTGAGCGGCGCGCCCGGCGCTCAGGCGGCCGCCGTCTCCCACGGCGCGGCGTCTTCTGCGCCGGTGTCCGGCAGGGCCGCAGGCGCCGCGGCGGCCTGGCGCTCGTGCAGGCCGCCGAGCGCCTCGATCAGCGCCGGCAGCATCTGGCGCAGCTCGCCGGTGGCGATGGCCACGTCGGCATCGAATCCGTTGTCGTCCTGGCCCGCGTTGGCCGCATCGACGCCGGCGCCTTCGAGCACCACGTCGAGCAGCTGGATCTTCTTCAGCGTCAGCGCCTCGGTGAGCACGAAGGAGACGCGGCTGGCCCACGTGAGCGCCAGCTGCGTGGGCAGCTTGCCCTGGCGGATGTGCTCGCCGACCTCGTCGATGTCCAGCGTGTGGCGCGCGTAGCGCACGGTGGCCTTCTCGCTGTCGGGCTGCTTGAGCTCGCACTCGCGGTCGATGCTGAAGCCCGACGGCGCTTCCTTCTCCGACAGCCACAGCGACATCGCCGTGGCCGGCGACAGCTCGGTCTGCAGCAGCGCGAGCTTGAGCCCGCCGCCCAGGCATTCGATCAGCCGCGTGACGACGACGTCGGCGCGCTTGGTGCTGCCCGCGCCCACCCACACCATGCGGGCCTGGAGGTCGATCCAGACCAGCGTGTCGGTGCGCTTGGGGAAGGCGCGCGGCATCAGTGCATGCACCACGGCCTCCTTCAGCTCCTTGAGCTGCTTGCCCTTGGGGCGGCGGCCGGTCTGCTGCTCGATGGCATCGAGCTGCGCCTGCAGCTGCTGCTTCACCGCGCTGCCCGGCACGGCGCGCCGCTCGGCGCACAGCTTGACGACCAGTTGCCCGCCGACGATCTCGGCCAGCGCATCGTGCTTGTCGCCGCGCGGCGCCACCCAGCCGGCCGACTCGGGCTGCGTGAGACCGCACTCGACGAAGGGCGAGCCCGACAGGCGATCGGCGATCTCGGCCAGGCTGGGCTGGTCCCAGTGTTCGATGCGGTAGATGAGGGCGTTCTTCAGCATGGCGGGGCGGGCAGCGGCTCACGGCACGGGTGGTGGGGTGGCGAGTGTAGAGGCAGCCGGCCGCCGGGCCTGCTGCGTGCGCCCGCCATAACCCCAGTCGCCGGCCGGCAGCTCGTGCACGATCACGTAGCTGGCCGCTTCCAGTGCGCCGCCCGGCGCCAGCTGATGCTGCAACTCTGCGAACGCGGCCTCGATGAAGGCTGACTTCTGCACGTCCGTGTTGGTGCCGGCGGTGATGCAGATCTCCAGCCACGCGGTCGGCCGCTGCACCGGCTGCGCGCCGATGAACCATTGCGCTGGCGACAGGCCGTCGATCATCACCGCCGTGACCTCCGATCGCTTGCCGAGGGTCTCGGCGGTGATGCGGGTCAGCGCTTCGGCGAGTGCACGCTGACGCGGTGCGTCCTGCGGCGGGGCGGTGCGCAGCATCAGGGTCGGCATGCCGGCTCCTTCGCGCGCAGCAGCGCGGCCGGCCGATGCGCGGCACGTGCCACGGCGTGCCATGCCGAGGCCAGGTGGCGGAAGGCGCTGGCCCAGAAGGCGTCGACCGCCTCGCAGCGGGCCTGCAGCGCACGCTGCCGGGCCGCATCCATGAAGGCTGCCCGCTCGAGGGGCGTGAGCGGGCGATCGAAGGGCGAGGTGTTCATGGCAGCTCCGTTGAATCGGTGCGTCGACTCTAGGCAGCCGCTCCCGCGGCGGAAACGGCACGCCCGGCAAATCGGTCTTGCGCACACCGCAAAGCCGGCGCCCCTACCATCGCGGCCATGGACGGTCTGGGTTTCGACGATCTGAAGCTGTTCGCCCGCGTGGCGGCGCTGGGCACGCTGTCGGCGGTGGCGCGCGAGCGCGACGTGCCGGTGAGCCAGGTGTCGCGTTCGCTGTCGCGCATCGAGAAGGCCTGCGGCGCGCGGCTCATCCACCGGTCGACGCATGGGCTGGCGCTCACCGCCGAGGGCGAGACCTTCCTCGACTACTGCCAGCGCCTGGGCCACACGCTCGAGGAGCTGGAGGGCGAGTTCGCGGCACAGTCACGCGAGCCCAGCGGCCTGGTGCGAGTGGCGGCGAGCACGGTGATCGCGCAGTACCTGCTGCTGCCCAGCCTGAATGCGCTGGGCGAGAAGCACCCGCGGCTGCGCGTCGAGCTCGAGGTCAGCGACCTGCTCGTCGACATGGCGCGCGGCGGCATCGACATCGCCATCCGCACCACCTCGTCGCTGGCCGACAGCATGGTGGCGCGGCCGATCGGCACGCTTGGCCGGGGCCTCTACGCTTCGCCGGCGTACGTGGCGCGCGCTGGCCTGCCCGACCATCCCGACGAGCTCGGCGCGCACCGGCTCGTCGCCAACAGCGCGGCGACGCAGCTCAACCACTGGCCCTTCATCGTCGACGGCCGCGCGGTCAAGCTGCCGGTCGAAGGCTTCTGGCGCAGCAACGACACCGGCATGGCGGCCAACATGGTGCTGCAGGGCCTGGGCATCGGGCGCCTGGCCACCATCGCGGCGGAGCCGCTGGTGCGGCAGGGGCGGCTGGTGCCGGTGCTGGCGGGTTTCGTCGATCCGCAACCGGTGCCCATCCATGCGGTGATCGCCGGCGCCCGCCAGCGCCTGCCGAAGATCCGCGCCTGCATCGACCACTGGGCGGCGTGGATCGCACAGTACGAGGCCGCACAGCCACGGCGCTGACGGTTGTCCGCCCGCCGGTGCCGTGTGATCATGCGGCACGCCCACAGCACGGTGCCGCTTCGTGAACCACATCGACACCGACTACCTGGTCATCGGCGCCGGCACCGCCGGCCTGGCATTCACCGACACGCTGATCGACGAGAGCGACGCCCACGTCACCATCGTCGACCGCCGCGGCAAGCCCGGCGGCCACTGGAACGATGCCTACTCGTTCGTCACCCTGCACCAGCCCTCGGCCTTCTATGGCGTCAACTCGATGGAGCTGGGCAGCCGCCGCAAGGACACCGTGGGCCTGAACCAGGGCCTGTACGAGCTGGCCTCGGGCGCCGAGATCAGCGGCTACTTCGACCGCGTGATGAACCACAAACTGCTGCCCAGCGGCCGCGTGGCCTACCACCCGATGTGCAACCACCTCGGCGACGGCCGCTTCGAGTGCCTGCTGTCCGGCGAGATCACGCAGGTGAACGTGCGCCGCAAGCTGGTCGATGCGAACTACATGGGCCCGGCCATCCCGTCCACCCACACGCCGCGCTTCGAGGTGGGCGAGGGCGTGCGGCTGGTGCCGCCGAACGCGCTGCCGCAGCTGTGGCATGGCCAGCAGAAGGGCGGCCTGCCACGGCGCTTCGTCATCCTCGGCGCCGGCAAGACGGCGATGGACGCCGCGGTGTGGCTGCTCGGCGCCGGCGCCCCGCCCGACGCCATCCAGTGGGTGGTGCCGCGCGACTCGTGGCTGGTCAACCGCATCACCACGCAGCCGGCCATCGAGTTCTTCAAGGAGGCCATCGGCAGCCAGGCCGACCAGATGGAGGCACTCGCGCTGGCCACCTCCACCGAAGACCTGTTCCTGCGCCTGGAGGCCTGCGGCGCGTTGCTGCGCATCGACCGCGAGCGTGTGCCTTCGATGTTCCACCTGGCCACCATCTCGCCGGGCGAGGTGGAGGTGCTGCGGCGCATCCGCGATGTCATGCGGCTGGGCCGCGTGCAGCGCCTCGCGGCGGACGCGATGGAACTCGACCAGGGCCGCGTGCCGGTGGCGCCTGGCACGCTGTTCGTCGACTGCACCGCGTCGGCGGTCGAGCCCCGGCCGGTGCTGCCGATCTTTCAGGACAGGCGCATCGTGCTGCAGATGCTGCGCCTTCCGCAGCCGGCGTTCAGCGCCGCGCTGACTGCCTACGTGGAAGCGCACCACGACAGCGACAAGGACAAGAACCGCCTGTGCGGCACGGTGCCCTTCCCGCACACGCTGGACGACTACCCGCGCGCCATGGCGGCCAGCATGTGGAACCAGTACCAGTGGGGCCAGGACAAGGTGCTGCGCCAGTGGATCCGCGAGAGCCGGCTCGACGGCTTCGGCAAGCTGATGACCGGCATCGACCCGGCCGACACCGACAAGCTGGCCATCCTGGCGCGCTACAAGCAGCAGGCGGTGGCGGCGATGGCGAACGTGTCGCGCCTGATTGCCGCCTGAGCTCCCGCGGCGGCCTCGCCCTTGCGGCCAGCGGTGGCTTCAAGGGGTGGGCGCGGGCCTCATCCGTTCGCGCCGCTTGCCACCAGCAACGCGAGCCGGCGCGCCTCGGCGCTGCTCGGCATGCCGGCCTGCGGACCGCGGGCGGCCTTCGCGGTCGCTTGCTCGACGGCCTCGAGATCGCTGCACAGGCGTTTGCACAGCGCTTGCCGCTGACGATCCAGGGCGTTGCGAGGGACTGGCCCGCGCGGACGGGCGTACTCGGCCAAGGCGGCGGCATGCGCATGCTGCCCGAGGCGCAATGCGAGCAACGCCATGTCGGCAGCCATTTCCGCGTCGAGCCCGAACTCCCATGCCAGCTCAATCGCCTGCGCGGCTTCGGCGCGGGCCCGCTGGGTTTCGTCGGCCTCGATCAGGGCGCGAACGAACGCCTCGCTCGCCTGGGCGAGGAAGGCGCGCTGGCCGAGCGCACGAAGTTCGCCGACGGCGTTCGAGCCGATCGCCACCGCCGCAGGCCAATCGCCGGTCATCACGGCGGCACGCGGCAGGTAGGCCTGAACGAAGCAGGCCACGCGCGTCGCCCGGTGCTTGCGGGCCAGGTCGAGCGCCTCGCGCATGTGTGCGAGAAAGTCGGCCGCGTCGCCGCAGTACATCGCGACATGCCCGGCGTGAATCGCCGTGATCATGTCGACCTTGGGGTGCGCCATCGTCCGCGCCACGGCCCGTGCCTGTGCGAGCACCTTGCGGGCACGTTCGGATTCACCCTCCTTGGCGAGCTCGGTCGCCAGCAGCAGCAGGGTGTGCGACAGCGACATCGGCTCGGGCGGCGTCAGGCGCAGCCACTCGGCCACGGCCAGCTCGGCGGCGAGCCTGGGCGGCAGGTGCTCGTCGCGGACCCAGCTGCAGGTGGCGATCGTCGTCAGCAGCCGCGCCCGCGCGACACCGGTGGCGTGCGGCAGCAGCGCGTGCGTCGCGGGCAGCCGCGCCGGCGTGTTCAGCGTGTCGCCACTGAGCTGATCGAGCGATCGCAGGCCGATCAGCACGGCCGCGGCCGTGTCGGCATCGGCACGATCGCAGGCGTACTCGTAGGCCTTCTGCATGTCGGCATAACAGCCGACGAAACGGTCCAGAAGTTCATCGTCGCTGCTCGACATGAACGCCTTGCGGATCTGCCACCACTGGCTGGCCATCGCGCGGCTGTGGCGCTGCATGGCGGCATCGGCCTCGCCGGCCTCGAACAGCATCTCGCGGGCCAGCACGCGCGTGGTCTCGAGCAGGCGGTAGCGTACGGGTTCGACACCCTCGGCTCGCACCAGCGACCGGTCCACCAGCGCGCAAAGCGCATCGAGCGCGGCCCACTCGTCGAGATCCGGTGTGGTGATCACCCGCCTGGCGTGAGCCAGCTCGAACGGCCCTGCAAAGACCGACAGGCGCCGCAGCGCCGACAGCTCGGTCGGGCTGAGCAGCGAGCAGCTCCATTCCAGCGTGGCGCGCAAGGTCTCCTGCCGGGAGGGCGCCATGCGCCGGTCGTTGCGCAGCATGCGCAGGTGTTCGCCGAGCAGCGTGTGCACTCCGCTCACGCCCAGCGTGGGGATGCGAGCGGCCGCCATCTCGATGGCCAGCGGCACACCATCCAGCCGCCGGCAGATGTCGATGGCCAGCGGCACGGTCGCCGGGGCCAGCTCGAAGTCCTGCCGCGCCTCGGCCACGCGCCGAACGAGCAACTGGAATGCGCCACAGGCGGCTGCTTCCGCCGGCGATGCGTCCGCTGGCGGAACCACGAGCACGCCAAGGCGATGCAGATGCTCCCCGCCCAGCTTCAGCGCCACCTGCGACGTGGCGAGGACGCGGACCCGGCGCGTGCCGGCCAGAACGGCGGCGATGACCGGGGCGACCGCTGCGACCAGGTGCTCGCAGTTGTCGAGCACGAGCAGGAGCTCGCGCTCGCCCAGTCCGCCCACGAGCCGCTGCAGCGGATCGCCCGTCACGAGCTCGATGCCGGCCGCCACGGCGATGGCCGGCGTCACCTGCGACGCTTCCGACAGGGTGGCCAGGTCGATCCACCAGACGCCGTGTTCGAACAGCCCGACGGCCCGGCGCCCGACCGCGTGCGCCAGGCTCGTCTTGCCGATGCCGCCGGCTCCGACGATGGTCATGAGGCGCTGCTCGCGCAGCGCGGAGGCGACCGTCGCGACGTCGTCGTCGCGCCCGAACAAGGCGGGGTCCGTCGCCGGAAGATTGGAGACGCGATGCGCCGCGGCCGCGGCGCGGCGTGGAAGTTCGTGCACCAGCGCCCGCGCATCCGGCACCAGCACATAGCCCCGGCGAGCCAGGGTCCGGATGACGCTTCGATCGGTGTCGCCGAGCAGACGCCGGATCTCGTTGACGACCTGCGTCAGCGAGTCGTCGGTGACCACGGCCGGCGACCACACCCGTGCCAGCAGTTCGTCCTTGGAGACGACGTGGCCGGCCTGTTGTGCCAGCACGAGCAGGACTTCGAGGGCCTTTCGGCGCAGCAGGGCCTGTTCGCCGGTTGGCGCGCGCAGCTCACGGCGTTCGAGGTCGAGCTCGAAGCCGCGGATCCGCAGACAGGCCTGATCCGGGGCGGGCGGCGGTGGTGAGCACTCCATGCTGCGTGCGCCTCGCTGGACGCGTGCTTTCGGTCTTCTTTCGGCGAAGGTTCAGGACAGCCGTTGCCCTGGTCGATACGCTGCACATTCTCATCCGCTTCCGTGGCCGCCGGCGTCGCGCCGGTGGACCTAGGGGGGCGGACCTGGGGATGCGCCGCGCCCGGTCTTGGCGCGACAGTCGGCACCACTTGCCAGGAGTCCTTCGCCATGAACCCGAAACCCTACGGCCACATCGTGCCGGCCTTGCCGGACGGCGGCACCGCGCTGGCGGCCGGCGCATTCGACGAACGGCAGGTGCGTGTCGCCGCCGGCCTGACGCTGGCGGCGGGTGCCACGGCTTTCGCCTACGCCGCGCTGGCCAAGGTCTACCTGCCGATCCAGGTCGTCACCTCGCTGTTCTTCGTCGAGTTCGCGATCAGGGTGGCGGCGGGCCTGCAGTACAGCCCGTTCGGCATGCTCTCCCGACAGCTGACGCGCGGGCATGAACCCGAGTGGGTCTCGGCCAAGCCCAAGCGCTTCGCCTGGAGCCTGGGACTCGTGATGTCGTTCGCGATGATGCTGATCACCAATGCCGGCATCCGCGGCAGTCTGCCGCTGGGCATCTGCCTGGTCTGCCTCGTCTTGATGTGGCTGGAGGCGGTGCTCGGCCTGTGCCTGGGCTGCGAGATCTACGCCGCGCTGCGCAGGCGTGGCTGGATCGGCCGCGACCCGGCCATCGAGGTCTGTGCCAACGGGGCCTGCGCCGGCGACGGCCGCGCGGATCGGCGATCATGAGCGCCAGCGCCTCGCCCCTCGGGCCTGCGATGGCCGCGCAGCGATCGCGCATCGTGGGCATCGACCAGCTCGCGCCGCTGCTCGGCGGCTCGATGCGGCCCTACGTCAACCTCGACAACGCGGCCACGGCCCCCGTGCTTCGGGACGTGCTCGACCACGTGAACCAGTGCCTGGGCTGGTATTCGTCGGTGCATCGCGGCAGCGGTTTCAAGAGCCAGCGCACCACGCTGGCCTACGAGCAAGCGCGCGAGGCCGTGGCGCGCTTCGTCGGTGGCCGGCCTGGCGAGCACACGGTGATCTTCGGCAAGAACGCCACCGAGGCCATCAACAAGCTCTCGCACCGCCTGCCGCTGACCGGCGACGACGTGGTCCTGGTCTCCTTGCTCGAACATCACAGCAACGACCTGCCGTGGCGTGCACGGGCGCGCGTCGCCCACATCGGGGCCGATGCGCAAGGGCGGCTGGACGAGGATCACTACGAGCACCTGCTGCGCCTGCACGCCGGCCGCGTCAAGCTGGTCTGCGTGAGCGGCGGCTCGAACGTCACCGGCGTGATGCCACCGATCCACCGGCTGGCGG
>Ga0209480_10002723_pt1 | contig 11912 bp, 7 predicted proteins | sample JI61114C2DNA_FD_187501 | JGI IMG/M metagenome (GOLD analysis project Ga0209480, IMG submission 187501) | Wastewater effluent complex algal communities from Wisconsin, to seasonally profile nutrient transformation and Carbon sequestration -... | ecosystem: Engineered > WWTP > Effluent > Algae...
AAATGGTGACAAACAAATTCCCGAAGGAATATATTCGGCGGAATATCTGAATCCCAATAGCAATTATTATCTCTCCATGAAGATCAATTATCCAAATGATTTTGATCGGGAAAAAGCATGTTTGGATGGACGAGTGGATCTAGGTGGTGATATTTTCATACACGGTAAAAGTAAGACCACCGGCTGCATTCCTGTTGGCGATGAAGCCATGGAGGAAATATTTGTATTGGCTGCAAAAGCAGATATAAGTAAAATAAAAGTAATTATTTGTCCACAGGATTTTAGAAAAAATGACCAGAACCCTGTGATTCCTCAAATTAATTGGAGTGAGGAATTATATGATAATTTGAAGAAGGAATTGGGTTTATAAGATAAAAATAACTCTAAAATTTTCTATTATTTCTAAAACTTTATTTAGTCACTACCGCGCCAGCAGCATTGCAGATAATTCCACCAATGATGCTTTGTATCTAACACGAATTTATTCGTGAAAATTCGTGCAATTATCTGCGATGCTGCTAGCGCGGTAGTGGATATAATATTTGTCTTTTGGGCATTTGCCAAAAGAGAGTGTATAATTTAAAGCTGATTTATACGGCAAAATATTGGTCAACTAAATAATTCCGTTTTATATAACTTCTAATTTTTCTGGATTTAAACGAAGATTTCAAATAAATATATTATTTCTAAAACTTCTACAACCCAATTATTTACTCAAAAAAATCATCCTCGCCCTCTTTTTTCTTTGTCGTATCTTTTGGTACGGTGATAACATCCGGCCTACTGTATTGGCTGCAATCTGTTATGATAGTTTGTGGTCCTGATGGCACGATATATTTAGCTTTTGGATCGAAGTCCGCTACTTTTTGCACCTCTAACTGACGGATAAATTCAGAGAAAAATGGTCTTGCCATCTTACTTCCCTGTCCATTGGTTAAGCTCAGGAACCTCGTCCACTGGTCATCTCCTCCTACCCATGTCCCCACGACTAGCCCTGGTGTGATACCCATAAACCAACCATCTACATAATCATTCGTAGTACCTGTCTTGCCACCTATATTGCTCACGACACCTTTAAATCCTGCTGCCCCACGGACAGCATAACGCAACATGTCCACCATGACATAATTGATATCCGGGGAAAGTGCCTGTTTCTCATCAGATGTGTTTTTGTAAATAACCTTTCCGTTTTTATCTTCAATTTTTGTGATAAAGGAAGGTACGATATACGTCCCATTATTGGCAAAGCTGGCATAAGCCCCCGTCATCTCAAACACAGTCAGTTCGGCTGCTCCCAAACAAATAGATGGTTGAGCAGGAATCTTTTTCTTATCGATACCCATATTATTGACCAGGTCGAGGACATATGAGGTGGATTGCATTTGTTTCATAAGGTATACAGAAACTGAATTCCTCGATTCTTTCAATGCCTCATAAAGCGTCATCGATTGCCCTGAGAATCTTCCTTCTGCATTGCCAGGAGACCAGCTATTGATGAGTCCAAAATGTCCTTCTCCCGGCGAAATAGTATATTGCTGATCCACGACGCGTTGACATGGAGAAACTCCCTGGAAAGCAATGGCAGATGCGTAGACAAAAGGCTTGAACGTCGAGCCCACCTGACGTTTGCTGCGGATGTGATCAAATTTGAAATACTTGTGGTTGATACCTCCCACCCAGACTTTCACTTGCCCTGTCGTCGGTTCGATAGCGATGATGCCTGTCTGTAGGAAACTCCTATGATATCGGATGGAGTCATATGGTGTCATGGTGGTATCCTTCTCAGCCATTGCATTGTAGGCAAAGACCTTCATTTTATATTTTTTACCGAAAGAAGTGCGGACATCATTTCTGAATTTTTGCCATTTCGCAAGTGCAATTTTATAATCAGGATCGTCCATAATCTTCGCATAAATACGCTCCTGATCATCTGTGATCTTATATTTCTTAGCGACTTTTTCAAGACCGTCTTTTTCCGCGGCACTCCATATATCGAACTCAATATCTGTAAAATTGATAGAAGGAAACTTGCGCATCATGCCCTCAAGGTCAGGTTCGAAATCGTTCTGGCGCATAGTGATATATCTGTCAGAGGAGCGGACGAGGTTTTTCATAGTATTCTCGCGGATTGCCAGCTGCTTTGCGTCGGTATTGTATTTCCACGGATCTTTACCTTTCCATTCTCTCCAATAATTGTTCTGGACAGATTTCATGTGTTTAAGCATCGTTGCTTCTGCGATCTTCTGCATTTCAACATCGATCGAGGTATAAATCTTTAGTCCATCACGATAAATATCATAAAGTGAGCCGTCTGATTTCTGAAGGTCATTGTGTTTAATAATGGAAGCAACTTCTTTTCCTACCTCCATTCTGAAATAAGTAGCATCACCTTCGATGTGAGACTTAGGTTTGAATTTTAATTCGATAGGTTTTTCAATTAGTTTTTCGGCTTTTTTAGCATCCAGAGCTCCATTGGTGACCATTCTTCGGAGGACGGTATTACGTCTGTTAATCGCCTGTTCCTTTCTTCGGACAGGGTTGTACAATGATGGGTTTTTTAACATTCCAACCAAAACGGCAGCTTCGGACTCATTCAACTCTTTATTTCCTTTGCTAAAATAGGTCTCTGAAGCTGCCTCTATGCCATATGCGCCATAAATAAAGTTGAATTTATTGAGGTACATGGCGATGATCTCTTCCTTTGTATAACTGCGTTCAAGTTTGATTGCAGTAATCCATTCCTTGAGTTTAATATTTACAAGTGCAAAATTTTTTCTAATGGTGCCCATATTGCTGAAGTCTCTATCCGAATAGAGCAACTTTGCCAATTGTTGGGTGATCGTACTTCCTCCACCGGCGCTCTTATTGGCTAGGACAAGTGTTTTGGCCACTACTCGGGCTACTGCTTCGGCATCCACACCGCTATGTTTGTAAAATCTAACATCTTCTGTAGCTAAAAGTGCTTGAACGACAAAAGGGGAAAGCTGCTCATATGTAACGGGTACGCGGTTTTCGATATATAGCCGACCAAGTGTAGAATTATTTGAAGATAAAATTTGACTTGCAAAATCATACTTCGGATTTTCAAGTTCATCAAATGTTGGCAGGCCGGACAGGGATAGATAAAAAAGATAAAAAATCACCAATGCGACAAAAAGGCCTAAGCCGACCCATATCTTTTTGATCACACTATTGATCTTAGAACGATCTTGATCCATATGTAAAACAATTTGTTGTATTCTAATAAACAACGAATGTACAATAATAGTATATGAATGAGAAAATAAGTGGTTTAGATTAGAGGAAATAGGTTCAGTTGTGAGACAATTGACAAGTAGTCGGAAATATCACGAAGCGGAATTATCTTAATTGTTTCAAGCACATTTTCACTAATTCCTTAATGAACAAATTTATCATTTAAATCAAACCAAATCTCGAAACTAGTCCAATTCCTTTCGCTGTACAAATTAAAATGTGCCTCGTGCTTCTGCAGTATTTCACTGATGAGCATGAGTCCGACTCCCTGCCCGTAAGGCTTTGTGGAGAAGAAAGGGGAAAATAATTGATCTTTGGTTTCGTCACTGATGCCTGCACCATTATCCCGGACGAAAAACCCTTTTCTGTCAGATAAATAACCGATATGTATTTCTCCATTTTCACCGATTGATTCAATACTATTCTTTAAAATATTCGAAATCACTTGTTCCATTTGAATGGGATCCAGATCCAATAACATTTCATGATCAAGGCCATCAGTGTTAATTGTAATGTTTTTCTCAGTACTAATATTAGTCCAAAGTCTTACTGCATTTCTAAGGTATTTTGCTACTTCGATATTTTGTAAAAATGGAGGAACGATGCGAATGACCTGCGCATAATTTTTCATAAAAGAAGTCAGATTATTATTGCGCTCGATTGCTATTTCCAGACCTGACTTTAATTCCGGATCTGCATCTGCTCCCTCGAAGCCAAATTGGTGCACAGTAGTAAGAATGGAATTGACTGCGCCCATTGAATTATTAACTTCGTGCGCCATCATCCGGATTATTTTTCCATAAGCATCCTTTTCTGAATTGAGTAATTCGGTAGTCAGATCTTCTATTAAGATGAATTTTCGGAGAAATCCTTTGTGGACAATATTGCTTACCTGACAGCGGTATTTTTTATTTCCATCAGCTTTAATGATCAAACTTTGGCCGCTTTCTATCTTTAAAATACCTGAAATGACGGGGTGCATTATTTCTGATAATAATATTCCTATTGGGTTCGACTTTTGGTTCAATAATTGCTTTGCATGTTTATTAAGAATTTCAATTCTTCCGTCAAAGTCAAGAATGATAATGCCAACCGGGCTGATGGATATTAAATTTTCAAGAAATATACTTTGCTCTTCCGCAGTGGTTCGCTCTTGGCCCAAAGTATTGATCATGGAATTATAAATATCTATCAGGTTATTCATTTCTTTGGAACCAGTATGCAGAAATTTTACGCTAAAATCGCGATCCCGAATGGCATTGCTCCCCATGTACATAAGAGAAATGGGCCTGATGAGAGCATTGTATAAAAGATAACTAAAATAAAGGGAGGCGAGAAGTATTACTTCAGAACATAAGAATAGCCATTTCTTGTCAAAAAGTAAGGTATAACACAAGACTATTAATACTACATGGAGCGCAATGATGATGGACCAATACTTAATTCTTAGGCTCATAGGGAATGTGATGTTTGGTAAGACGTCGATATAACGCACTTCGTGTAAGGCTAAGTGATCGGGCAGTTTTACTGATTGAATGATTGTGAAAATCGAGCGCCTTGTGTATCATTTGTTTCTCGAGATCATCCAAACTCACCATACCCACTTCTGGAAGCGTGAACTGGGGTGTGGACTTTTGATTTTGAGATGATGTCTGTTGGAAATCTTTAAAGTTAAGTTCCTTCTTATTAATGTTGATCAATAAAGTGCGTTCGACCATATTTTTCAACTGTCGGATATTGCCCGGGAATGGCTGTTTCTGAAGCCAGTCATATGTCTCCGTCGTGATAAGTGGAATTGTCACTTCATAGATTTCACAGACTTGTTTAATGAAATGATCCGTGAGTAAAGGAATATCTTCTGATCGTTCATTCAATGATGGCATGTGTATTGAGATGAGGTTAATACGGTAGAAAAGATCTTCCCGGAATGTACCATCATAAACCATTTTTTCAAGATTTTTATTGGTAGCACTGATGATACGAACATCTGTTCGTTTAGTCTCACTGCTGCCCAAGACCTCATAAGTTCTCTCTTGTAATACTCTTAATAATTTGACTTGGTTAGACACCGGAAGGTCACCGATTTCATCCAGAAAAATAGTCCCTTTATGTGCCTTTGCAAATCTGCCAATTCTATCCAAATGTGCGTCAGTAAATGCTCCTTTTTTATGCCCGAACATTTCACTTTCAAACAAAGAACTGGATATTCCACCCAAATTTACTTTGACAAACTCATTTCCATTCCGCTTACTCAAAGAATGAATTGCTTCCGCAATAACTTCTTTCCCGGTTCCGCTTTCACCCGTGATCAGCACATTTGCATCTGTAGGCGCAATATGTTTTACAAGATTTAAGATATCCTGAAAGGCTGCACTTTGGCCAATTATGGAATCTATATCATTTCCTTGTATCGATTTATTAACTGAGGATGGTTTGTTTATTTCCAGCAAATTTTGAATCGAAGAAAGCAAATGACTATTATCCCATGGTTTAGCGATAAAATCCATTGCTCCCAGCTTCATCCCTTCCACAGCGAGTTGAACCGTCGCCCATCCGGTCATCAAAATTACTGGTATGTTAGAATTAATTTCTATGATATTTTTTAACAAAAGCAGTCCATCTTTTCCTGAAGTATCAATGTTGAAATTCATGTCCAGGAGCACAAGATCAGCGTTGAAATTATGCAACTTTTCCACAGCATCGGCAGCATTTGTAGCACTATCTATCTGGTAACCTTTCTTTTTCAGAAAAAGGCTTATCCCTGACACGATGGTCCTGTCATCATCAATAATAAGAATACGTGACTGTATTTCTGAACTCATAATTAAAATGTAAAGCGATGTAAATATAATTAACTCAAGTTTCGGCAGTAAAAAAATAATTTAGGTTTTGTTAGTTTAGAACCAAAGGTAGATGGCTGATTTTAGATGTTAGATGGTATTAGGTTAATTGGTTCATAATTTATCTTTTAAAAATACAAAGGCGAGAATTTTGACTTTAATTAAAGACGGCCATCTAAAATCTACCCCGCCATCACTTCGTTCGTCGGACAAGCTTCTTACATCTAACATTTTTATTCAAGCTGGCTTAACAATAAACGAATTTGACTGATGAAACATGAAATTTCTAATCTTCGTGCAATGCAGTAGCAGGATGAATCATAGCCGCTTGCCTACTCGGAAAATAAGCACAAATGAATACTAATATTAAAATTAATACAGTCACCCATACCATCGATTCATAGAATATACTTGGCTGAATATCGACGACTTTCAGAAGTGGAATCTGAATGGTAAATATCAAAGCAAGTGCTATGGCTATAAAAGCAAGCACAAGTGTTTCCATTAAAAAATGCTTCGAAATGTCACTGGAATGAGCTCCCAAAGCTCTCCTAAGGCCGATCTCTGACCTTCTTTTGTTGATATTGAACCACAAAACACCAAATAGACCAAGAGCAATATTAATGCATAGGAATCCACAGATGCTCAACAAGGCTATTATGGGAATCCATTTCGCCCGACTATTCTTCTCTCTTTCGGATTCCAACAACTTGATAATGAAAGAATTGGATTTTGTAACATTTTTGACAATGTCATTGATCGTTTTCTGTTCACCGATGGGTGTACCTGCCTTCATCCTGAGTATGATATTGTACATCCAACCTTGAGTATGTGGTGTGTAGCAGAAAGACATATTTGTTGGTAAGTCAAATTCACCTTTGTATCGATAATCATCCATGATGCCAACAATCTTGCTCTCACCATCCAAAATAATTACACTATCTAGCATATTTTTATTTGGGAAAAAGTTTTTTAGGAATAGTTCGTTGACCACGATTGGTCTATATTTTGACTGGCGATCCGTTTCATTGAACCATCTCCCTTTGATGATATTAATATTCATCACCTCCCCAAATCCCTCATCAGCCTCAGCTATGCGTGATGAAACGTTGAATCCCATATCATCATTGCCTGTGGTCGAGGTATTATTAGAAAATGGAGTGCTGGAATTTGTAAATCCGACACTTTCTACGTTAGGACTAGCTTTAAGTTCATTTTTTAGCTGATCCATGATGGTGGCGACCTCCGCAGAATCTTTGGCCTGTAGTCCTTCAAGACTGATCATCCATCGATCAATAGTCTTGAAACCAAGTGGTTTCTCCAAAATCCTCAATTGATAAATCACAAAAGAAAACGCTGCAAACAAGACAAGATAGGCGAGGAAAATCTCAAGGATCATGAGTGCATTAGATTTTCTTTTGAACCAGATAAGTTTGAAAATATGGCGTATCATATGTTGTTTTGTTTTAGCGCATTTACAATGGATAATTTTGACATTTTTAATGCAGGAAGTAATCCGGAAATGATTCCAAATAAAAGGCTGATGAAAAAGCAGGCTATGAAAAAATTAAAATTGATAACCAGTCTTACATTATTAAGCAATTGACTGTCATTGATCAGGTAAATTGCAACTAAGGCAAAAACTAAACCTAGTAAACCTCCGATGAAAGTCTGAATAATATTTTCAAAGACAAATTGAAATAAAATATTCTTCGTGTTAGCGCCGAATGCTTTTCTAACTCCAATCTCAGAACTTCTATCGAGTATTCGGCTAATGTTGAGATTGATAAGATTCAGCACAGGCAACAAGACAAAAAGTGCAATAAAGCTTGCCATGATTAGAAATAAATTCCTTTTACTTTTTTCAGGGTCCTTTTCGTATAAGGTCTGTTGAGCATACGTCTCACTAAATGTGGCAGAAGGGGCTTCTATTACATTATAATCTTCTGGCTTAAGTATTGGTATCTTTGATATTCTGTAAAGAATTTCCTTTTTCAAATTGTGGATGTTTGAATTATTTTTGATTAGAAAAACTGCCATGAAGCTTCCAAAATAGTCTGAAGGGTCCTTATTCTCTGGAAAAGCAGTGTAAGGAATGTATATGTCGCATCCCACATAATTTGCAGAACTGGTGGGTGTGGCGACAACGCCAATTATCTTGAAATGTTTATCATCCATTTCTATTTCCTTTCCTATTAAATTATCTACAGTGCCGAAATATTTGCGACTCAGCGATTGGGTTATTACTGCTACTAAAGCACCTCTTTTTATTTCGTCCGCATTGTAAGGGCGACCTTCTTTGAACATAAAATCAAAAACTTTCCAGTATCCCTCATCAGAGATGCAAGTTTTAATCGATAATTTAGAATTGTTTATATAAACATCGTAGGTTAAATCCGGAGAAAAAAAAGTGGATTGTTCAGCAGCATTTAGGCCGGTAAAATACTTTTCCAACACATGGTGACTCATGCTACTGTTGCTTATATAACTCGCCTCATTTTGTCTTTTGACCAGATGCGTAGTATCAAATGTGGCGATTCCATTATTGAATAAGGTGTCAATGTCACGAATGGTGTCATTCTGATAATACAACTCGGAGAGCATAGGCATAAATACCAAATCTTCATTTCTACTTAAAGGTGGATTATCTCCAAATTCAGTTTCAATAAATGAAGCTATGAGCATCAGCACCATCAGCGTAAAACTAATACCAAAGAGGCTGATGAAGGTGAAAAACTTTCTTCGGGAGAGTACTTTCAGGGCTAGTTTTATATAGTTTTTTAACATGGCTGTTTATTTGAATTTATTTTTTATTTGAGATTTTAAGTTTCGCACAGGTTTAAAAAAATTAGAAATTAGAAGTTAGAAATTAGAATAGGCCATGGATTGAACCGTTATTTTTACTCATAGACTCTTCCTGTTCAATAATTGATAGTTACTATAATCTGAGCTACAATTTCTGCTCTCATTATTCATTATTCATTGCTCATTATTCATTATCATCCTACTTGTTTCCCGTCGAACAGCCTCAGCAACTTGTGCGTCTTGTGCGCCATGTTTTCATCGTGTGTCACCATGACGATGGTGGTATTTAGTTCTTCATTTAAGCGCAGAAGAATGGACATGACATCATTGCCCATGACGCTGTCAAGGTTACCGGTCGGTTCATCGGCGAGGAGGACGGAAGGTTTACCAACGATAGCTCTGGCGATGGCCACACGTTGTTTTTGTCCACCGGAAAGTTGGCTGGGATAGTGGTTGATCCTGTTTTTAAGGTTGACAGATTCAAGTGCTTCGAGGGCCAGTTCGCGGCGTTCTTTTGCTCCGATATTTCTGTACAATAATGGTAATTCTACGTTATCCAGAACAGATAGATCAGGGATCAAATGAAAGGATTGAAAGATAAATCCAAGTTTTTCATTTCTGAATTTTGCAGTTGCCTTTGTGTTGTATTCAGAAATCATGTTGCCATCGATGATGATGGAACCTTGTGTAGGCTCGTCCAGAAGACCTACAATGTTGAGCAATGTACTTTTGCCACATCCGGAAGGACCCATGATAGAGATAAATTCACCTTTTTCGATGTTGAGATCGAGGTGATGCAAAGCCGTTGTCTCGATGGTATCGGTACGATATACTTTGGAAACGTTATTTAATTTTATCATATATTTTAATTATTAGTTATTAATTGTTATTCTCAACGGAAATAGATTTGACCATTTAATTAATTTCAGAAAAAATTGCAAAATATCCTTAACACACTGTCAAACAACAAACTGCAACCCCCAAACATCTTAAACGTAAATTTAAATAATGAATATTTGTAGTTCCAATCAGCATAGTTTTTTAATTGTTATTTATTAGTTGTTAATTGTTATTTATTTAATAGGAGAATTGTTGATAAAGTCATATCCCGTCAGTTTTCTAAGTTCGTAAAGGCTGACCCAATAATCTCTCAATGCCATGATATAAGCCATCTTCATCTGATCCTTCTCTTGTTGTGCAAGGTTGAGATCAGTAAGGCTTATCTTGCCTAATAAATATCGTTCATTTGAGATATTGTATCGCTCTTCAGACTTTTGTTGAATTTCATTCAAAGAAATTATTCGTTGTTGTGAATGATTCAGGAAGGTAATTTCGGTTCGTATGTTGTTGATAAAATCTGCCTCTCCTTGGATATCCATTAATTTGGCCCTTTCCAGTTGATTTTTTGCGATCGAATTGGCTTGTCTCGCGCTGCCCCAGTTTACAATTGGTATTGCAACAGTAAGGCTCAGCTGCTCCTCCACAAAAGGCTGAGTATAGATATCTTTGATCTGCTGTGAACCTCTTGCCCAACCAAAACTGCCGTATAGATTGGCACGGATGCCGTAATCAGTTTTAGTCCTTGCGATGTTGCGTTGTGCTTCCAATATATTTATTTTATTTCGGAGTAATTGAGGGTAATTTCTTGTTGCCAATGCAATTATTTCTTGATCATTAATTTTGGCAGGAATTAAAACTACGGGAATTACGAATTTAATTGTCGAGTCCAATTGTGCGCCATTCAGGTAAGAATTTAAACTATTGAATGATGTGACTTCATCATATTGGTATTGTTTTAAAACGATTTCAGAATTTTCTAAACCGGTTTCTATTTGTAACTTTTCTTCTCTGGATATTTTGCCTAATTCGAATTTTTCAACCGCTATTGTATCCAGCCTTATGTGGGATATTTTGTTAGTGACAGCAATCTGCTTGGCTGTCTGCGCGATGAGAACGTCGAAATATAATTGTACAATATTGCTTTTGATATTCTCCGTTTCGAATTTGTAAGTGGAAATAGCTGCATTTAATTCTAATGGTTGAATTAATTTATCCCATTTATATGGATTAAAACCAAGTACTGGAATATTGATTCCCAGACGTATTGGTATACCATTGTAGGAATTAAAATCTGTGCTGAAGTCGTCAAATCTCCTTAATTCAGATTGAGCAAAGAATGTACCTCCTGTCCATGGAATTGCTTGTAGCAATTGTAACCCTACCAGTGAATTATTCTGCGAAATAGACTGAAAGGCGATCGAACCATTTGGCTGAACGATCTGTACAGAAGTCTTGGAATAATTAGGAACCTGAAAATTCAAAGAAACTTGTGGTTTCATTCCGGCCTTATACAAGAGGAAATTCGAAGTAGCAATATTTTTATCTATTGTATTAATTTTTGCTGCATTGGTTCTTTCAAAATAACTATTGATCACCTCCTCGAGCGTCATCGTATTTTGTCCAAATACAATAGAATTAATTGACAGAAAAATAATTATTAATTTAATTGATTTGTTCATCTTAATTCTTTTTATTTAAAATGAATTCATTCATATTTTTGTATTCTTCGGTTTCAGAAATAATGATCTTTTCACCAGTCTTTGCACCCGATAAGATCTCGACATAATCTGAGCTACTCAATCCCTTTTCTATTGTTCTTTTCACAGCTTTATCTCCTTGTACGATGAAGACATCTTGTGTCTTAGCGCCATTGAATGCTTCACCATTTTGGATTCGAAGTACATTGGATTTTTTATCTGACACTATGAATATTTCCACCTTAAGATTAGGTTTTAATAATTTAGAATCTGTCTTATCTAATTCAACCAAGAATTTTATAGTATTATTTTCAACCGCCGGAAGTACGGAGCTAATAGTGCCAGTCAGAGTCGTATTGTTTATCCGAACATTTACTATGGCACCTACTTTAATGTGATCACTATTGCGGTCAGAGCTTGAAGCTTCTATTCTGAATGATTTCAAATCGGCTATTTTAACCAAAGGTTCTCCAAC
>Ga0209480_10002724_pt1 | contig 11909 bp, 10 predicted proteins | sample JI61114C2DNA_FD_187501 | JGI IMG/M metagenome (GOLD analysis project Ga0209480, IMG submission 187501) | Wastewater effluent complex algal communities from Wisconsin, to seasonally profile nutrient transformation and Carbon sequestration -... | ecosystem: Engineered > WWTP > Effluent > Algae...
CAATTGGTTCTTTTGCTTTTAAGTTACCCTATGCGGTGGTGGATGGAAATGTATTCCGGGTGCTCAGCCGTTATTTTGGCATAGACCTGGCTACGGATACTACGGAGGGTAAAAAAATATTTTCCTCACTGGCACAGGAATTACTTGACACAAAGCAACCCGGACCCTATAACCAGGCGATCATGGATTTCGGGGCCGTGATTTGTAAACCGGCAACACCATTGTGTAAGAACTGTATGCTTCGAAAAAAATGTGTGGCACTGCAGCAAAAGCGGGTGGATGCACTGCCAGTGAAACAAAAAAAGACGAAGATCCGCGAAAGGTGGTTGAATTATTTTGTGTTGATATATAAGGAGGAAGTCGCCATTCAACAACGTATTGCCAAAGATATCTGGCAGGACCTGTTTGAGTTTCCACTGATTGAAACAGCAAAAGCCGTATCAAAAGAAAAACTCCTGAAATCTGCCCCGCTGAAAAAATGGATGGGGGATGCTGTTATCTTAAAGACTTCAGCGCCTGTAACTGGACGCCAGTTGCTTTCTCACCAGCTGATCCATGGACAATTTATCATTCTGTATCCTGACCGGAAACCTGATCCAGGTAGCGGCTGGCAATGGGTGAAAGAGAATAAGTTAGGTGCGTATAGTTTCCCCGGACTGATTAATCAGTATCTCGATACAGACTTTAGAAAATAAAATGAAAACGCCTGTTAAAAACAGGAATTGGTCTCCTTTTTTGTTGTTTCCGCTAAAAAAAGGAATTAACTTTAAGACGATTGCAGCCCTTAGATGAATTTCTAACCAAAAGAATACATGTATGAGAGGTGTAAACAGAGTGATGCTGATCGGAAACCTGGGTAAGGATCCGGATGTACAGCATCTCGAGGGCAATATCGCGGTGGCTAAATTTCCCCTGGCCACTACTGAAACCTTTAAAGACCGCACCGGTAAGCTGGTCTCGCAAACCGAATGGCATACCGTGGTGCTCTGGAGAGGACTGGCCGAACTGGCCCAGAAATACCTGCATAAAAGCAGCCTGGTCTATATTGAAGGCCGGTTGCGCACCCGCAGCTGGGACGACAAGGATGGCAACCGTAAGTTTGCCACCGAAGTGGTCGGTGATAACCTGATCATGCTGGATAAACGATCTGATGGTGGCGCTTCCGGAGAGGGCGGCAGTATGGAAGGAATGAGCGGTCCGGATATGCCCCTGGGTGATCCGGGCGAAAATCTCCCCTTTTAACCATAAACGTTAAATACAATACATTTGCAGAATAACGGCAGGACCCTGGTGCTGCCGTTAGCATAACCGGCCATCCGGTTCCTTTAAATAAAATCCATAGCATTGGAAATTCATCCGGATATTCTTTCAGTTACAGAGCTGCTTTATTTCCTGTTATCGGTAAATATTCAGGGCACCGCTTTTCTCTCCGTGACCCTGCTGATTTTACTGGTAATCACATTTGCAATTTCCGGGTCAGAAGTGGCCCTTTTCTCCCTGAGCAAAAAAGACCTGGATATGCTCAAGACCAAGCAGCATGCTTCCGCCAAACGGATCGTAACCCTGCTGGAAGAACCCAAGGAAGTCTATGCTTCCCTGCTGATCGCGGGTACTTTTGTCAATATCAGCATTATCGTCCTTTCCAATTTTTTACTGACCGAACTGATTGATTTTTCCTGGCTGGGCTCTTTTCCGGAACTGGTCATCAAAGTGGTGGCAATCGTGATCGTACTGGTATTCCTTGGCCGGATCTTCCCGAAAGTCTGGGCCACCCAGAATAATCTGCGTTTTGCCTATGACTGGTCCTTTCTGGTGGAGGGCCTCCATCTTCTATTAAGAAGACTGAGTAAATGGATTGTGAAACTGGCCGATGGCATCGGCAAAAAGGCAGGTGCCGACAAATCAGCCACCCTGACCATGCAGGAACTGGACGAAGCCATTGATATCAAGACCGATGAAGAAGCCTCTCCGGAAGAAAAGAATATTATGAAGGGTGTGGTGAAATTTGGAAAAATATCCGTCAAGCAAATCATGCGGAGCCGTTTGTATGTAAATGGTATCAGTTATAAAGCTGATTTTCACGAGTTGATCCACCGGGTGGAAGAACTGCATTATTCCCGACTGCCCGTTTATAAAGACAGTCTTGATGAAGTGGTGGGTATCCTGAACACAAAGGACCTGATTCCCTACCTCAACGAAAGTGATAAATTTGACTGGCATCCGCTCATGCGTCAGCCTTATTTTGTACCGGAGCCCAAACTGATCGAGGACCTGCTGAAAGAGTTCCAGCAGAAAAGAACCCATTTCGCCGTGGTGGTCGACGAATTTGGTGGTACGAGTGGTATCGTGACCATGGAAGATATCCTGGAAGAAGTGATCGGGGATATCCGGGATGAGTTTGATGAAGAGGAGAATGACAGCTACAAACTCGATGACAACAATTATATTTTTGAAGGGAAAATCATGATCCATGATATGTGCCGGATTATGAAGATTCCTATGGACACCTTCGATCATATCAAGGGAGAAAGTGAATCACTGGCCGGACTGGTGCTGGAACTGGCCGGTGAGCTGCCCACTGTTGACTGGGTGATTCCTTGTGGCGATTTTGAGTTTGCCATCATGCAGGCAGAGAATAACCGTATTCAGTTAGTTAAAGTGACTATTAAACCTAAACAATGATCCGGATAACCCGTAAGCACTTTCCATGGCTGCTTTGTGCTATTGTGATCCTGTCACTCAGCCTGTTTTCCTGTAACAGCGATTATTCTGTCGGTAAAAAGAAAGGGTATTTCCGGATTTCTTTCCCGGAAAAGAAATACCAGTTATTTAACCAGCCCGGCTATCCCTATACGTTTGAGTACCCGGTGTATGCCAACGTGATCCGGGACACCACTTTTTTTGAAGACAAAGCTGGCGATTGGTGGATCAATATTGATATACCCCGGTTTGAAGGACGGATCCATGTGAGCTACAAACCCATCAATGCGGAAAACAGTTTCGACTCCCTGGTCAGTGACGGATTCAAAATGGCCTTTAAACAGCACGTGGATGTTTCTACCGGTATCAATGACAGTTTAATGCAGACCCCCAATGGCGTGGAAGGCATTTATTTTTCCCTGGGTGGGAATACCGCCACCGCCAACCAGTTTTTCCTGACCGACTCTGTCCGTCATTTTCTGCGTGGCGCCCTCTATTTTAATGCGGCACCCAATGCCGATTCGCTGGGAATCGTCAACGACTTCCTGAAGGAGGATCTGAAGCATTTGATCAATACGCTACGCTGGGTGCCTGTTGGTGATATCCCTGTTGGTGATAACACCAACAGGTAGTATCTTGTTGGTGTTATCACCAACAAGAGAGCACCAACAAGATATACTGCTATGACCCTCATACGCCGCCTCCTCCCCGTTATACTTATACTGTTAGTATCCGTGTGTGCTCATTCACAGGAAGCTGCTGCAGTAGACTCTCTCAGGAAAGCCATGGCAAAGGCAGTGACCCTGGAACAGAAATTCCCTATGATGGAGGAACTCAGCCGGGTGCTGATGAATGTGAATCCTAAACAATCGGATGATATGGGTTCACAACTGATTACACTGGCTGAAGAATCCCGGGATCGTAAATACATGTTCAAAGCCTATCTTTCCAATGGCGATCGGAGCAGCTATATGGCCAGTCAGAAAGCATACTCTGATAAAGCCATTGAGTTTTATGAAAAAGCGCTGGCGTTGGCTAAACAAAACCGTATGATTGAGGAGACGGGTACGGCGCAGTTGCACCTGGCTATGCTTTACCTGATGATTCCGGATAAAGAGAAAGCCCTATCGATCGCTAGTGAGGCCAAATCCCTTTTAGAAAATCAGTCAAACGATAGTTTAAAGGCCGAATCGCTTAACGTTGAGGGCCAGGCATATCAGGCAAAACGCGGGAATATTATTGCCCTTCAGCGTTATTTCAAAGCATTACGCCTTGCAGAAAAAATCAATAATCCGGCCCTGATCAGAAACTGTTATCTCTATCTTTCCGATTTCTATTCCGATATAGAGGATTATGACAAGGCCATTGACTTCATGACACTTGCCTACAAACAACTGGATAAACTGAATGAAAAGAATGTGCCCTACCAGAAAGTAATCTACACGAATAACCTGGGCAACCTGTTTGCAAAGAAAAAAAACTATAATATCGCCATCAGCTATTTTGAACGTTCGATCCGGATGGCAGATTCTCTGAAGTTCTCAACACTGAAGATACCAGGTTATGTAAGCCTGCTCAACCAGTATATCCGTCTGGATGAACCGCAAAAAGCCCTCGATTATCTAAACTCATCCTCCGGAGCAGAATTGAAAAAGTACCTGAGCAATTTTGGGATGGCACCTGTGATCGATCAGGCCTATGGTGTGGTATATACAGGACTTGGACGGTTCGATTCGGCAGGCATATTACTTGAAAAAGCCAGACCGATGTTTGAGAACAGCACCAATCTGTATAACAAAGTTGGATTTCTGGCCCAACTGGCCTCTTATTACAATAAATCGGGCAACTATAAATTGGCCATTGATCATTATCTACAGGTAATGCAGCTGAGCGAACAAAATGGTTGGCTGGAGAATGTGGAAAAAGCGGCTAAGTACCTGGATACGCTATACCGTAAAACAGGGAATCTGGATGAAGCTGGAAAATTTAATATTATCTATTACAAATACAAGGACAGTATAAAAACGCTCCTGATAGAGAATGATATCAGAAAAGAAGAAGCTGAGGATGAACGGCAACGGCAATTGGAAGCTGAAAAAGAAGCAGAGGAATTAAAGAAAAGAAGAAATAATATCCAATACCTGGCCATTGTGATTGGTATCATCAGCCTATTTGTATCACTGGTGATTCTCGGCATGTTCAAGGTATCTGCCGGGGTGATAAGAGCAATCGGCTTTTTTGTTTTCCTGATGTTCTTCGAGTTTATCTTCCTGATCTTTAAGAAGAATATTTATGAATTCACCAAGGGGGAACCCTGGAAAGACCTGGCCTTTATGATCGCCCTGGCGGCCATCCTCGTGCCTCTGCACCACTGGCTGGAACATAAAGTATTACACTACCTGACTTCCCATAACCGGCTGACGGCGGCGGGACATCAGATACGGAAGCGGATATTCGGGAGGGGGGACCAGTAGTTGGTGATAAGTAGTTGGTGATAACACCAACTACTGGCGGGTGGGTCTTGTTGGTGAGAACACCAACAAGGAACTCCTGGCTCCGGAGTAATTGGTGAGAACACCTACTACGAGCAGCCTCTTGTTGGTGTTTTCACCAACAAGAGGCGTACCTTTGTGCCAAAACTATAACGCTTGATAGTAATTGATAATATACTGGTCAGTGAGGATGTGGTGGACAAACGCTTTGTCTGCGATCTCAATAAATGTAAAGGCGGCTGCTGCGAGGAAGGCGATGCCGGGGCCCCGGTGGATGAGGATGAGATGCAGATCATGAGGGAAGTGTATGATAAAGTGAAACACCTGCTGCCTGCGGATGCTATAAAGGAAATTGACCGCACCGGCCTGTTTGCCAAAGACGACGAATTTGGCTGGGTGACCAATACCATCGGCAGTAACAAAGGCATCTGCGTATTTGCTTTTCATGATAAACAACGGATTATCAAATGCGCTTTTGAACAAGCCTATCGTGACGGATTGATCAGTTGGAAAAAACCCATCAGTTGCCATTTATACCCGATCACAGCGAAAAAGGGAAAGAATGGAGATTATGAACGGGTGAATTATGAGCCGCGGGAAGTATTGTGCAAACCGGGTTGTAATCTCGGGGAAGAGTTAAAAGTGCCCGTGTACCAGTTCCTGAAAGAACCGCTGATCCGTAAATACGGGGAGGATTTTTACAATGCCCTTGACACTATTGCGAAAGGTGAATGGGAGGAAATTGATTTCAAGGAAAAATAAAACAGTCACGTGAAAGAAAAATTTGCTGATTTTATTGCGAAGAGCACCATCAAAGCGGCGGATCGTGACCATCGCCGGAAGATCAATTTCAATATCGGTAAATACAATTCCGTGGTACCGCAGGGCAAAACGCAATTTACCGACCTTCACTTAGCCCGCGAAAGAGCCAAGAATATAAAATGGAAAGCCATTTCCACCCTCGATACCCAGTTGGAAGATTTTGAAGCGGCCATTACCCGAAGAGGAGCCAAAGTAATCTGGGCCGAGAATGCAGCTGAGGCATTGGAAGCGGTGAAGAAGATCTGCGAAGAAAAGAACTGCAAGACCCTGGTGAAGAGTAAGAGTATGGTGACGGAAGAAATTCACCTGAATGAATTCCTGGAAAAGAACGGCATTGAATCTGTGGAAACCGACCTGGGCGAATATATCCAGCAGCTCGACGGCGAACCGCCTTATCATATTGTCACCCCGGCCATGCACAAAAGCAAGGAGGATGTGGCCAAACTATTTTCCCATAAACTCGGTACCGATCCTAAAGCCACACCGGAGCAGCTGACCCTGGTGGCCCGGAAAGTATTACGCGAAAAATACGTACAGGCAGAAGTAGGGGTAACCGGTGCCAACTTTATCATTTCCGATATTGGCGGCATTGCCATTACGGAGAATGAAGGCAATGGCCGCTTAAGTTGCTCCATGCCCAAAACACATATCGTGATTGCAGGCATTGAGAAAGTGATTCCTTCCATGCAGGACCTGGCGCTTTTCTGGCCCCTGCTTTCCACTTTTGGTACAGGTCAGCGGGTTACTGTATATAATACAATCATTACCGGTCCGCGTCAACCCAATGAAAAAGATGGTCCGGAAGAAATGTATGTGATCCTCCTTGATAACGGCCGTACCAATATATTGGCCAATGAAAAAATGCGGGAGAGTTTATACTGTATCCGTTGCGGTGCCTGTCTCAACGCCTGTCCTGTCTATAAGAATATCGGTGGCCATACGTATGGCGCTCCGTACAGCGGACCCATTGGTTCGGTAATCACCCCGCACCTGCAGGGGCTGGATGAATTCAAACACCTGAGTTATGCTTCTTCGCTCTGCGGTAACTGTACTGAAGTATGCGCGGTGAAGATCAACCTGCATGAACTCCTGCTCGAAAACCGCAATGAAGCGGTCGAAGGCGGTCATAATACCTTTACTGAAAAAATTGCCTGGAAAATGTGGAAACAGGCCATGCTCCGCCGTTCCTGGATGAATATGGCCAATGGCGCTACCAAGAGCTGGGTGGTCAACAGCCTCCTCACAGGCTGGAAAGAAAGCCGGGGTACCCTGGACTTCCCGCAGAAATCCTTTAATCAACAATGGAAAGAGCGGTTTAAAAAATAATCTTCCCCGGCTGAAGATCAACCAGGGAAGATCGCAGGCTTATTTTAATTCCTTCGCTTTATACAAAAGGGTCAAAATCTCCTGTAACGCATTCGGGTCCTTATTCAGGCTGATGGAATGTTCCAGGTAACCCACCGCCTGTTTTTTATCTCCCGTCAGCAAATAACCTTCGCCCAGGCTGGATGCCGTATTGGATGATTCCGGATAGAGATAGTAATTGATCCGGAACAGCTGAAGGGCCTCTTCTTTTTTTGCTTGTTTGATCAGCAGGTAACCCAGGCTGTTCAGCTCATGGTCGTTACTCACGAGGTACCGGACCTGTTCGGCCAGTCCGCGGATACTCGTGTTTTTATGCAACAGACTTCCTTCATTCAGCCATTGCTGTACTAAAGCAAAGGAGCGGTAATTGGGAGAATAGGATTGTTTGCTGAAAATACCCTGCAGATCTTTCTCCAGGGAGTGAACCGGGAATTCATTGATACGGTTGATTTCTTTCCCGTTATTATTCACAATAAACACCGGCACCCTGAATACACCCTGCCCGGCCTCTTCATGACCCGGACTCTGTTTGTACAGCGAATCACCAGTACCCACTCCAATGACTGTTACCCTTTCCATGGGAAATGAAATGGCCGTCAGTAATTTGATAAAACGCGGCAATTCGCGTTTACTGTCGCCGCACCAACTGCCAAAAAAAATCCGGATACTCCATTTACCGGACATTTCCTTTTTTAGCTGATTTACTGTAGTGCTATCAGGGGTGTATTGTTCATAGGCTGAAGTAAACCAGCTACCATAAGGGTCCGCTTTTAGTTGTTCTATCGTACAGGAACCATAGATAATTGCGGGTTCATTTTTTTTTAGTTGGCCGATTGATTGTATGGTTACGTACAGGCACAGGATTGCCCCTATCATTTTTTTCATAAATTAAAATTGATGGTATTAAATAGCAAAGCCGCTCAGCTTTGTCTGTCTTTTGTTTTGCAATAAAATGGGAGGATTACAGACAGGGCGGATGCCAGGGAAGAGGCAGGTTGCCGGACCGGATCCGGGCAATAGACCAAACCTGTTTCATTTTGACGGCCTCCAGGAAGGGGGCAGTGAGCTGTATTTCTTTATTCAGCTGAATCGTTTCTTCATTGTATGTCTTACTATGTGTATGAACGGGGAGGTCGGTTCGGTTATCGGTCTGGTCGAGACCGGCAGCTTTGGTACAATCACAGGGGGGCGTATCAAGGCTGATGAACGTGTTCGTCAGTGTGCATTCCAGGAAACGAAGCTGTTTTGCATATTGGGCGAATGCAAATAAGAAGAGAAACAATATGGCCGTCTTTTTTCTCAACAGCAGGTGGTTGGTTTTGAATGGCGAACAGCTGGGTCAGGAGTACTGTCGAGGTTCGTTGCATTTGGTTGCATCGTCCTTCCGCTATTTGAAGCGATATAGGTATATTCGTTTGCGCAAGACCTGCACCATGATCGTATTCAGCCCGATTGTCAGTAACCGATTAACATATATTGTGGAGTTCACGTTGGGTGAGCTGACCAGGCAACCTGTAATGCTTACCAGTGATGTCACCGCTTTTATCGCCTATGACGGACCGGCTATTAATTATAGTCCGGCAAAGCTCCGGGACCTGGAACTTCGGATTACGCCCCATACATTATTATTTGAAAGCGGGATTCATCATCAGGAAACTGAAATCAGTCACTGGCATGAACAACCTGTTTTTTTCCAGGGTGACGGGGATGTCCCCTTTGATGTTTTCGCCGCCTGCTTTTACCTGCTCAGCCGGTATGAAGAATATCTCCCACATAAAAAGGATCTGTACGGGCGTTATCCGCATACGGAATCACTGGCTTTTAAAAACGGATTCCTGGATAAACCGCTTATTAATTACTGGCTGAAGGATCTTGCCAGCTTGCTGAAAGAAAGGTTTACTGACATTATACCCAAAGAACAGGTATTTGCATTCCTTCCCACTTATGATATTGATGAAGCATTTTCCTTTCGTTATAAAGGCTGTTTTCGGAATACAGCTGGTTTTTTACGGGAACTTTTTACGGGAAATTTTGGCCGATCCGGTCAACGGTTGCAGGTGCTGACAGGTAGCAAACCCGATCCGTATGATTCATTTGAACACCTGAACCAGCTGCATGAACGATATCACCTGAAACCCCTTTATTTTTTCCTGCTGGCCTCCCGCATTGGACAGTATGATAAGAACACGGATCCAGCGGGGAAAGCCATGCAGGCGCTGCTCCGTACGCATGCAGCCAAATACCGGACCGGTATCCATCCTTCCTGGCAAAGCGGCGACGATCGTTCTCTTTTAAAAGAGGAAATAGACTTATTGCAGGAAGTCACAGGAAAACCGGTAACCGTTTCCCGGCAACATTTTCTCCGGTTTACCTTACCCGGTGGATACCGTAGATTACTGGAAGCGGGCATTCTGGAAGATCATTCCATGGGATACGGAATGGTCAACGGATTCAGGGCCTCTGTGGCAATGCCTTTTTACTGGTATGACCTGGAAAATGAAACAACAACGGATTTAAGACTGTTTCCGTTTTGCTATATGGATGCCAATTCATTTTATGAACTGAAACATTCACCGGCAGAAGCGTTGGAGGAGATGAGACATTATTATTCTACTGTAAAAAATGTAAATGGGTTACTGATCACGCTCTGGCATAATACTTTTCTTGGGTCAGATCCGAGATTTAAAGGCTGGAGGGAAGTGTATGAAGATTTCCTGAAACTGGTGACGAACCGGTAGTGTCGTTTTACATGCCTTCCGTCTCCGGTTGTTCCGGTGGAGGCACGGCGGCTTTAAACGCTTTATTTACGAGATATACTCCCAGCAAGGTGACCAATCCCCCGATCGTGATATAGATGTTGACTTTTTCATTGAACAGCAACCATCCGAAAAAGACGGCGACCATCGGGTTGATATAGGCGTAAATGGATGCCTGTCCGGTGGGCAGATTCTGGAGAGCATAGAGATAACAGACAAAGGCAGTCAAAGATCCAAAGAGTACCAGGTAGCCAATAGCAGCCCAGGATTCCCAGGGGATGCTGGTAAATGGAATATAGGGGATCAGGGACTGCGTGCCTCCTTGTCCATCGGACACCATGATCTGGCTGCCTGTCTTGGTGAACAGTAATAAAAGTATACCGGAGATCAGCATCTGCAAACCGAGACTGAAATATGGATTAAAACTGGCTGCCTGTTTTTTGGTATAAATAGTGGCAAAGGCCCAGGTCCAGGTGGCAATCAGTGATAAGATGATACCCAGTCGGAATTCCGGGTTCATAAAATCCATCATGTGATCAAAGAAGATTACACAAACGCCGGCAAAGCCCAGCAATAAACCGATAATAGCCTTTGTCGGGATCTTTTCGCTGGAACTGAAAAGCCCGATGATCACGATCCACAAAGGGAAGATAGCACCCATGATTGCTCCCAATCCGGCTGAAATATATTTAACTCCCCAGGTACTGAGGCCATTGCTCATGATGAAATTCAGAAAGCACAAAACCAGTACCGGTATCCACTCCCGGCCTTTGGGAAGTGGAGCACCTTTGTATAGGAAGAAGGCTACATATATCAGTCCGGCGATTAATTGCCGGATACCGGCCAGTTGAAGGGCCGGCATATGACGCACGCCTTCCTTGGAAGCGATCCAGGTGGTACCCCATAGAAAACAAACCGCGGCCAGCGCAAAGAGGGCCTTGGTACGGGTACCTTTTTTGTGAATGGTAAAAGGATTGAATACCGAAAGCTTCTTCAGCGAATCGGCTGAGGATTGAACAATGGTTTTATGGAAATCAAAAATGTTCATGCCTTTCACTTACCCGTGGGGTGAATTAATGTTCTGAATTCAAAAAAGCACAGGAGATCAGGCTGTACGTTGGTATAATCAATGTTTAAAATGCCGCAGCCCCGTCATGATCATCGACAGGTTATGCTTGCTGCAATAATCAATCGAATCATTATCCCGGATGGAGCCGCCCGGCTGTATAAAAGCGGTAATACCGGCTTCATGTCCCAGCCGCACACAATCATCGAAGGGGAAGAAAGCATCACTGGACATCACGGCCCCCTGCAGGTCAAAATTGAACTGCTTTGCTTTTTCCAATGCTTGTCGCAATGAATCAATCCGGCTGGTTTGTCCGCAGCCTTTGCCGATGAGTTGTTTATTCTTCACCAGGGCAATGGAATTTGATTTTAAATGTTTGCAGACAATATTGGCAAACAGGAGATCTGCTTTTTCTTCGGGCGTCTCTTTCCGTTTGGTGGTTTCTGTCCAGTCGGTAAAATTGCCGGTATCAATATCCTGTACCAATACCCCGTTGAGCATTGATTTATACTGCACCTGGCTGGCCGGCTGTGCTTTTAACTGCAACAGGATGCGGTTCTTTTTTGATTTCAGTACAGCCAATGCATCTTCATTGTAGGAAGGGGCTACCAGTACTTCAAAGAAAATTTCATTGATAGCTTCGGCCGTGGCTTTATCAATAGTGCCGTTGCAGACCAGCACGCCGCCAAAAGCACTTTCCGGATCGCC
>Ga0209480_10002725_pt1 | contig 11906 bp, 8 predicted proteins | sample JI61114C2DNA_FD_187501 | JGI IMG/M metagenome (GOLD analysis project Ga0209480, IMG submission 187501) | Wastewater effluent complex algal communities from Wisconsin, to seasonally profile nutrient transformation and Carbon sequestration -... | ecosystem: Engineered > WWTP > Effluent > Algae...
GACCGTTTCCACGCCGCTGGAGCAGGAGATCAATGGTGTCGAGGACATGATCTACCTCTCGTCGTCATCCACCAGCGATGGCCGCGTGCAAATCACCGTCACCTTCCGTCTCGGCACGGATTTGGACAAGGCGCAGGTGCTCGTGCAAAATCGCGTGAACGCCGCTGTCGCGCGACTTCCCGAGGAAGTGCGTCGCCTCGGCGTCATCGTGAACAAACGCTCGCCGGACCTCACGCTCGCCGCGCAGTTTTACAGCCCGGACGGTTCCCGCGAGGTCGGCTACCTCAGCAACTACGTCACGCTCCAGATTCAGAATGAAATCGCCCGCCTTCCCGGCGTCGCGGAAGCCTCTTCACTCGGCGGTTTGGACTACTCGATGCGTGTGTGGCTCGATCCTGAAAAAGTCGCCGGAGTCGGACTCACCGCTGGCGATGTCGTCCGCGCCATCCGTGAACAAAATGTGCAGGTCGCCGCCGGATCACTCGGCCAGCCACCGGCAGCGGAAGGTTTGGAGTTTCAATACACACTCACCGCGCCGGGCCGCTTGAAGAAGGCGGAGGAGTTTGGCGACATCGTGCTCAAAACCGGCACTCAGGGCGATGTCGTGCGCCTGCGTGATGTCGCACGCATCGAACTCGGCTCCCGCGACTACTCCAGCAAGACCTACATGGACGGTTACAACGCCGTCTCGCTCCGCGTCTTCCAGCTCCCCGGCAGCAACGCCATTCAAACCGCCGACGCCGTGTATGCACGCCTCGCGCAACTCAAAGAGCGCTTCCCGCCCGGCATCGACTACCGCATCAATTACGACACCACGAAGTTCGTCCGCGCCTCGATCAAATCCGTGCTCACCACGCTCGTCGAGGCCGTGCTGCTCGTCGTTTTTGTCGTCATTCTTTTCCTGCAAAGCTGGCGTGCCTCCATCATCCCGCTGCTCGCCGTTCCGGTGTCGCTCATCGGCACGCTGGCCGTCATGCAGGCCTTCGGCTTTTCGCTGAACAATCTCTCTCTTTTCGGTCTCGTGCTCGCCATCGGCATCGTCGTCGATGACGCCATCGTCGTGGTCGAAAACGTCGAGCGAAACATCGCCAAAGGTCTCGCGCCGCGTGAGGCCGCCATCCAGGCCATGAAAGAGGTCAGCGGCGCCGTCATCGCCGTCGCGCTCGTGCTTTGCGCCGTGTTTGTGCCCACCGCCTTCGTTAGCGGCATCACCGGACAGTTTTATAAACAGTTCGCGCTCACCATCGCCGTCTCCACGGTCATCTCGGCCTTCAATTCGCTCACGCTCAGCCCCGCGCTCTGCGCCATCCTGCTGCAACCGCATGGTGCGAAGACCGACTGGCTCACGAAGCTCATCAATCTCTTCTTCGGCTGGTTCTTCCGCCTGTTTAACAAGGTCTTCGACTTCAGCTCCAGCCTCTACGCCGGACTCGTGCGCAAGCTCATCCGCCTCGCGCTGCTCGTCATCCTTGGCTACTTCGGGTTGCTCTTTCTGACGCAAAAAGTCTTCAACACCGTCCCTGGCGGCTACATCCCCTCGCAGGACATGGGTTACGCCATCGTGCTCGTGCAGCTTCCCGATGCCGCCGCCTTCGAGCGCACCGACGCCGTCGTGCGCAAGATGGATCTCATGGCGCAGCAGATTCCCGGCATCGCGCACACCTTCGCCATCTCGGGTTATTCCTCCGTCTTGCAAGCGAACCAGCCCAACGTCGGCGCGGCCTTCCTCGTCTTCGATGAGTTCGACAAACGCAAATCGCCCGAGATGAAAGGTGATCGCTTGCTCGCCAGCATCCGCGAAAAATTCGCCACCATTCAGGAAGGCCGCGTGCTCGTGCTGCCACCGCCACCGCTGCGTGGTCTCGGCAATGCCGGTGGCTTCAAAATCCAGGTGCAGGACCTTAACAATGCCGGTCTCGATGCCCTCGAAGCCGCCACGCAGAAGCTCCTCGCCGCCGCGCAAAACGAACCGGGCCTCATCTCGCTCGTCACCGGCTTCCGCGCCCGCACACCGCAGTTCAAACTCGAAATCAACCGCGCCCAGGCGAAGACGATGGGCGTTTCGTTGGCCGATTTGAACGAGGCGTTGCAAGTCTATCTCGGCTCCGTCTATGTGAACGACTTCAATTTGTTCGGCCGCACCTATCAAGTCACCGCGCAGGCCGATCACGAGTTCCGCAAAGACCCCGCCGACGTCTCACGCATCAAGATTCGCAATCAAAACGGCGACATGGTGCCGCTTGGCGCCCTCGTGAAAGTCATCAAGACGGGCGGAGCCGACCGCGTGCAGCGCTACAACCTCTACTACTCCGCCGACATCAATGGCAACACGCTCCCTGGCATCAGCTCCAGCCAGATGATCGAGAAGATCGAGCGCCTTGCCAAAGATCATCTGCCCACCGGTTTCGCCATCGAGTGGACCGATCTGACCTACCAGCAGATCCTCGCCGGAGACACGCTCATCTACATTTTCCCGCTCTGCGTCATTTTCGTCTTCCTCGTGCTCTCCGCACAGTATGAGAGCTGGAGCATGCCACTCGCCATCATCCTGATCGTCCCCATGTGCCTGCTCTCCGCCATCGGCGGCGTGTGGCTGCGCGGGCTGGATAACAACATCTTCACGCAGATCGGACTCGTCGTTCTCGTCGGCCTCGCCGCCAAAAACGCCATCCTCATCGTCGAATTCGCCAAGCAGCTTCAAGACGAGGGCATGGACCGTGTCAAAGCCGCTGTGGAGGCCAGCCGACTACGTTTGCGCCCCATTTTGATGACCAGCTTCGCCTTCATCCTCGGCGTCCTCCCGCTCGTCCTCGCCACCGGAGCCGGAGCCGAAATGCGCCAAGCCCTCGGCACCGCCGTCTTCTTCGGCATGATCGGCGTCACCATCTTCGGCCTGCTCTTCACCCCCGTCTTCTACGTCATCCTCCGCGCCATCGTCGAACGCCGACAGGCCAAACCTCTTCCCCCCATCGCTCATGCAGCCCACTAAAACTCTCCCGCTGCTCCTTTGCCTGCTTTCGAGCTGCACCGTCGGCCCGAAATTCCTCCAGCCGCAGCCGAAGATGCCCGCGGACTACGCTTCCAAGTCCTCCAACGCCACCGCTGTCTCACCCACCTGGTGGCGCAGGCTCAACGACAGCACGCTGAACAAGCTCATCGCGCAAGCCACCGAGCAAAACAAAGACCTCGCCGTCGCCAAATCGCGTCTGCTTGAAGCACGAGCACTTTGGAGAGAAGCCCAGTTCGACTTCGCGCCCACCGTCACCGCCAGCGGCACTTATGATACCGCCCAGCTCGGCGCATCCATGAACGCCGCCTTCCGCGGTCGCACCGTCGATACCTGGCGCACCGGATTTGATGCCGATTACGAACTCGATCTCTTCGGACGCGTGCGCAACAGCGTCAAAGCCGCCAAAGCCACCAGCGCCGCCGCTGAGGCCAACGTGCAGGACCTCCTCATCACGCTGCAAGCCGAGGTCACCATCAACTACCTCGAACTTCGCGGCGCCCAGGCTCAACTCAACGTCGCGCAAGAAAACGCCGGCAATCAAAGCGAAGCCCTGCGCATAGCCGAAGCCTCGCTCAAAGGCGGACGCGGCACGCAGCTCGACGTCGCACGCGCCAACGCTCTTTTGAACGCCACGCAGGCCCAAATCCCCACTTACGAGGAAAGCGTCGCCAAAGCCATCCATCGCATCGCCGTGCTCTGCGGACGCAATCCCTCCGAACTGCGCTCACAGCTCCAAAAAGCCCTCAAACAGCCTGCCGTGCCCGCCAGCGTCGCCATCGCCAAACCCGCTGAGTTGCTCCGTCTGCGCCCCGACATCCGCATCGCCGAAAACGCCCTCGCCGCCGCCACCGCGCGAGTCGGCATCGCCACCGCCGATCTCTTCCCACGCGTCACCTTTGGCGGACGCCTCAATCTCGAAGGCCAGACCCTCGCCAGCCTCAATCAATACGGCTCACCCGCCTACAGCTTCGGTCCTCGCCTCAGTTGGGCCTTCTTGAATCTCGGCCGCGTGCGTCAGCAGATCAAAGCCGCCGGCCATCGCGCCGACGCCGCTCTCGCGACCTACGAGCAAACCGTCCTCCTCGCCCTCGAAGAAGTCGAAAACGCCCTCACCAGCTACGACCGCGAGCGCCAGCGCCTCCGCCACCTCGAAGCCAGCGCCACCAGCGCCCGCGAAGCCGCCACTTTGGCACGGCAGCGCTATCAAGACGGCGTCGCCGACTTCCTCACCGTCCTCGACGCCGAACGTGTCGCCCTCGCCGCCCAAAACGACATCGTCCTCAGCCGCACCCGCGCCACCGCCGCCTGGGTCCGCATCCACAAAGCCATGGGCGGTGGAGAGGGGTAAATGGATTTCATGAATCCATCCGCCCAAGCACTCACTGATTACATGAGCGAGCTTTCCCAGGCGGCCTACTCCGCAGGCTCGTCGTCCTCGATGATTGGCGGAAGTTCTACTCCGCCAGATGACGGCGAAAGAAATCGACGGTGAGGCCTAGCGCTTGGCGGGCCAGTTCGGCGTCGTAGCGCAGGCCTTCGTCGCGGAGAAAGGCGTGGGCGGCGTTGAACTCATGCCAGGTGAAGCTCACTCCGGCGGCGGTCAGCGTCTGGTAGATCATCGCGCGGCCTTCGGCGGGCACATGCGGGTCCTGACGACCAAAGACGAGCATCAGCTCCCCCTGGATGTCGGCGGCGCGGGCCAGGGAGTCGTCATTCATTCCGGCACCGAGACTGCGTTTGTGCAGGTCGGTCGGGTAAAAGCAGGCCGCGGCAGAGACATCAGGCTGGAGCGCGGCGCGGTAGGTGAGATGGCCGCCGATACAGGGGCCGAAGGAGCCGAGGCGGCCCGTGCAGGACTCGTGGTTTTTCAGGAAGTCGAGCACCGCACGGTTGTCTGCATCATAGGCGGCGACGGGCTTCTCGGTCTTCAGGCGATTGCCCACGTCCGAACCCGCCTGATCATAAGCCAGCACGGTCCCGGCGGGCAGGTATTCATGGTAGATCTCCGGCAGCGCGACGATGAACCCATGCCCCGCCAGAGCGGCGGCGGTGCGGCAGATGGGGCCCGTGTTTTGGAAAATTTCCGAGTGAAACAGCAGGCCGGGAAAACGACCCGCCGCCGCAGGCCGCAGCACCAGCGTGCGCATGAGCCCGGTGGGCGTGGGGAGTTCGACGATTTCAGGTTCGCGCAGAGTCATGGGCAGGAGTGTTTAGCAGGAGATCAGCCAAGCGCTCATGATGACGAGTGACGATGCGTGATACAAGCGCTTGATCCATGATACCGCGCCCTGCCCGATCAGGGATTCATCCACGCATCAAAGGCCGCATCCACACGCTGGAGCATCTCCGCCGTGCTGCGCTTCGCATCCGTGAACTGATTCCACTTCGTCACATCCTGGCTCTTCCCCGAGCCTTCGATCTCCGCGATGAACTCCTCCACGAGCGACAACTGCTTCGAGTGCTGTTCACGCAGATGCGTTTTGCAGGCGATGCCGGTTTGGTTCAGACGGTTCTTGGTGCCGATGCTCATGGTGGCAGATCATGGAGCGAAAAACGCAGATGCCCATTCAAAAAGGGCCTGCCGTAGAGATGCTGGAGTGGTATCAACATCTTCAGAGGCAACTCGGGCTGCTAAAACGGTGCCGGATTCAGTGCAAACCGTGCCGCTTTTCGTGCAAACTGTTCCGCTTTTCGCGCAAACTGTTCCGCTTTTCGTGCAAACCGTTCCGCTTTTCATGCAGACCGTTCCGCTTTTCGCGCAGACCGTTCCGCTTTTTGTGCAAACCGTTCCGCTTTTCGTGCAAACCGTTCCGCTTTTCATGCAAACCGTTCCGCTTTTAGCGCAAACCGTTCCGCTTTTAGCGCAAACCGTTCCGCTTTTCGTTCAGACCGTTCCGCTTTTCGCGCAGACCGTTCCGCTTTTCGCGCAGACCGTTCCGCTTTTCGCGCAAACCGTTCCGCTTTTCGCGCAGACCGTTCCGCTTTTCGCGCAAACTGTTCCGCTTTTGGCGGGATAACTTTACGGCTTGGTCAGCCAGCCCATCGCTCCCATCCACTCGGCGCAGCGTTGGGGCCAGGCGTTGATGGGCTGTTTGTTGTCTCTCATGCCGAAGCCGTGACCGCCTTTGGTGAAGAGGTGGAGCTCGGCGGGGATGACGTGTTTTTTGTATTCGAGGTAGAGCAGGGTGGAGGCGATGGGGTTCTGGCCGTCGTCATGGGCGCAGGCGATGAATATGGGCGGGGCATCGGCAGGCACGGTGAAACCTTCTTTGAGCTTGGTGGGCTCTTTGCTGTCGAGAAAACCGCCGCCGTAGATCATGACGCCGAAGTTTGGCAAGGCGGGAGCTGCGGGGCGATCGCAGGCGATGTGGGCGAGCAAATTCCCCCCGGCACTGAAGCCGAGGAGGCCGACTCGGTTAGGATCGAGCTGCCATTCTTTCGCACGCTCACGGACGAGGGCGATGGCTTTGGCGGCATCGGCGACGGGCTTTTCATGAGGGGCTGCCTCGTCGCGAGTCGGGGTGCGGTATTTCAGCAGGATGCCGGTGACGCCGATGCTGCGGAGCCACTCGCAGACCTGGGTGCCTTCATGGATGGCGGAGAGAAAGATGTAGGCTCCGCCGGGAGCGACGATGACGCTAGTGCCATTCGGCTTCTCCGGGCGGAAGACGGTGATCGTGGGATCGCTGATGTCGGTGATGGTGCTCTTGCCTGCCTTCGTGCGGATGAAGTCCTCGGTGAATTTGGAATGCGGCAGCATCTTCCCCGGCGCACCTTCGGGCCAGAGCTTGAGTTCGAGCGGCTCGGCGGCGTGGGTCAATGTACTGACGATGAGGCAAAGTAGGATGGGGCGCATGAGAAGAACTTACGGTTGATTGAAGATGGTTTTCTTCAGGAAGTCTGTCACGAGCTTCGTCCGCGTCTCATCGTAGAATTCTTCGCCACCATGTTTGCTACCGGGGAGCGAGATGTGGGTCACGGGCAAACCAAGGGCCTGATAAGCATGGACGAACTCCACGGACTGCTGCGGCGGCATTTGTGGGTCGGCATCGCCATGGATGAGGAGCAGTGGCGGGTCGGCCTTGTCGAGGTGGGCGATGGGGCTCGCGAGCTTGGCAAGGGCTGGTGCCTGCTCCGGCAGACCACCAAGGAAAAGTTTGAGCGCGGGGATGCGCACGCTCAGACCGTGATCGGTGCTCTGGTTGAGGATGGACTGGAGATTCGAGGCTCCGTAGAAGCTGACGATGCAGGCGACGTCACTGCTATGCTCCAAATGATCTCCGACTTTGCCTTCGAGTGCGGCGTGTCCATTCGTCACACCGACGAGTGCGGCGAGATGACCACCTGCCGATGAGCCGATGATGGCGATCTTTTCCGTAGCGATCTGATACTGCACCGCATTCGCCCGCAGGAAGCGGATGGCGGCCTTGATGTCATGGATTTGCGCAGGAAACACGGCCTGCGTGGAGAGTCGATACTCGACACTGGCGATGGCGAAACTCTGATCCAGCAAGGCCGCGATGGGTACGCTGGACTTCGAGCCGGAGCGCCACGCGCCGCCGTGGACATAGACGATGAGCGGTGGCTTCGCGCCCGGCGGGCGGTGCAGATCGAGCTTCAGAGAGATGTCACCCGCACGAGCATACTCGATGTCTGTCTGAGTGTCCGCGAGCGCGACGGAACAGATGAGGAGAGAGAGGAGCGCCGCTTTCATTTCAGTCTATGATGAGTTCCCTGAGTTCTGTCGCTTCGACTTCTTTGATGGCTTTCTCCTCCACAGCCTTCGTCAACAATGCCAGGGCGTTTTCCTTCTGATGCCGCAGTGCCAGAAAGAGCGCGTAGTTCTTCAGGAAGGCTGTCCTTTCATCCGCCTCGAGCGCGGCTGTCTTGGTGATGATATTGTCCGCATTCACGTCCGCATAGAGAGCGGCGGCCTTGTCGAGAGAAGCAGAGCTTAGATTCTGCTTTAAAAGGGTGGCGACGCGCTGGCTCAGCACGGTGAGGTCATCGGGGGCTTCTTTTCTCAAGACATCGAGATGACGGAAGGCGCTGTCCCAGTCACCCATGGCAGAAGCACAGGCTGCGCACAGGCGACGGTTCGTTTGATTCGGCAGGACCGCGAGCTGCATCTCCGCCAGCGCCTGACTGGCGGGCTCTTCCTTGGCCAGGCCGGTGAGCATGGACAGCGTCATGAAGCCCTCGGCATCCTGCTTCAGCGCCTCGATGAGCAGCCCGTCAATCTTTTGCGGCACTTTTTGACCGGCCATGCCGAGGAAAGTAGCCAGCATCACCAGCGATTCATGGGCGCGCGCCGCATCTGGGCCCTTCCTTCGTTGGGCGATCTCCTCCAGCCGCTGCATCGCCTTATCGATCACGCTCAGAGCCTGTGCATCGGGTGGCTGCCCGGAGGTTCCAGCCTGCATGAAGAGACCCAGCGCATAACACAGCGCCACGCCGCCCACACGCTCGGCATCCGTGTCCGCCAGGAGCAGTGCTGCTCCTGCTTCCGTCTTGTGAGACATGACCTTCACGAAGTTCTTCATGGTGCCCTGCAAGTAGGCCGCCTGCATCGCCTTCGCATCCGTGTCGTGCGGCATCTCTTTCGGCAGCTTCGCCACCAGGACCAGATTTAGCAGATGCAGCTCTGCTTTCCAGGTGCGGCAAAAGATCACAAAATCCCCCGCCTCCATCGCCGCCTTCATCAGAGCTCCCGAGGACTCGATGCACGGTGTCGCGTTTTTCTTCATGGCTGCCAGTTCATCTTCCGTGAGCGGGTTGGCCTGAGATTTTTTCAGCAGTTCCATGTCATTCACATAGCGATCTTCCAGACGTGCGGACTGGCGGGTGAAAGTCTGCTCACCGAATTGAGCGATCTCCCGCTCATGCTTCAGGAAGCGCGCCAGGAGCTGTTTCTCATCCAGCTTCAGAGCCTGCTGCATCGCCTGCTGCGTCTCCGCCTCCAGTCCCTCGCGCCAGCCGAGCGCGTCTGCCAGCAGGGCGTGTGCGCGTGCATTCTCCGGCTCACGAGAAATCAGGGCGCGCGCCGCACCCACGGCACGATCCAAGCAGAGATTTTTCTTCGTCTCATCCTTCAGCACATCGGCGGCATCGGCCATCTTCAGCCAACGCTGTACCTCTCCAGCATCTGTATCCACCCTCGATTCCAGCCTTTGGTAATAGGCAGCCTGTGCCTGCTGGCTGCGGTCCAGCAGAACTCCACTACGGCCTCCCAAGCTGGGATTGATGCCCATAGTGAGCGTGAAGGCGGACATCTTCCGCACCAGCTTCTCCGTGCCCACCGGGTCGCGCTTCTCAGGAGCCTGCGTGCGCAGGATCGCCTCCACACGCTCCACCAGCCCCTGTGCCTCGGGACGTTGCGAGCCATGTCTCGCTTCGATCTTCTGCGCGGCCTCCAGCATGACGGGCTGTAGCTTCGCGATGTCGATCATCCCCACGTCAGGCTCGTTTGCCTGTAGTGATGCTGTGGCCAGAAGGGCGAAAAGTGTCTTCTTCATCCCATCAGCCTGAAGAACTCGGCTCTCGACGGCAAGATTATTGTCGGATGTCTTTCCCTGGAATGGTGGCTGCAATGAGGCTCCGACGACATGCGTTGATGGGGTGCCATGACTTCTGATCCCTCAATGCCCGAACACCTTGTCCGCCGCGACTTCATCAAGCAACTCGCTGCCGCAGGCACAGCGGCTTTGATGACCGGCGAGCCGCGCATGATCTGGGGCAAGACGGGCGAGACGGTGACGCAGCCACCTGCCAAGGCTGATGCCTGTATCCTGCTCTGGATGGCGGGTGGCATGGCGGCACCGGAGACCTTTGACCCGAAGCGCTACCTGCCCTTCGAAAAGGGGCTCGAGGTGAAGCGAATGCTGAGCACTTTCCCCGCCATCGATACGGTGTGCGATGGCATCAAGATCAGCGCCGGGCTGCCGGAGATCGCGAAGGTGATGGACCGCGCGAGTCTGATCCGCAGTGCGGTGCAGCCGGACCTCGGCAGCATCCTCCACAGCCGTCATCAGTATCACTGGCACACGGGCTATGTGCCGCCGCAGACGGTGGCCTGCCCGCACATCGGCTCATGGATGGCGAAGGTGCTGGGGCCGCGCAATGCGGTGATGCCAGCCTTCATCAACATCGGCCAGCGGCTGGAAGGCGTGGGCGAGAGTGAGGAACTGAAGGCCTTCACCACGGCGGGATTCTTTGGCAGTGAGTTCGGCCCGATGAACCTGCCCTACCCCGAAGAAGCCGCGCAGTCCGTGAAGCCGCCGAAGGGCATGGATGCGCAGCGTTTTGCCAATCGCGACAAGCTCTTTCGCAAGCTGGTGGACAAGAGCCCGAACCGCGAAGTGATGAGCGACTACCAGCAGCAGTCCATGCTCCGCAGTCTCGACAATGCCTACCGTCTGCTGAGTGCGAAAGAGCGCGAGGCCTTCGACATCACGCTGGAGCCTAAAGATAGTTACGCCAAGTATGACACGGGCCGCTTTGGCCGTGGCTGCCTGCTCGCACGGCGGCTGGTGGAGGCGGGCACTCGCTTCGTGGAAGTGACGACGGAGTATGTGCCGTTTTTCCAATGGGACACGCATAAGGATGGGCACACGACGGTGGATACTTTACACAAGGAGATCGACCGCCCCATCGCCCAGCTCGTGCGTGATCTGGAGGCGAAGGGACTGCTGGATCGCACGCTCATTGTGATCGCGAGTGAGTTCAGTCGCGATGCGCTGATGGAGGGCAAACCCGGCTCGACGGCGAATGATCAGACGACCTTTAAAGTGGATACGCTGGGCGAGATGACACACTACGGCCTGCACCGTCACTTCACCGGCGGCACCAGTGTGGTCATGTTCGGCGGCGGCACGAAGAAGGGCTTCCTCTATGGCGAAACAGCGGATGAGCGCCCGCTGATCGCCACGAAGAACCCGGTGAGCATCATGGATCTGCACGCCACGATCATGACGGCGATGGGCATCAGCCCAAAGACGGAGTTCGACATCGAAGGGCGACCCTTCTACGTCACTGAGGACGGCAAGGGCAGGGCGGTGACAGAGCTGTTTGCGTAAACGCTACGGCAAAACCAGTTCGGCTCGCATCCCGGCTTTCACTCGCAGCCCGTTGTTCTCGACGAGTAGCTTGATGCGGTAGAGGCCGCTCTCGGCGTCCATACGCGGGTCGATGAAGTCGAGCCTGGCAGTGAGTTCACGAGGTTCGGCGAGTGAGGGGATGGTGATGGTCATGGATTGACCCGGCTTCAGTTTTCCGGCCTGGGCCGGCTCCAGATAAAACTGGGCATAGACCTGACGGATGTGGACAATCTGGGCGACGGTCTCGTTGAGCATCACGGCCTCGCCGGGCTCTTTGTCTCGCTTCACCACGATGCCTTGGATGGGTGCTCGGATCGTGCGTTCGTCGAGTCGGACCTGGGCGGCCTTTTGCTGGAGCGTGGCGAGATCATGCTCGATGCGCTTTTTCAGCGCGTCCTCACGCGTGCCGATCTTTTCGGCGAGGAGTTTCTCGGCGGCATCGTGATCAAACTTGGCCTTCTCCAAGACCTTGCCGCTGCGTTCGAGCTCGAGCTTCTCGACTCCGTCATTCAGGCGGACGAGGGGCTGCCCCTTCTCCACGGTGTCGCCTTCTTTGACGAGGATCTCAGCGACGATGCCCGCGGCGGCAGTGCCGACTTCGACATCATGCAGCGGCAGGATGAGGCCGGGGATGGGGGCGGCGTGTGCCATGCTCACGACGAAGAGGATCGTGGCGGCGATGAGATGGCGGAGTCCTGGGACGATCTCATGCGAGGACGCACGAGATGGCACGCGAGGACGCGCGCGCTCCTGTTTAGACGAGCGGGAGATTGGGATCGACATCGGCTTCGAGGGGTGAG
>Ga0209480_10002726_pt1 | contig 11906 bp, 12 predicted proteins | sample JI61114C2DNA_FD_187501 | JGI IMG/M metagenome (GOLD analysis project Ga0209480, IMG submission 187501) | Wastewater effluent complex algal communities from Wisconsin, to seasonally profile nutrient transformation and Carbon sequestration -... | ecosystem: Engineered > WWTP > Effluent > Algae...
TGTGGTATAATCAGGAATGGATCAAACGCACTACTTCAGCACAGTTGGTTGAGCAAGTTGCGGAAACCCTTGCTGCGGCTGGGGTTGAGGGGTTTGCTGCTGGCGGCGCTAGTAGTGTTTCGGGCTCCGCAGCTGATCGTGTAAATTTATTGCACGTGATTGATTTAGTGAAAGAGCGTTGCACCTTAATGGCTGATTTTGTAACACAGGGTTCTTTCTTTTTTATGAGCCCTTCTGAATTTGATACAGCATCGATCCAACCCAAATGGACCGATCAAAAAAATATGTTCTTCATTGAATTGTCCAAAGCTTTTGAAAGCAGCATTATTTGGGAAACATATGATTTAGAAAAAACGTTTAAAGAAATTGCGGCGGCTCAGGATTTAAAACCCGGCGAACTCATGTTGCCTTTGCGCATCATGTTGGTTGGTGGTAAATTTGGACCTGGTGTGTTTGATATTGCAGCTATTATTGGTAAGGAAGAAACAGTGAATCGAATTCAAAAAGTGTTGAGTATACTTGAACATAATTAACCAGTCATTATGAAAAGACCTATACGGGTTTTAGTAGCAAAAGTTGGATTGGATGGACACGATCGTGGCGCAAAAATTATTGCGACTGCTTTAAGAAACGAAGGCATGGAAGTCATTTATACTGGCTTGCGTCAAACCCCTGAAATGGTGGTGAATGCTGCATTACAAGAAGACGTGGATGCCATTGGCATCAGCATTTTAAGTGGTGCACATATGACCGTATTTCCAAAAATTATCACGCTCATGAAAGAAAAGGGTATGAATGATGTACTCTTGACTGGCGGGGGGATTATACCCGACGAAGACATGCAGGAACTCAACCAAATGGGGGTGGGCAAACTTTTTGCACCCGGCACTCCTACTAATGATATAGCCCAATATATTGGGGAATGGGTGGGGATTAACAGGTCGTTTTAAGTTGTATTAAATAATATTTTGTAACTTAAGATTGAAAAGAATTATGATGGAGAAAACAGTTAAAAGAACAAATAGGCGAGCTAAACCCTCTGCTGAATCCACTTTATTAATAAAAGCTGCAAAAAATGCTGCAAAAAATGCGATTCGAACTTCGAAGGCTTTGGGATTAGATATAACTTATCTCAAAAATGGAATTATTTATAAAGAGACTGTTGATGGGAAGGTAATTGCTATTGGAGAAAACAAATCAGAAGTTTCCCAAAAAATTAACTTAAAAAAAGGTTCAATTTTGAATGCAAAGAATTAAAAGATTAAGAGTATTTGCGGGCCCAAATGGTTCAGGAAAATCTACTGTTTATCAAGATGTAAAAAAGTTCTTTAGCGAAATACCATTCATTAACGCTGATGAGATAGAATCCCACATTGCAAAGTTCAAATTAATAGACTTAGCCAAATATAATTTGAATCTAACGTCAGCAGATTTTACCAAATTTTTAAAAAGGAAAGAAGCTAAATCATTATTAGAAAAAGCCACTCAAGAAGGGCATACAATCGATTTAGTATTAAGGGAAAATTGTATAGTAGACGAATCTAATAAAATACATAGTTATGAAGCTTCTCTAATTGCTGCTTTTATCAGGTGGGCTATGTACATGAATGGTAATGGTTTTTCCTTTGAAACAGTAATGAGCCATAAAAGCAAATTGAGAGAATTGGCTGACGCTAAGAAAAAAGGATATAGAATCTATCTCTATTTTGTATGTATCGATAACCCAGAAATTAATATAGAGAGAGTAAAAGATAGAGTAAAAAAAGGTGGACACAACGTGAATACTGGCAAACTTAGAGCAAGGTATCTAAATACACTCCAAAATTTATACCCCGCAATCAAAGTAGCTGATAAGGTATTCTTATTTGATAACTCCGAAAAAATTCCTGAACTAGTAGCTGAAATTGAGAACGAAAAGATGAAAATTAATACCAACTCCCTACCAAACTGGTTTTACAATTTTGTTCTGCCATATTACGATTAATATTAAAGTATTCTATTCCATCTCTAGCGTATCTTTGCGGCAAATTTTACGATATGGCTTACCAGACCTTATTGACTTCTCTTGATAAAGGGATTTTCACTATTACCATTAATCGTCCGGACAAATTAAATGCGCTGAATCAACAAGTCATGACCGACTTGAATAGTGCAATGGACGAAGTGTACCACAATGCCGACATTAAAAGTGTGATCTTAACTGGTTCTGGTCCTAAAGCATTTGTTGCCGGAGCTGATATCAGTGAATTTGCTGGAGCTTCGGTTGCAGAAGGAATGGCGTTGGCTAAAAAAGGACAAGACATTTTCTTTAAAATTGAAAATTCACCTAAGCCTGTGGTGGCTTGCGTAAATGGTTTTGCGTTAGGGGGTGGATGTGAGCTGGCAATGAGTTGTCATTTTCGCATTGCATCGAGCAACGCAAAATTTGGTCAGCCTGAAGTGAACTTGGGATTGATTCCTGGCTATGGCGGCACGCAGCGTTTGGTACAACTCATTGGTAAGGGTCGTGCCATGGAATTACTCATGAGTGCGGGCATGATTGATGCTGCTACTGCCTTACAATATGGTTTAGTGAATTATGTTGTTGCGCCTGAAGAACTGATTTCAAAAGCAGTTGCTATATTAAGCGTTGTGAACGAAAAAGCGCCATTAGCAGTTGCTGCTTGTATCATGAGTGCAAACGCCGTATTCAATGAAAACCTAGATGGCTATTCTGTTGAAGTGGCTGAATTTGGAAAATGTTTTGGCACCGATGATATGAAAGAAGGCACTACTGCTTTCTTAGAAAAGCGTAAGGCTTTATTTATTGGAAAATAAATTTATATAACCTTTTTTGCATATTCTTGTAAGTAATTTATTCCTTGTGAATAATACTTAATTACTAGAGATATGCATAAGTGGTTGAAGTTTTTACTGCTTTTTTTATTTTTATCTGCCACTAATGCTCAAGCCCAAAACTTCCGATCATTAGATAGTTTGAAACGGCTAATAGATCCCCAAAAAGTGGATACATTTCAAGTAGCCCTTTTAAACAAAATAGCTTTTCTGTATTCTGCTGTTGATTCTACAAACACTATTTTGTTTGCAGACAAAGCAATAGATATTGCCAATAAGCTGAATTATAAAAAAGGGATTGCCAAATCTCTTGAAGCAAAAGGAAACCTTTTCATTTCAAAAACGAATGGGCCCAAGGCGCTTTCTTATTTTAAAGAAGCTAGTAGTATTTGGTTAACACTCAACGACGAGCTATCTTATGCGGAATGTTTAAGAAATATTGGTCAGGCTTATTTAATAATGCTGCAGCAAAATAATGCTTTGGTTGAACTAGAAAAAGCAGAAAAAATATTCATTAAGTACAAAAACAAATTTGGCTTGAGCACGGTGTATCAAACCATTGGTAATGTTTACAGAGATAAAGGGAACAATGAAATAGCCATTGAATATTTTTTAAAAGCCTTGAAGCTAGAAGAAGACAATAAAGATGTAAAATCAATTGGCTCCATTCAAAATAATCTGGGAAGATTAATGAATGAAACAAAGAATTATCCCGAAGCGTTGAAATATTATACGCAAAGTATACAAACGTCAAAGAGTATTGGTGATTTAAGATTGATTGGAATTGGACAACTTAACCTGTGTAATATTTATGCCATTCAATTGAATTACCCTAAAGCCATTGAATTGCTTCTAGATGCAAAAGAAAATTTCATAAAATCAGGATTTACCAGAGGCGTACAAATTTGCATTAATAATCTCGGTGCCATTAATTTAAGACAAGGCAATTACGAAACAGCCATTACATACTTAAAAGAATCATTATCGATTGCAAAAGAAAACCAAACACAGTTAGGGGTTGCCTTGGTGCAACAAAATATTGGCTATGGGTATATGAAGCTAAAAAAGTATGATGAATCACTTAAATGGTTTGTAGAGGCTGAAGCAACGGCCAATAAGTATGGGGCCGAGCCCTTTACGTTTGGAGAGATTTATAATCATCGGTCTATGTTAGACTCTTCTACCCAAAATTTTGAGAGTGCATTAAAATATCGATCAAAGTATATAGCAATAACAGAAAAAATATCTGGAGAATCAGTGGTAAAGCAGGTGAACGAGTTAAAAACAAAATACGATGTTGAGAAAAAAGAATTGCTCATTAATTTATTGAATAAAACCGATTCAATTAAATCACTTGAAATTGCTAATCAACAAAATGCCATCAATAAAAATAAATTTGATCTTGCTACACAACAATTAGCATTAACCGCAGCAGGATTGCAACTCGCCGAAGCAGACTTACAATTGGCAGATGACAGCTTGCAACTGAGCATTAAAAATGAAACCATTCTACAAAATCGGTTAGACTCAACCCAAAAAGAGGAACGTATTAAAGACCTAAATAAGCAAAAGCAAATTCAAGCTTTAGAAGTTTATCGAAAAAATATTACAATAGTGGCACTTGGTATTTTTGTGGTGCTTATTGTATTATTGGGCTACTCATTTTACAATAGAAGAATATTGCAACAAAAAGCCAATATGCAGCTAGCCATTGCAGCACAACAACAAAAAGCTACTATTGAAATTATAGAAGCTGAAGAAAAAGAAAGAAAACGAATTGCTGAAGACTTACACGATGGTGTAGGTCAACTAATGACTGCTGCATGGTTAAACCTTCAGGTATTAAATGAAGAATCACAAACAGAAAACTCTACCCAATTTCCTCTAATCAATAAAACAATGTTATTGGTAGATGAAAGCTGCAAAGAAGTAAGGCAAGTGAGTCACAACATGATGCCAAACGCACTATTAAGAAAAGGGTTGATTAACTCCATTCAAGAATTCATCAATCAAATCAATACTGGAAAACTTTCTATCAATTTACAAACTGATGAATTAAGAAAACCACTCGAAAGCCATGTAGAAACAATCTTATATAGAGTTATACAAGAAAGTGTAAACAATGTAGTTAAACACGCTCAAGCAACACAGCTAGACATTTCAATAAACCAAGATCAAACAGGTGTTACAGTAATGGTTGAAGACAACGGAGTTGGCTTCAACACAAGTATTACCCGTGATACCGATGGCATTGGACTACAAAATATTCGTTCTAGAATTGCTTATTTAAAGGGAACGGTAAATTGGGATTCATCGAATACCCATGGAACACTTGTTTCAATTCATATACCTGCAACTACATGAACCAAAATCAGAAAATACGTTTAGCCATTGTAGACGACCATCAAATAGTAATTGATGGTTTGGTATCTGTTTTACAACAACATGAAGCTTTACAAATTGTAGTTACTGCAAATAGTGGAAATGAAATGCTCCAATTATTACAAGAAAATGAGGTAGACATTTTATTAAGTGATATTATGATGGATGGAATGAATGGCCAGCAGCTTTCAAAAGCAGTAAAAGAGCAATTTCCACAAATAAAAATCATTGCACTTAGCATGAACAATTCTGGAGAAATTGTAGACAATATGATTAATGATGCAAATATTGTTGGCTACTTATTAAAACAAACTAGCAAAGTAGAGTTAGTTGAAGCCATTATTAAGGTGTACAATGGAGGGCAATATTTTCAAGATAAAATTTTGATTGAATTAGAAAAAGAATCAAAAAGGAAAAAGATTTTAAAAGACGCACACTTAACACTTAGAGAAAAGCAAATTCTCGCTTTGATGGAAAAAGATTTTAGTAATAAAGAAATTGCAGCCGAGCTCTCTATTTCTATACTTACTGTAGAAACACATCGCAAAAATATATTTAGAAAAACCAATACCAATAATGTACTGACCCTGGTAAAATGGGCATACGAAAATAAAATATTGGGTTAGCCAATCAACTAATTAGCATCTACCCTGTCAAGGGTATTGTACAAGCTTTCATAAAGAGCAGTTTTACGCCATAATTAAAATATATTATGAAACGTAAAATTCTGTGCTCTGTATTGCTGTTAAGTATACTAACAACAAGCCATGCGCAATTTGGCAATTTGCTAAAAAAGAAGAAAACCTCAGATGAATCTGAACAAACCTCTAGCAAAAAAGAGGAGGCTGTGGATGCTCCAGAAGATAAATCCCCTTCAAAATCCCAAGCTTGGAATATTGGATTTGATCGGGAAATCAATTGGTTTAACCTCACTAGCTTAGGGTCTATTATTGTTTCAACAGATGATGGACTGCATAGTTTAAACCCAGTAACTGGCAAAGAAAATTGGAAACTAGAACAATTTGCCAAAGTAAGCAAAGCCAATTATACAGGAATTAAAGGCTCACCCTATATTGCCATTTTAGAAGGCAGCGCCTTCAATATGAAGCAGAATGTAATAGACATCAGCCAAGGAAAAGTAGTGTGTAACACAAAAGAATTGGGGCTTTCTTACGTAACTAAAAGATTACCCATTCCCAATTTAGGTGCACTATTATTCAGTGGGCAAAACAATAAAGGAGTTGCGCTAATGTTGGTAGACTTAAAAACGGGTCAAGCTACATGGACTATTAACAGTGTTTTTGAAAGAATTTCAGAACAAATGGTAGCTGACCCTCTTTACACAAATAATTCAATCATTATTGCTACTACCAAACGTTTATATAAGTTGGATGCTGCAACAGGCGCAACCCAATGGAAAATTGACTTTGAAACAAAAATTGAAGTGCCCTTAATAGGACAGAAAGTAATAAGTGACGATAAGGAAAGCACGCAGGCTAATGAAGATAAAAAAACTGCTTCCATGAAAGAAACAATGGCAGCTGCAGTTTCAACAGTTTTCGGAAAATTTGTAACCCTTGATGAAAAAGTTGCTTACTACTATAATACACAAAACATAACTGCAATTGATATTGCAACCGGAAATATTAATTGGCCAAAGACCAAATTAGACGATCCAATTGCAAATGTTTTATTTGATGATAACGGTGTATTGGTAGCCACCGACGATAAAAAATCTGAGCTATTTCTTTTTGATTATGCAACAGGTAGCCCTAAATGGTCGGAACCATTAAAAATTGCTGGTAGAATAAGTAGCATAAAGTTGACTGGCACTAAACTAGCTGTGGGTGCATCAAAACAAAATGGTAGAAATATTGTAAGCGTTGTTGATATTACTACTGGCAAATCTTTAACTGCATCTCCTTTAAAAGTAGACGGCTATATACTTGACCTTCGCTTAATTGACAATGTGGGTTTGCTATACAGAACCAACCAAGAATGCAATGTTTTAGACCTTAATACGGGCAAGGAACAGTGGTCAAAATCAATTAAATATTCTTCAGGTGGATTGGGTTTAGACAAAGGCGATTTCACCTATTTTATTGGCGACAACAGTATTTATGAAGTGAATAATAAAAATGGAGATCATAAAGAATTTGCCAATAAAAAATTTGGCAAAGAGGAGATATTCAGAACAATTGAATTGATGGATCAAGGCATTATTGTTAGCTCCGATCAAAATGTGGCAATGTTCAATTACGCTGGTTCAATTGTGTATCATGCTTATCACCCAGCACCAGGAATTAGCACTTTTGGGAAAATCATGAATATTGCTGCAATGGGTGTGAGTATGGCAGCAAGTGCTTCAGAAGGATATCAAGCAGGGGCATCCGGCTATGGCACGAGTAGTTACAAAAGCGGTATGGAACGTGCCGACAGATGGAGTAATGTAGCAAGCGCTGCCATGAGTGACTTGTCTAAACGATTCAGTGCAAGCGCCAATGCTAAAAATTATAAACTCGTTCTTACAAAAGTTACAACTAGTGACGATAGTGGAGTTGGTTTAGTAAGAATTAATAAGCTTACTGGAAAAGTAGATGGCAAAGTGGTTTTAGACGACAAAAAGCCCGACTATCTTTTTGATGAAATAGAAAATATGCTGTTCTATAAAGACGGAAATAAAAAATTAGTTGCTTACAATTTTAATAAATAATCAAAATAAAAAACAAAAATGAAAAAATTACTCACCTTATCGTTTATTGCGCTCACCCTATTCGCTTGCAAAAAAGATGCTGCTACCACCAATGGCGGTAGTACTGCCAATGGCGCAAACACATTTACTTGGACAGACAATACGGTAACTTATAATTGTGATTCTGCTTATGCTTCTGCCCAATACAAAACAATCTTTGTGTATAAAGGGGGTAGTGCTACTAGGTATTTCTTTGAGATTAACCTTACCGGACTTTCCGTTGCCAACTATCCTTTCACTACATCAGGTAATGCATTGGCCTATATTAGACCAGGAACTACCAGCTCTTTGTTAACCTCTTTTGCAGGTGCATTAGCTATAACCGCCAATGCCAACAATAAAATAACAGGGGCAGGTGTTGCAACAGTCAATTCCAGCACTTTAGGAGAACGTATCAATTTTACTTTTACTGACCTACCAGTTAGATAAGATTAAAGTTACATGGTGTTTATTTTTTACCTTTGCGGATCAGTTTCATATTTCAAATTACTACTATGGACTACCGTATTGAAAAAGACACCATGGGCGAGGTGAAAGTACCTGCCAATGTTTATTGGGGCGCACAAACACAGCGCAGTATTGAAAACTTTCCAATTGCACAAGACATTAATAAAATGCCAAAGGAAATTATTCAGGCATTCGCTTACTTAAAAAAAGCAGCAGCATTAACCAATCGTGACGCAGGTGTTTTACCAGCAGAAAAAGCGGAATTGATTGGTACAGTTTGCGATGAAATTTTAGCAGGCAAATTGAATGACCAGTTTCCTTTGGTTGTTTGGCAAACAGGAAGTGGCACACAGAGCAATATGAATGTAAATGAAGTAGTTGCTTACCGTGGTCATGTATTGAAAGGTGGCAATCTTACCGATAAAGAAAAGTTCTTGCACCCCAACGACGATGTAAACAAATCGCAGAGCAGTAACGATACTTTTCCAACTGCAATGCATATTGCAGCCTATAAAATTTTAGTGGAATTAACCATTCCTGGTATTGAAAAATTACGCGACACCCTTGCTGCTAAAAGCAAAGCTTTTATGCATGTAGTTAAAATTGGTCGTACCCATTTTATGGATGCTACGCCTTTAACTGTGGGTCAAGAATTAAGCGGCTATGTTTCTCAATTAAACCACGGCTTAAAAGCCATCAAGAACTCATTGGCACATTTAAGTGAATTAGCATTGGGTGGAACAGCAGTTGGTACCGGCATCAATACACCAAAAGGATACGATGTAAATGTTGCTAAGCATATTGCAGACTTAACTGGTTTGCCTTTTGTAACTGCTGAAAATAAATTTGAAGCATTGGCTGCACACGACGCTATAGTAGAAGCACATGGTGCTTTAAAAACCGTTGCGGTTAGTTTGATGAAAATTGCGAATGATATTCGCATGCTGTCTTCAGGACCTAGAAGCGGTATTGGTGAATTATTTATTCCAGACAACGAGCCTGGTTCTTCTATCATGCCTGGTAAAGTAAACCCTACTCAGTGTGAGGCTTTAACCATGATTGCCGCACAAGTAATGGGGAATGATGTAGCCATCGGCATTGGTGGTTCTAACGGTCATTTTGAATTGAATGTATTTAAGCCAGTAATGATTTATAATTTCTTACACAGTGCTCGTTTAATTGGAGATGGTTGTGTAAGCTTCAACGATAAGTGTGCAGTAGGTATTGAACCCATTGAAGCCAATATTCAAAAGCATGTAAACAACTCTTTGATGTTAGTAACTGCATTGAATACCAAGATTGGTTATTACAAAGCAGCTGAAATTGCACAGACCGCACACAAAGAAGGAACTACTTTAAAAGAGATGGCCATTAAGCTGGGTTACTTAACTGCTGAGGAGTTTGATGCATGGGTGATTCCTGCGGATATGGTAGGTGAGATAAAGTAATCAAATGTAAAAGCAAACAATCCAAATCTCGCTGACTAATATCAATAAAGGCAAAAGGCAATTGTCGCTGCCCTCAAATTCTAGCTTGTATAATTTTTCTATTGTAATAATCCTGCAAGCTAGAATTAGAGAAATGCTCCAATCACCTTTTGCCTTTTATTAAAGTAATCCGAATTTGGACTGCTTGCTATTTTACATTTAGTCACTTTAGTGATGTGCTGTGTTGCGTGGTTAGTTTAACTGTCGATATTCTATTGGGGTGTGCCCTGTTTTTTGTTTGAATAATTTAGTAAAGTATTGTGGGTACTCAAACCCTAATGAATATGCGACTTCATTAATAGATGCCGGTGTATTAAGTAATCGACTTTTTGCTTCCTCAATCAAGTAGAAATGAATATGCTCTTGTGCATTCTTTCCTGTTTCCTTCTTCAATAAATCACTCAAATAATTTGCCGACAAATGAACCTGTTCTGCCAAGTATTTTACACTGGGCAATGCGTTCACATCTGATACAGTAAAATAGCTTCTTAAAAGTGATTCAATCTGTGCTACTATCGTTTTATTAGACTGACTTCTTGTGATGAGTTGTCTTCCATAAAATCGAGAACAATAATTCAACAACAACTCTATGGAAGAAACTAAAATATGCTGACTATAATTATCTATATTCTCTTGTAGCTCTAATTCAATTTTTTGTACCGTTTCGTACAAGATGTTTTTCTCTTTATCAGAGAGATGTAGTGCTTCTGTAATTTCATAGCTAAAGAAACTCATCTGGTTTATTTTCTCGTACAAAGATGTAGCCCTGATTAAATCTGGATGAAAGAACAAGCCCCAGCCCAACATGTTTTCTTTTTGTTCTATTTCAACATCTATTTCTATCACTTGACGTGGTGCTATACAAATTAAATTTCCTTCCTGAAAATCAATTGTTTTTCTGCCATACTTCATATGATTTTTTCAGTAATTTTTGAACATGACAGAATAAAAATCAGTGGTGATTTTTGAATCCTGTTCAAGCTGTTCAGTTACTTTACTAAAATCTATTACAGCTATCAATGGATGATGATGATGACCTAGTTTAAATACAGTATATAAATCGGCTATACTTTGAAGATGAATAATCGGTTTCATACAGTTGTAAGATATTGCATAATTAAAGGCCAAATTGCGCTTTAATTCCATTTACAAATATGGTGTCATCATATTGCTGTCTATTAGCCAATAATAACTTCACATCTTCCCCAGCCATGTAACGCAGTTGATTTTTACCATCAGTAGCTGCTTCAAAAATAACTTGGGCTACCACAGTTGCTGGTGAAGCATTTTGAGACATAATTGGCATTGCGTTCATTAATGCACTTACTAGGTTTTGATATTCTGACATATTATCGTCGTTACTAAAATCGAATGACCTTCCAGCAAAATCGGTTGCAATCATTCCTGGCTCTACAATTTTAACCTGGCCACCAAATTGTTCTACTTCATAATGTAAAGACTCAGAAATCCCTTCCACAGCAAATTTAGTTCCATGATACAAGCTACCCAATGGGAAAGTGATCTTACCTCCTATAGATGAAATATTAATTATAATTCCTTTTTGATGTGCTCTAAAATGTGGCAGAATAGCCCTTGTAACATCTAATAGTCCAATTACATTGGTATTGAACTGTCGCAATATTTGTTCTCGTTTAAACGACTCTAATGGCCCATATGCGCCATAACCTGCATTGTTCAGCAATACATCAATTGTACCAAAATGGTTAATGCCTAAATGGATTGCCTGATCTATGGAATTCAAATCCAACACATCCATGGGTACTATAAATACATGGTCTAATTGCTTTAGTTCCGAAGCTGAATCAGGATTTCTCATGGTAGCTACCACATTCCATCCTTTAGATTGAAAGTAAAGGGCTGTTGCCTTACCAATACCACTACTTGCACCTGTAATTAAAATGGTCTTTATCATTTTTAATTTATTGTTATGGTGCAAAGATTCAGCTATTCATCAACGCATGAGTTATACAAATTCAGGGATA
>Ga0209480_10002727_pt1 | contig 11904 bp, 10 predicted proteins | sample JI61114C2DNA_FD_187501 | JGI IMG/M metagenome (GOLD analysis project Ga0209480, IMG submission 187501) | Wastewater effluent complex algal communities from Wisconsin, to seasonally profile nutrient transformation and Carbon sequestration -... | ecosystem: Engineered > WWTP > Effluent > Algae...
ACCCAAGGTGCACCAATAGCTGCGCGGCCAATCATAATGCCATCTACCCCATAACGGTTTTTCATTTCAAGGGCTTTTTGCGGACTATCTATATCGCCGTTGCCAAAAATGGGAATTTGAATGCGCTGGTTATTTTTTACATCCCCAATCAAGGTCCAGTCTGCCTCGCCCTTATACATTTGTGCGCGGGTTCTTCCGTGAATGGTAAGCGCTTTTATACCGATATCCTGCAGCCTTTCAGCCACTTCCATGATGTTTTTGGAGTTATCATCCCAACCAAGGCGGGTTTTTACTGTAACCGGCAACTTTGTCGCTTTCACAATTTCGGCAGTGAGTCGAACCATACGGGGAATATCCTTCAATATTCCTGCACCGGCATCTTTACAAACTACTTTTTTCACCGGGCAACCAAAGTTGATGTCTAATAAATCGGGACCTGCCTGTTCAACAATTTCGGCACAACCTTTCATTACTTCTATGTCCGCCCCAAAAATCTGAATACCAATTGGTCGCTCCTCTTCATAAAAGTCGAGCTTTTTCAGACTTTTTTCGGCATTGCGAATAAGTCCTTCGGTAGAGATAAACTCAGTGTACATCAGGTCTGCCCCCAGCTGTTTACACAACACGCGAAAAGGCGGATCACTCACATCTTCCATAGGTGCAAGCAAAATGGGGAAATCGGGCAATGTTATGTTACCAATACTCGGCATAGCCCAACAAAGTTAGCCATTAGTCGCCAAAGCCGGGGCATGCCTGCACAGATGCTTTGGTTTACCTATTTTTACAGCAAATTTATTTCCATTTGAAAGGCAGTATAAAATATCTCCCATGGGTAGGCAAGTTATTGGTGTTGCTGGGTATATACCTTATAGTGGAATATATTTTTGCTTTAATGGCAGTTGAAATTATCAATGCCATTTTCCCCGGCATGGATTTTTTACATTTTATTACGGGTTTCGAAAAAATTAAATCTGTTCAGGAAGTTACACTTGACCAGGAACATGCCATTAAAATTTATCAGTTTGCTACATCATTGGGGCGTTTCATTTTTGTTGCCTGGTTTTTTGTTTATTTATGTGGTGATAATTTTTTCGAAAGTGTGTCATTGAATAAAAATATACAATCTGTTTCATACGGTACGGTGATATTAATTGTAATGGCATCCGGTGCAATAATTTCTTTAATACACGACTGGAATCAGCATTTACATTTACCTGCTTCGATGGCAGAAATGGAATCGCAAATGCGGTCGCTGGAGCAACAGGCAAAAATTCAAACAGAAGTATTTTTACGCACCACCACTACAGGCGGATTTTTATTAAACATTTTAATTATTGGATTATTAGCAGCGGTTGGTGAAGAAATATTTTTCAGAGGTGTATTACAAAATATTTTTTTCCGTGGAATTGGAAATGCACATATTGCTATTTGGAGCTCAGCATTTTTGTTCAGTTTTATACATTTTCAGTTTTTTGGATTTTTCCCGAGATTGCTGATGGGAGCCCTTTTGGGGTATTTGTACTATTACAGCGGCAGCCTCTGGAGTGCCATCCTGGCGCACTTTGTAAACAATGTAGCTACTGTGATTGCGTACTTTTTGTTGAACAAGGGCATTATCACCGAAAACGTTACCGAAACCGTAAACGTTTGGGCTGCTTTAATAGCTATTCCGGTTGTATTTTTATTGATACGTTATTTCAAAAAAACAGAAACACAATTAAGTTTTGCTGTTGCGAAAAAACAAGAGGATAATATAACATTGGATGGCATTAAATAATACAAATCGCATAATCAAATTTAATTGTAATTTACCAAAATGAATAACTTAGTTTTACGTATAGTAACTGCTTTAATTGGAGTAGCTGTGATTATTGGCAGTATATTTTTAAATACATGGGTTTTTGTTTTGGTATTTACTGCCATTGGTTTCGCTACGCATTTTGAATATATGCGTACTATTACACTTAACGCAAGCAAAAAACCCTGCATCGAATTGCCTTTTGCTTTAGCAGCAGGTTTGGCAATAATTGCTGCAATTAATGCCAATGTTTTTGATTTATCGGCAATTCATTTATTAAGTGTAACTGTTTTTCTTTGGCCGGCAGGTATTATTATTTTAGAAATATTTTACAACCGCGAAAAACCATTTGAACATATTGGTTTAAATATTTTAGGGTTGCTATACATCCCACTGGCATTTGGACTTTTTATATTTTATGCCATCGATTTTGGAGGTACAGTGAAAACCTGGTTTGCAGTCGGGTTGTTGTTTATGGTATGGTTTAACGACTCATTTGCCTATTTTGCCGGTCGTTTTTGGGGTAAAAGGAAGTTATTTGAGCGTATTTCCCCGAAAAAAACCTGGGAAGGTTTTTGGGGAGGGCTGGTGATGACGGTAGTTTGCGGGGTTATTATGAGCTTTCTTTTCGACGAATTAGGCCTAATTCAATGGATGGTTTGGGGGGTAATAGTAGCGGTGAGCGGAACCCTGGGTGATTTGGCTGAATCGCTACTGAAACGGAGCATTCAGATTAAGGACAGCGGCTCAATTTTACCCGGTCACGGTGGGTTTTTGGACCGTTTTGACGGCTTCATTATGGTTATACCATTTACGGTTACCTATCTGGAAATATTGAAGTTCTTTCACTTAGTTTAACCAAAACGAACATTTTTGACGCACAATTTGTATTACCTTTGCATCCCTGAATCATTAAGGGAACATAACTATGCTTAGACTCATTCATAAAGAAGGTCGCAAAATTATTATCGCTTTTTTGGCTTTTTTAGTAGCCTTAAACTTTGCCACACATTACTTCTTACCGGAACAAGGTTTATTTAATACCTTGATTTTAGTAGCCTCATTGGGTGGAATATTGTTTGTGATGATGTTTTTCCGCAACCCAAAACGCCGCTTATTTACTGAAGAAGGGGCCATTATTGCTCCGGCAGACGGTAAAGTAGTGGTAATAGAAGAAACTACCGAAAACGAATACTTTAAGGACCGCAGATTGCAGGTTTCGATTTTTATGAGCGTGAAAAACGTGCATATCAACCGCACGCCAATCAGCGGACAGGTAAAATATTTCAAATATCATCCGGGTAAATATCTGTTAGCATGGGACCCTAAATCTTCTACAGAAAATGAACGTACTACTTACGTTATTGAAGATGAAGATGACAATATGGAGATTTTAATGCGCCAAATTGCCGGTACCGTTGCCCGTCGTATTAAGTTTTATGTTGAAGAAGGTGACGAAGTAACTCAAGGTGCTGAATTTGGCTTCATCAAATTTGGCTCAAGAGTAGACTTGTTTTTACCGCTTGACTCAAAAATTGAAGTAAATATTGGCGAAAAAGTAAAAGGTGGCCAAACCGTAATTGCCCGTGTTGCCAGAACAAAATAAATTGATTAATTTTATCCTACAATAATAAAACAACTACTATGAAAAAAATATTCTCATTCGCAGCAGTAATGGCTTTTGGTATTGCTGTTACTTTTGGTCAAACAGCAGCTTCATCTACTACAACAGAATCGGCAACACCGGTTATTAAAGTAACTGATGCTACAGGTACCGTTAAATGTAGTACTGATTCAAAAACAGGTTCTTGCTGCAGTGCAAAAACATCAACGTCTTCTGCGTCGGCAAGCAATACTTCTACAGAAGTAAAAGCTGCAGGTGCTTGTTGCAGCGGAAATACTGCAGGTGCCGATGCAAAAGCTGCAGGCGCAAGTTGCAGTGGACATACTGATGGTGCTGAAGCTAAAACTGAAGGTGCTAATTGTCATTCAGCTACTATGCAAATGGGTGCTGCTCAACCGGCAAAAATTGAAGAAACACCTGAAAAATAATTATTAACTTATGTTATAAAATCCTGCAGCAATGCGGGATTTTTTTTTGCCTGTAACTGCCAACAAAATCATTACTAAGTGTTCATAGATAACACCTAACCTTTATAGGTAAATCACTTTACCCTATTTTAGTTTTTCAACTTTGCCTTGAAGGTAAATGTTTATGCAATGAAAAATATCATATGAGCAACGCAAAATATTACTTATTGTATTTTTTACAATAAGTCTAATAATTCTCCCAAATCTGCAATTTCTTCAAATTGAAATTTGTTTTCTTTTTTTTCCGTATTTAACCAGATGAAATGCATACCAGCATTAATGGCGCCGTTGCCATCCACCTCCGGTGAATCGCCAATATATAAACAATGTTGGGGTTCAGTTTTCATGGCATTTAGCGCGTGCTCAAAAATGCGGATATCAGGTTTTAAAGCATTGGCAGCTTCAGCAGTTGTTACGGTTTTGAAATAGGTATGCAATCCGGTATTTTCTAATTTAAAAAATTGCACTTCGTCAAAACCATTGGTAATAATATGCAGCTGATATTTAGGCAATAAATGGTCTAATAACACCTTGGCATTAGGCAACAAATCGGTTTGGCGACGCGTGTGGTAAATGTAATGGTCGGCAACCTGATTTGCCAGCACATAATTATTAATGCCAAAATCGTTGAATGAAGCATAAAAACGATTTAATCTCACTTCCTCTTTTGATACATTACCTAATGCATATTGATTCCACAAATATTCGTTTCTGAATTTGTATTGTTTATGAAAATTTTCAAAGTCGGGAATACCTGCTTCCTGTAAATTAAATTTTTCAAAAATTTCGGCGAGAATACGTTTAGAGTTTCCGGAAAAATCCCATAAAGTATTGTCTAAATCGAATATAATATGTTTAAGCTTTTGCATTATTTAAATGATAAGGGATGAAATTGATTGTCTTTTTTTTCTTCGAGAAAACATTTTGCGGCCTCAGTTATGCTCTCACGAATAGGTATAAACTGATAATCCAAAGTTTGTTTTATTTTTTCATTATTATAAAACACTTTTTTATTAGCAATAGCAGCCGTTTGTTTGGTAACAGAAGGTTCCTTTCCGTTAAAAAGCGATTTCACCCATTCCACTCTCCAGGCGAGTGCAGAAAGATTTTTTCCTGCTTTGACTGTTGGTCCCTGCACATTTAATCCTGCACCAATAGTTTGTAAAAAATCGCGATACATCACATTTTCCGCATTCACAATAAAACGTTGTTCGGTAATATCACTTTCCATTAGTTGTGTGGCAATTTTAACCACATCGCGCACATCAACATATCCTGTTACACCTTCTGTATAATATTTAAAACCATTGTAAACCGTAGTAAACAATTTACAGGAACCGCTATCCCAATTTCCTGCACCAACAATTATAGATGGATTAATAATTACTGCATTTAATCCTTCCGCAATAGCCCGCCAAACTTCGCGTTCTGCTAAAAATTTACTGATGGCATAATTGGAGGTGAAATTTTTGCGTTCCCAGGGCGTATCTTCCACAACCGTCTCACCATCGCGGCCTGTTTTTCCAACTGCCGCAATTGAACTTAAATGCACTAATTTTTTTATCCCAAATTCTAATGCCAGGTTTACCACATTTGCAGTGCCTTCAACATTTACCAGCATGAGTTTATCTGCATTTTTTTTGCTGTAGGAAATAATGGCTGCACAGTGATATACTTTTTCTATTCCCTGCATTGCAGCTTCTAAGCTCATCACATCGTTGACATCACCATCTACCCATTCAATTTTATCGGCAATATCTGATACCAGTCGCAAATTACTATCGGGGCGTTTTAATGCACGTATAGGTGCCCCTTGCATAATTAAATATCTGCACAGGTAGCTGCCCACTAAACCATTTGCGCCGGTCACTAAAATCATGAATGCAAGATAATTGTATGTATGAACATTTTATGTATTTGCCTGAATTTTAATCTCGTTTTTCGGGTACAACTACTACCCCACCGCTAACTGCAAAACGTGCACCGGTTACGCTCTGTAAAAAATTGGGTTTATTTTGCAATTTTTCTACACCCATTAAACACATTGCCAATGCCTCTTTAAACTGAATAATTTCATTGGTTGGTAATATTATTTTAATCCCTGCTAATTTTTCTATTAATTGAATTAAATATATATTAAATGCGCCGCCACCGGTGATTAAAAGTTGGTAATTTTCGTGTAATGTATTTTGTTGTTGAATTACATTGGTTATTTGTTGGGCAATATGATATGTTGCCGTTGCCAATTTGTCATTTACCGAAATATTTGCCGCTGCGATGCGTTCGATAAAATATTTCCTGACGAAATGATTATCCAGTGATTTAGGATATGGCAATTGAAAATAAGTGCAGGCATTTAATTCTGACAACAACTGTTCATCTACAAAACCGGCTGCAGCCAGTTCACCATTTTCATCAAATGGTAAATCAATAGTTTGAGCAATATAATTTAGCAATTGATTAGCGCCACAAATATCAAATCCAATTCTACCTGTTGGTGTATGAAATGAAATATTGGCTATACCTCCAATATTTAAACAGGCATGGTAATTACTAAAAAAAATGGCATCACATAAAGGCACCAACGGCGCTCCCTGTCCACCTGCCTCAACATCGGCAGAGCGGAAATCGTAAATCACTTTACAACCGGTTAAATTGGCAATGCGTTGTCCGTTGCCAATTTGTTTTGTTTTGCCTAAAGCAGGAAAATGAAAAACGGTATGTCCGTGCGAAGCAATTGCATCGGGTTTTGGTAAATTATTATTTTGGAGGAAATTATTAACTGCATTAGCCGAAACTTTTGCAAATAGTGCATCCTCTTTTTGGTAATTATAATGAATATCGGGTGAACAATTTTTCAGCATCATAAATTCCTCGTTTGAAAAAGGAAAAGTAGCTGCTGCAATAATGGTAAAAGTGTATGGATTATTTATTTGAATTTTGCAATACGCCATATCAATGCCATCGAGTGAACTTCCCGACATCAGGCCAAGGATATGGTATTCTGTTTGTTTACTCAAGTAGTAATTAATTTCTCAATGTAATTACATAAGCTGCCACATCGTTGATTTGTGTTGGCGTAAGTTGTGCTTTCCATCCCGGCATTGCCTTTCTTCCATCACTTACCACAGTTATAATTTCCGCATTATTGAGAACAGAAATTTTGAGGTTTGCTGCGCCGCTTAGTCCTAAATCTCCACTCGACCCATGGCATAATTTGCAATGTTTTACATAAACTTCTTCGCCCGGTGTCATAATTTTTGCAACAGGTTTATTGCTTTTATCAGTAGGCTGGCTTGTGCAGTTGGACAAAACCATTGTAGCAACTGCCATAAAAAAAATAAGTAGCTTTTTCATGCTGAAATAAATTCAGTGCAAAGCTACTTATTCGAGTATAAAAAATACGATGATTTACCTCACTAAAACGATATTTCCCTGACGTTGAACAAAATTGCCACCAAAATCGTAGGCTCTTACTAAATAAATATAGGTTCCCATTTCAGCTTCTTTCCCCTCAACGGTGCCATTCCAACCTGTTGCTATATTAGTTGTTGTGAAAACCAATTCGCCATATCGGTTAAATATCGAATATTCTAATAATTCCGCTATGTCATGTGTAAGGATATAGATGTCATCATTAAAACCATCGCCATTGGGTGAAAATGCATTAGGCACTTCCAAAATGGTATATGATTCAACAAATATGGTAACGGTATCTTTTTCTACACAACCGTCCGGACTGGTTACTGTCAAAATGAAAGTGGTTGTTTCTGTTAATTCAGCTGTTGGATCTTGTTCGGTAAAGGAAGAAATATTTGCAGGCGGTAAAATCAAGTTACCCGGTGTCCAGAAAAAGTCTCCTACTCCTGAACCATCAAGTGTAAATGTTTCTAAATATAAAACCGAATCGTCGTCACCCGCATTAGCAAAAGGCAATTCGCCTATTAATACATCGTAGGTAATGGTATCGGTACAGCCATTCGCGGAATAGGTAATTAGTGTAACATCGAACGTGCCGTGTTCATCATAAAAATGCGATGGACTTTCTTCAGTTGATGTTTGTCCATCTCCAAAATCCCATAAATATCCGCTTATTGTTCCGTCTACAATAGTTGATTGGTTGTCGAATTCGGCAGCAAAATTTTGACAAACATCATCCACATCAAATTCAGCAGTAGGTCCTGGAGCAACTTCAACTTCAAGAACATAATCTGATTCACAACCCGAGGTTGAAACAATATGTAAGGAGACTGTATACGTACCCCCAACCGCATATATGTGTTCAGGATTTTGCAAATCAGATGTTGAGCCATCGTCAAAAACCCAATCCCAATCAATTATTTCACCTGCATTTGTTGAAACAGATAAATCGTTAAATTCAACCCCTGTTCCCGCACAGCCTGTAATAAATGAATAATTAGCAGCCAATCCGTTATATATACCTACTTGGCCTAAAGCAGTATCGGCGCATACAAATCCCGGATTTACAATTAACATTACGTAATAGGTTCCGGTATCTGTATAGGTGTGAACAGGATTAACTTCTGTTGACGTTAAACCATCTCCAAAATCCCAAAAATAGGTATCACCACCAAGGCTATTATTTTCAAAATAAATAGTGTAATCATCACAATTAAGGAATACTGAAGTGGAGTCTATTTCAGTAAAAATTGCATCGCCAATTTCAATTTCAGCATCAACTAATGGAGTGCAAGCCACAACATTAAACTGAAAATCGCGATTGTGATCTCCAAGCCAAACGCCATCACGGTATTCTTTACAAACTACACCAACTACATACCTGCCTTCAGCAGTAGCAGTTCCGGTAAGTAAACCGGTTTCAGAATTGATTGCAAATGCAGGGTCTGCGGTAATCGGGTATAATTCATCAAAACCTGGGGCCCAATTTACACCTAGATATGGTGGTGGTGATGCAATTGCCGGTGCTGCGTCAACTGCAGTTGCACCTTCATAAGGCCAATAAAAAAAATAAGCTAGCGAATCGCCATCAGCATCGGTTGCTGAATGGTCAAATTCTATGGCATCGTTTAAACATATTACAGTAGGTGGAAAATCATTAAATACCGGTGATCTATTGCACTCAACAACAGAAGTTGGAGGCACATCTTGTGTACAAGTTGAACCTGTATTATCCGGTAAAATTAGATTTACTATACCGGCATTTCTACAACACCGCTGATAAACAACTATATAACCTGTTTCGGAAGGTGGTAAGAAAATAGTTTTAGTATAAATTGCTTGTTCTACACAAATATCATCAGGTGCGTCCAAACAAGGATTTTCCGATTCAGCGGGCACATCAGATATCACCGGGGCTGGAATTGTAAAGTTGAATACAAATTCGCCTTCAGGTGTAAAAACTGACATGTATGCGGGAGTGTCGAATGGCGTGGCACTAGTGCAGTCACGATACAATATAAGTTTTATTTGATATGTGCTATCTCCCAAACAAACATAGGTTATTTCGCCCCCGATAATATGGGTTGCTTTTGCCTGGTTAAAATATAACAAAAGTGTGAGTACAAGGAGGAGAGGCCTGAGGTTTTTCATTATTTGAGTTGGTTAAGAAGTTAAAAATAGGTAAAATAATTTACCTCAACAATGTCACACTACCACTTAAGGCTTGCTCAACGCCATCGCAAATGGTAATTAACCGGTAAACATAGGCTCCTACCTCCTGTTCAACCCCATTACCATCTGTTCCATCCCACCCATTTTCAAGGCTAGTAGTAGCGTAAATCTTTTCACCCCAACGATTGTAAATTTCCATGAGCAAAATTTCTTCATCTCCGAAGGTGATAAACCTAAATCTGTCGTTAATTCCATCTCCATTCGGTGAAAAGGCATTTACAGTGGTGTAATAAAAGCAGCTTGGAATTACATAAACCAAAGCTGTATCAACGGCTTTGCATCCCGATTCGTCGGACCCGGTTATAATATATTGTGTGGTTTTATCGGGCGAAGCTACCGGGTTTTCTATGAATGCATTATCTAAACCAAATGGTGGGTCCCAAACATAACTAATTCCACCTTCGGCATACATTTGAACTGGATGATTGCTATATACAATGGTATCAGGACCGGCAATAATATCAGGAGCAGGTAAAACATTTACTGTAAAAAATGCGGTGTCGCTGGTACATTCATCAGAAACCACAACAACATAAGTGGTAGTAGTTGTAGGAGATAAAAAAGTGGAATCGTTGTTATTTCCTGAAACTTCCACATCGGGCAACCATTCATAATAAATACCACCCGATGCAATATATTGAACGCTGTCACCTTCGCAAATAGTAACATCGGTTAACTCACTTGCCACAACAGGTTCAGGAACAATGATTGTATCAAAAAGTGTATCTGTACAACCTAAATTACTGGTCGAAACCAAAATGATGGGGTAATAACCGGCAGTATCAAAATAATATTCAACTGCATCGTCATTCACATAACTGCCATCCGGCAAATACCATTCAGTATTTACAATTTCATTCCCAATAAAAATAAATGAGGCATCCTCAATAATTCCGGTTTGTCCTATACAAGCATTATCAAAAACAAAATTGCTGTAGGGGGAAGGATAAATTGTTATCGTATCATATAATTCGGCGACACAACCATAAGAATTGGTGACGGTAAAATAAATTATATAATCACCTTGTGCATTATAACTATACAATGGATTTTGTTCAGTGCTGCCAAATCCATCCCCGTAATTCCAATCCCAACCAGTAATACTTCCATATAAAGTGGTAGACAAATCGGTAAACTGAATATCCGTATTCGCGCAGCCGTTATCGAAGCTGATATTGGCATCAAAACCGGGATAAATCCACACTTCCACATATTCGGTGTCGGAACATTCAGAGCCGGGCAAAACAATCAACATTACTTCATAAACGCCTGTATCAGGAAATACATACGTTGGATATTCTTCAGTGCTGGTATCAGTAGTTATACCATCAATACCAAAATCCCAATAATATTCATCTGAGCCGTAACTATAGTTTTCGAAAGTAACCGAATAGTCTGAGCAATCTTTTACAACATTTGGTGCATTGGCCACTGCGGTTGGTTCACAGTCTGTTACATTGAATTGAAAATCGCGGTAATGCGTGCCAATGAGCACACCCGCCCGATATTCTTTTACTGCCACACCAACAACAAACTGTCCTAACATGGTGGGTGTCCCTTCCATAAATCCGGTAATGGGATTGATGGTAAAAGCAGGGTCGGATGCAATCGGATAATCTTCATTAAACGGGTCGATAAAAAATACTTCGTTAAATGGCGGAGCCGGTGCGGGGTCCGGGTCGGGCACATCGGCAGTTGCTCCTGAATAGGGCGTAAAAAATTCGTAAACTAATTCATCTCCATCAGGGTCAGTTGCTGCATGGTCAAATTCAAATGGAAATCCTGCGCATAGTGAAACGGGAGGTAATGAATTAAATCTCGGACTGGAGTTAATTATTTCACCCGGGTCGGGAATATGGGTAGTATAAGTAGCTCCGGTAGCAACAGGGTCCACAATATTGATAATTGTTGAATTCCGGCAGCAGCGTTGGTATACCAAATCGTAACCACCTACTTTGGGAGGTAGATTTACCGTTGTGGTATAAATGGCTTCCTGCACACATAAATCGGGGTAAACATTCATACACGGGCTAACTATAGCCGGGTCAATTAACTCAGAACCAGGGAAAGTAATGTCGAGTGTTTGGACTAGATTACCGGACACATCATAAACATAAATTTGCAGCGGATCGTCGTATGGCGCGGCTTCCGGGTCGGCACAGTCGCGATAAATTTTTAGTGTAATGGTGAAGTTATTACCGGTTGTTCTGGTATAAATAATTTCACCCCCAATAATATGAAAGGCAAATATATTACCCCATACTAATGTGAAAGTGACGAGTACAACCAGTTTTCTCCAGTACATGAACTGCTAAATTACCTCAGGAAATTGTTAAAATCATTCACAGGAATGTCATTTCAGC
>Ga0209480_10002729_pt1 | contig 11896 bp, 9 predicted proteins | sample JI61114C2DNA_FD_187501 | JGI IMG/M metagenome (GOLD analysis project Ga0209480, IMG submission 187501) | Wastewater effluent complex algal communities from Wisconsin, to seasonally profile nutrient transformation and Carbon sequestration -... | ecosystem: Engineered > WWTP > Effluent > Algae...
AGCTGCTGATAGAGGGAATTATAAACTGCTGTTGGAATTTGCAAGGTCTTAATTTAAAATTCTAAAATTTGTCGGGGCATAAAAATTCAAACTAGTTTATGCTTTGGAAATAATGGTTAGAATACCGAAGCAACAAATCAATCAATGAAGTGATAAAGGGCCTGGTATTTTTACATTATAATCTAAACTTATTTAGTAAGTGAATTGTGAAAAGCAGAATATATAATATGGATTATTCTTAGATTTTACCAAAAAAAGTTATTTTTGTGTTAAGTAACCTGAGTTAAAGCACCACATATGAAAACTCTCATACTTACATTAGGATTAATTCTAAGTATTAGCGCAAAAGCTGCTGTAGAAATATTTTGCAGCGCACGATATCAATATCAAATTTACCATCCAGAAGAACCACCAGCTTATTATGAAGGCCCAACTATTGGCAAAGTTCCTATAGCAGGTACAGGTAGAAAGGCATATTATGAAACGGTTTGGTCAAATACCTATAGCTTTAATATTAGTTTTTACTCAGGGTATGAATTAAATGAGTATTATGGCAAAACAGCTTATAATGCAAATTCTATTATAGCTTTTATAAATTGGCCAAGTGGTGGAACAGAATTTGTTATTATTAAGGATTGGTATACAAGCCTTAAGTACATGACAGAAAATGAAATTAAGTATACAACCACAGGCGAGCGTATATATGACTTAATTGGTTATGATAGTGAGAATAGGTTGTGGCAAATTTCAATGTAAATATCTGTGACTTGAAATTTGTGTATATAAATTGATTGTGATTTATTGAAATTAATCATTAATTGAAAACATTAAATAAATTATATTTTTATTCAGTATTATTTTAATTCAAATTTATGAACATATTTGTAATCATTTTAATTGTTGTCGTTGGATATATTTTAATTAAATTTTTTTCAGATTTAAATAAAGATAATTCTGACCTTGGTAACACGTCATTTGAAACTAAATTTGAAATCGTTGTAGATTTGCTCAATGATTATGCATACAACGGATTAGGCATGGTTACCGTGCTTGACAAAAGGGCGTTCAATTTATATAAAAATGGTTCACACCAAATAATTATGTTCAGATATGGTACAGGCCATTTAACTATAACATGGAAATATAAGTATTTTCAAAAAGAAGTAGTCTACGAAAAAACATTCCACAACGTGCGAAACCTAAGTATATTTGAACAAGGTAAAATTGCCGAAGTGGTTATCAAAGAAATGCAAGTGGTAATAGCAAAGCACCAAATTGATGTAATGAATATTTAATTTCTTAAATTGAACCCGTAACTTTAGTAATGAAAATTATCCAAATTTTTCCATCATTAACGCCATTTTTTTTATTATTGATTCATACTCGATTTCTGAAATTCCAATTTTTTCACAAAATTGTAATGAATAATTGAAAAGTTTTTCTATATTTTCTCCTCCGGTTAAACAATACCCATTTATAGTCACTACAAAAAAATCCTTTTGGCTTTGATCTAGAGTTTTTAAATTATTTACTAAATAGTCATGACCCCCTGCAGCAGCTGATATTAAGATTGGATCGTCAATATCTAAATTAAGCATTTTGGCAGTGTTACTGATTGCATCCATTTGTTGCTTGTTAATATTGCCAGCAGATTTACCTAACATTAACATTATACCTATAATGGAAGCTTTTTGTTCTTTTGAATAGGTAGACGCAAATTCAGAAAATGGATTTTCTTGTTTTTTACGAAAAAAATTAAACATGGCCGAGATTTTTAGGATTATATTTAGTTTTTATTAAAATTTCAATGTTCAACAGAAACCTTTTCTGAATATATTGATTTCTCAGTATTAATATTTACAAAATAAATACCGGCGGAAAAATTGGTTAAGTCAAAAACTAATTTGTCAGATACGATTTTTGTTTTTGGTAATACTATTATTGCCTTACCTAAAACATCTGTTATTATAATTTCATTAATAGTTGATTTGTTTTGGAGCTCAATTACCAATTGACTATTTGTTGGATTGGGATATATAAGAATTTCAGATAAATCACTATTTATAACATCAACGTAAGTATCTTGAGTGATATTAAATGAATTACCCGCAATATTTATTGTTGTTGATCGGGGCCCAGCATAATTTGTGTCAACATCAAAATAAAAGGTTGTGGAACCTGTATACGGCCCAGGAATTAAATTAACCCAATCCGACGGAGAATTTGCTGACCATTCACAGAAGTCAGATGAAGCGGTTACATATAGGTTAGATTCACCACCCGGCCAGTCAAAATTGGCTTCAGTTGCGCTAATTGAATAAGTTTCTTCAATTGAATTTTGGGTTATAGTAAAATGTTGCCCGGATATGACGATATCAGAAACTCTGTCTTCGCAAATTTCGTTCTCATTTACCGAATAAACAACAGTTGAATTGCCTGTTCCGAAATATGGGGTTAATATATTAACCCATGCTGGAACTGTTTCAATATTCCAATCACATTCAATACCTGTTTCAATCGCAAAGGAACCTGAACCGCCTAGATAGTCAAAAGTTGCACCTGTTAAACTTAAATCCACTGTGCATTCCATGCTATCAATAACTGAAATAGTGCCCCAACAAGGCTTGTTATTCTCGAGAGTAATTTCCGGAAAAACATCCGTTGCATTTGCGGATATTAGTATGTTGTATAATCCTGAAGAAACCGTGTCAGGAATTGTGAAGGTTATTGAATTTGTATAAGAGTCACCTACTTGTAAAGAGTCAATTGTATTGGTCCCTAATAAAACATCATCCAGTAAGAGACAATCAGTAGAAAGCTTAAATCTGTTTAACAAATTACAACATGCTGTTATTTCACCGATATTGTTATAGGTATAATTAATTGTAATGTCTTCTCCAGCATAAATGGTTGTTGGGGTGACGAAGTTTATTATTGCTTCAATATCAGCTAAATTAGTTTCGTCAATAAGAATAATTGGAGAGCAGCAAATATTATTTAATTTTGTTTCTTCATCAATTTCCCATGAATAATCAATATAACTTAAAATATCATATGCACCAATAATAAATCCTTCAGGTATAGTTACATCAAATGAATAATTGTTAGAGATCCCGGCGGCGGGTGGACTAAATTCAAATGATTGGAATGGAATAGCGCCTGCATCAAGCTCGCAATCATACGCAACAGGATTTAGGTAAAAGCCCACTTGAACTAACGGAGCAGCTACATCAATGAGCCCAATATTTGATATATTTAGTGTAACTTCCATTACGCTTCCTACAACAACTGAATCTTCCGAAACGAATGAATTACATACTAAATCCGATAAATTTGGTGCAGAAATAGTAATGGTCTCACAATCTGTATTATTTGTTTCATCTAGTTCATAAATAAGACCGGTATCATCAACTTTTGCAATAATATAATAAGAACCCGGAAGAGTTGCATCAGGTATTTCTAAAGTAGGATCTTCAACAACTCCATCACCAGAAAGTACTGTTTCAATTGTAACAAACCCTATTGCAATATCATCACCCGATATATTGCAATCAGCGGATAAATAGTATCTTACTATATTTGAACTTAAAATGTCCTCATCCCCTACATTACTCACAAAAGTAGAAGCTTCTATTGACATTCCCGCTTCTAATTCATCTGGTTCTAAATCATAAATATTAATTAGTAAATCACTAAAACCTGTTGAACCTAATTGGTAAATAGTAGCAACTGAATCATTAAGTAAAATATGTCCAATTCTATCATATGGTGTTGGATTTTCATCTACATGATAATAAATATATGTAGTTCCTACTCCATCAGTCGGACTTGTTATTGTTATCCAAGGGACATCAGTTGAAACCATCCATTCACAATCCTCAAAGGATGAAACTAATATACCACTAGAAATACTATCCGCTGAAATTGTTATAGAGTCCGGTGCTAAGCTAAATGCGCAATCATCAGGATTTACATAATAAATTGGGTAGCAAGCTATATTATTATATTCGTTTTCCTCAACCATAACATTGAAAAAATCAACTATATACAATAAATAATATGTACCTTCTGGTCTTATTGCTCCTCCCCAACTCACTGAAGGACTAGTATAATCACCAGGTGTTATTGGATACATTGTTGTTCCAATAATATAGGAATCTCCAATATCGTATGTGCAATCATTTGATAAATACCACCTTTGTGAACATTCCGTAGTTAAATCAAATCCGATATTTTCTGAGCGGCATTCAAAAGTTGCAGGTCCTCCAATATCCGCTGGAAATATATTTGGAATTACTTCGTCGGTATATGCAGCTAAATCAGGTAAGCCAACAGGAGGTGCAATTGTGAATGGAACAAAATCAAAATTATTTTCTTCATTTGATTCAAGAGTTAGTTCGTCATGATCAACAAATACAATTACATAATAATCTCCATAAGTTACAACTGGGACGTCAAAATCAGGTGATTCTATCCAGCTTTCGCCACCCGGAAGATCGCTTTCAGTTGCTTGCCCTAAATATTGATCTAATGCATCATAAATTGAATCTGTTGAAAGAAATAAACCAGTATGGATCAGATCGGTCTCAACTATACTACTATTTGTAATAAAAATTTCTATATCGATATCCCATCCATAACCTGCTGTATCTAAATTTATTGAGGTAATGCTTGGTTGAAAATCATATGCATCCAGAGAAATTTCAATTGGAATGCATTCAATATTATTATTTTCAAATGGACCTTCATCTATTAAATCATCTGGATCTAAATAAACTAATATGTAATAAGTTCCTTCTGGTGTTCCTTCGGGAATAATTATCCATTCACTCTCATGATCATCTGTAAGAAATGGTTCTATATCAGGTAATTCATTTTCTAGTAAAAATTCATCCGCTCCATCATAATTGCAATCATTTGATAAATAATATCTTACAATTGGATCAGTTGCCTCAAACCCGCCTAAGTTTTGTGCCCAATATTCAAAATAAATTTCTGTTCCGGGAGAGGCAGGGTTGGGGTGTAATTCATACCATATAGCTGTAAGGTCCGCAAAGCCTTCTCCTAAATCTTCAACTTCAATTTCTAAACAAGCAGTATTATTTCCTTCACTTTCTTCAACCACTTCATCATCACCGTCAGCATCTGCAATAATATAATATGTACCTGAATAAGAGACTGAAGGAATATCGAATGTAAAATCATCTTCATCGTCATAGCATTCATCCAAACTACTAGTACTTACATAACCTAAATACTCGTCGTCATCCTCATCAAGGTCACAATCATCTGAAAAATAAAAATGCAATTCTGAATTATCTGCTGTTTCACTTCCACACTCATTATCTACAGTTGCAGTGATTGTAACTTCTTGTCCTTCATTTGGATCATCATCAGTAATTGAAATTATTTCAACATGTAGATCAGGAGCATCCAAATCGCCACCACCGCCACCGCCACCATCATCTTCTGCACCATATGCACATATTTGAAATGTTCCAAAATCATTGTTATTAAATTCCCAAACTCTGATCCATAAAGTTTCCGCTCCAGGCAATCCTGTTAAATGTAAAAAGGGCATAAATTCAGATAGAGGACTGTTTGTTGCGTCACAAGCAATTTCAGTCATTGATGTGCAAGTTCCAGTATAAACAGTCATCGCACAATCTTCAATTGTCCCTTCATTCATTGCTATGAAAACTTCTCCTGTTACCGGGATTGTTAACTTGAACCAAACATCACCATAACTAAATCCATCATCAGGACAATAGGCTAATGGAATCGCGGAATTAGTTGCATCCTCATTGTCACCCCAAGTAGGTGTACAATCGAAATAAACTGGTAATAATGTTGCATCACAGGGGGCATCATTTAATGGGGGATCACCAATGTCGCCACCTCCACCTTCTACTCCCCCAACGGCTCCATCACCGGCGTAAATACCTATCGCTTGTGGAATTTCTCTTGGAAAAAAAACAAATTCAGGAATAATCCATTCAGCATCACCAGCACCTGTCCTACCATAAAGTTGTGTAGAATTCCCACTATCAAGAATTAAAATATTTGATGAACTTACCCCAAATTCAGATAATATTGCAAATGCTTCAGTAGTATTTGATGAAGCGGCGGAAAAAATTATAATTGTATTGTTATCTTTTACTCCTATAATGGTTCTACGATCTTCCTCTGCACTAGTATAATAGGCTCCAACTATAGAATTATCAGCATAAATGTCTGAAGTTATTGGAGTTGGATAGGGGATGCACTCATCATCACAAAATTCACTTATGTAACAGTGGTCGTCATCAGTTAATTCAAGAATCCTTAAGTCAAATGGTGAAGGTGGAATTTTATCACCTCCAATTGCCCATCCATTTATTTTAATTGGAAATGACATTTTTGTACATTCATAAAAATCAATTATAGGATAAGCTTCACATACAAATCCTCCTAATTGTTCAATCACATCACTCCCAATTTCACCATCTATTAGCCCTAATAAATCTCTTAATACACATTGATAAAATGATCCATTTATTACAGAAAAACTTCGATCATCGTAAATACCATTAAAATCGTCCCAAAAATCTTCAGAAGTTTGTTTTAATAATAATGGATTATCTCCACCAAAAACACCTACATCCGTTAAATCATAGTCAGGCATACAGCCAAAAAATGGGACTTCAGTGCCAACCATAAAATTTAAATTTGCCCCTTCATTTAATTCTACTACTTGAACAAAAGCAAAATCATCGTAAGCGTTGAATAATGTTACTCCATAATCATAACTTATAACCTCATAATTAATATTAGGTGCAGGATAGGGTTCTGGAGCCTGTGAAAAAGATTTTAGACTAAAAAAAATAAACGAAATTGGAAGAATAAATAATATTAGCTTTTTCATTGTGTGTGATTGAAATGATTTAAACTAATTGAAAAAAAATAGAAGTTAATTGGTAAAGGATTATCAAACTTAATAACCTTCCTGTTAAATTCCTAGAAAGTGGAGTAATAAATTGATATTCACCGTAAATAACTTTATTAAATTTGTTTTACCCATGTTTTACCAAAAATATAAAACCCCTTGTAAATCAATGATTTACAAGGGGTTAAACCTGCTTAGCGTGATCCCGCTGGGACTACCGATTCAGTTCCCGATTGCACCCCATTTTTATATAATGCCCTGTTTATAATGGTTTCAACTTTTTGTTGATGCTTTCTAAAGTCAAATAAATGCAACAAATGAGGCAAATGTTTACCCGATTGTTTACCCGATTTCACTTTTTTGCTTACATTTACATCAATTAGCACAAACCACATATGGCAAGAGTTGTAAAGGTTTTTAGAAAAGATAAAATAAATAAGAAGGGTATCGCTCCGGTTAACTTTCGGGTCATAAAAGACCGGAAAATTTATTATATATCTACAGACATCAAAATAAGGGCTGATGAATGGGATGAAAAAAACGGCTTGATTAAGTCGAAACATAAGAATAGCGTGCGTTGGAACTCTTTTCTTATGACCAAGCTCGCAGAGTTAAATGACGATGTTATTGAAATGGACACCAATGAAAAGTCACTTACGGGCCGACAATTGAGGGATGGAATCTACGGTAAGAAACCAACAGATTTTTTCGTATTTGCCAATGAAGTATGTGATGAGTATAAATTGGCAGGGCAAATTGGAACTTACGATAAGAACCGATCTATCCTTGCAAAGCTCAAAACCTATCCTAAAAGTGGTAAACTATGCTTTCAGGACATCACACCTGAATTTTTGGAGGCCTATAGCCAATACCTAAAGACTGTTCACAAGAATAAAACAAATACAGTCAACAAGGATTTTAAGTTTATACGTAAGGTTTTTAATGATGCGTATAGGAAGGGAATAATTGAACATAAGGTTAATCCTTTCAATAATTATAAAATGAAAACTGAGAAAACGAACATTTGTTTTCTTTTAGAGGATGAATTAGCTCTTTTTGAAAGCGTCGTAGCAACCCCCGGAACCCGATTAGAGTTGCACAGAGATATGTTTGTTTTTGCAGGGTGGACAGCGGGAATCAGAATATCCGATCTTTTGCAATTACAATGGAAAAATTTTAACGGAACGCAATTAGATTTTACTATTAAAAAAACAAAAACGCAACTTTCTATTAAGGTTCCGAACAAGGGACTGGCAATAATTGAAAAATACAAACCAGATAAACCAAACAAAAATGCATTTATTTTTCCTGTTTTTACTGATGAATTGAATTTGAATAATCCCGTAGCGGTTGATAAAGCCATTAGCGGAGCCACAGCCTACATAAATAAGAACCTTAAAATAATAGCTGAAAAAGCTAAAATCGATAAAAACATCAGTTTTCATGTTAGCCGACATACATGGGCAACTATTGCTTTACGAAAAGGAGTAACGCTTTTAGCGGTTTCTAAGCTTTTGGGACATTCCAATATCCGTGAAACCATGATCTATGCTAAAATTGTTAATCCTGATCTTGATTTAGCTATGGATAAGTTTAATGAATAAAGCTTGGGTGGTTATTACATATCTCAGTTTCAGAGATTTTAATTTGTTATCTTGGTGCTTAAATAATGAGAAGATGAAAAACCAACCAATATCTGTGGTTTTAAGAACAAAACCATCTGAGACGGACATTCTAAATAAAATTGCTTCCTTTTTTAACCTCAGTAGCATAAAAGGCATTTTAATTATTAATGACCATTTCCCGGATAGATTAGACGTTAGCATTCCAAATATAAAAATTATTCAATTTCTAAAATTTATTCCAGATTGGAATGATTGGAACATTGAAATTATACCTAAAACTTATTAACCATATTATTTTTTAGAACACTCCTGAATTGTAAATTTTCGAAGTGTTTCAACTATCTAATATTTATGTCATTCAAAGCACCTATTATACTTCCATTTGGAACTGAAATTTTATACGACCCATCTTTCGGTTTATACGGGAATAGAATAGTAGAACCAAATAGTAAGCCCAACTGCACTCAACAAGGAGTAATTTTGTCTTATTTTGAAGATTCTGGCAGTTATGAAATTGTTGGTTTATTAGCCTCTATAAAAGGTATTTCTGAAAAAATACCTCATAAGGCCGTAAAAATCTCAAAATTTGGGCCAAATAACAAGGATAAAAAACAAAAACATAAAACCTATGTGCGGAAAACCTATGTGGAAATTCCAATAAATAAAAGAATAATGTTTGATCCTTTTTATGACAATAATATTTTAAATCGGGAGGAAAATATTCCCAATCCTTTATTATATGGATTTATTCAAGATTATAATGCCAAAACTAAATTTTACACTGTTTGTATTTTAATTTCTAATACTGTTATGGAAGTTTCTAGAGATGCAATTTCGGAAGCCGGAGCTGATTATGAATTTGTATTAAAGCAGAAGGCTGTAATTCCGATTATGATAAGCATTGCAGCAATAATTCTTATTCTGTTTACAATTATCTATATAATATTTTAAAAATAAAACTAAATCACAAGGCGATAAATAAACCGGCTTAATAATTTTTAATTAATCAGTTTTCAAAATTTTATAGGTAAGGCATTCTATTTTTTTGGGGATTAATGAAAATCATGGAAAAAAAACACATTAATGAAATTCTGGAAGAAAAGGTAAATGGAATATTTCTTGCTGCAAGAGAGGAAGCGCTTAATGAATTTGCTATAATTATAACAGCTAAACTACCTCATCTAGACCTTTTCCATCAATTAAAATTGTTAATGGAAGAATTTGATAGACTTGAATTATTAGAACAAGCAAGTGAACATCCTTATTATATACATAATCATGCAGCGCTGACGAACTTGTTGAATCAGTTTTCAAGCAGAGCATTTTTGTTAAATCTGGACGAATCTAACATTCTTTTTGATTGTATAAAATTGGGCAAGTTAAAATTGGAGGTATATACAAAGTTTGAAATAACAGCAAGAGCAATTCCTCAATATTCCTTTGAAGATTTCATGAATGGAGTTCCTAATACTTTTTTATTTGAATTAGGCATAACAAAGTTTTTTGATGAATTGGAATTGCATAAAATAATGAAATGGCAGGAAGAAACATTAATTGAAATAGTTGACCGTGAAACAAGTTTAGTTATTAAGAATTTACAAAGACAATGCGGTTCAATAGCTAATCCTGAAGAATTTCTCAAAGGGGAACTAGACAAAATTAATTTAATTAAGGAAGAATCTAAAACCGATATTGATGGAATCAAAAATCGGATTTTTAATTTATATTCTTTTAAAGGTCTAAAAAATAATAATTGGGATGCAAAGATATTATTGTATTACTATGAAAAATATATTCAGGATAGATGCGGGCACAAATTTATATCTCCCTCCAATGTTGGAAATATAACCGGAAAGAAACGGCAAAAGAAAAGTGTAATATTAGTAAATGAAATTACGATTTTTTATGTAATCCAAAAATTCCGAAATTGGTTAATAAATGTGATCGAGAAAAAAAGTTGGAATGATCCATATTTAATTTTTAATTGGAAAGACCAACTGGAGAAAAAATTGATTGAGATTAAAGCAAAAATAGAAACTAAGACTAAGGAGATTGATATAGAATTAATTAATACTCCTGAAAATAAGAAAGAACAAATGCTTTTTAAGTATTTCAACTTTTACAGAGTTTCATTTAACAATTTTCAATTTAAAAGATATTTTGAATTTTGGACAGGAATCACTGCTGACCTTTATTTAAGGAAGTTTACTACATATGGATATTACGAAGCTGATCCGTTAAATCAAATTAAGCTTATTGGTGAAGCAATATACATTCAAAAAATGGCTTGGCGAACAAATAGAAAATTTCTTGAAGTAGCACAAGATCATTTCTATGACTATATTGATATGGAGGAATTTACAAACGAAATACCTGTAATCCTTAGTCACATGGTATATGATAAAGTATTTTATGTAAATACACAATTGTTTGACAATCCTTTTATGGATGAAATTTGGCATTATGGTTTGCCTAAAGAAATGATGGAATTTAACTGCAGAGATCATCTGGAAGATTATCTGGAAGGTGTCTTAAATAAGCTCGAAGTTTTTTTAAAGGAAGCGGAACAAAATAAGGGAATATTATATTTGCAATCCCGGCTGAAGCAGATGAGATTAAGGAATTTAGACTACCGGAAAAATAGATTCACAGAACAACGCCATAAAATCCAAACCAAATATTCTGACCGATTTAAGGAGTATTTAGAAATTGAAGCGGAGTTTTTAAAAGAGACGAAGGATATTCCCGCAATAAATAATACTTATAATTTAAAAACCAAAGTTGAAAATTTCGAAACGATATTCCCGAATGAAAAAGCAGGAATTGTTATAAATCTTCTTGAAGACTTAAAACTTACTGTAAATGGTATAGTCAAAATAAGTCCAAGAGGTAAAAGCGCTCTTCGCGGTATTGCTGAGGCTTTGATAAATGCAAACATAGCACCCAAACTCAGTTTGGAAACTATTTATATGGCAATTGCCCAAAAAATTAATCTCGAAATACGATCTAAACTTGATGAAAGTGCTATAAGTCGTGATTATAGAAAGAAAGCAACTGCTTATTTAAAGGACTCTTAATCATTTTATTACACCCTTTATCAGGTCTTATCCCGCCCAAACTTTAAGACCTGATAGGTATGCTTTGTTTTACACCGTGCAATGTCGCACAAATAAAACAAAAGCAATATGAATGTAATAACAATTCAATCCGAAGCATTCGAGCAGCTAAAAAGTATGCTTGATTCAATTAACAACCGACTTTCTGCAAAAGAAAAGGAACCAAAGGAAATTTGGCTCGACAATCAGGAGATGATGCAAATGCTCAAGATCTCCAAAAGAACTTCTCA
>Ga0209480_10002731_pt1 | contig 11891 bp, 7 predicted proteins | sample JI61114C2DNA_FD_187501 | JGI IMG/M metagenome (GOLD analysis project Ga0209480, IMG submission 187501) | Wastewater effluent complex algal communities from Wisconsin, to seasonally profile nutrient transformation and Carbon sequestration -... | ecosystem: Engineered > WWTP > Effluent > Algae...
GCAACCATTTTGAGTACATTACTCGTATCAATTGCTGCTAACATAAATGTTCCGGTATTTTGATCAAAACAAGATGAACCACCAACGTAATACGGGAACTCAGCAAGATCTCCGCGGTTAATAATATCGCCCGTTACTTTATCTATTTCAATAATATAACGACCTAAATAATTAAATGATGAGTCATAAGTATCGTTTAGCGCGTATATTTTTTCACTAACATTGTCAAAATTAACACAGGTAATATTATTAATTGGTGCTGTAGTATTCAAAATCGTTTTTGTAAAGGAAAATACAGTATCTCTAACAGGAATGGCATATAAACACAAAGCAGGATCGGCAGTGAAACCTGCATAATAAATAATACCATTATTCGAATCAAAACCTATTGCATCACTAATTATTCCAATTGCACCAGGTTCGTAAATAGTGCCAATCAAAGTTTCTTCGCTTGTGTTAACATCAAATTCATAAATATTAATATACTCTTCAGTTTCCACTATAAGATTATACATTTTGCCTGTACTCATATCAAATTCTGATACATTAGAAAATGCCGAACCCTCCGTTAAATTTTCTTCAGCGGTTCCCGAATTAAAGGAATACAAACCTATGCTGTCTCCCGAAATTCCGGTGAGATAATAATTGGCGTTAAATGCATCAAATGCTGAAGAGGCAAAATAATACCCGTCCAAAATGGTTGGAGTTACCACAACAGATAATGAATCAAGTGCTTCCCACTGAATAAGGTCAATTTTTCCGGTTGAGTCGTTAACCGAAGCTCCGATGAGATTGATTTGCGCGTTAGCGCCGGTGTTCAAGGCAATAACTGCTGCAATGCCAAGTATAAGTTTTTTCATGAATCGTTTGTTTCCCTCCAAACACCGGGAAATGGAGAATGTTCAAGATTTAACTATAATTTCCACACCCCCCCCTAAAACCGCCAATTTCCGTTATAACCCTCATTTGAATATTCTGTAGTATCGTTGAAGGGCGCGATGTCCTACGCACGCTATAAAAACTCCGGGCACTGTGTGGGCTGTTCTCTTTGCATTTCCTTTGTGGTTTCGGCTGTTCATTTTGCGTTCCAGGACTTTGTTTGACGCACAATACAATAACGCAAATTTATATTTAACGCTTAAGCACTAATAATACTCCAAATAAAAAGTTTCTTGTAACCCCCGTTGTCGTGGAGTTTTTAACTCCAGACGCCACCCCGGTCTCCAGACCGAAGGACGTGAACTATGAAAGTGTTTAATCTGCATCTGTTGTATTAAACTTCTAATTAATTATTTCATATCTTTATAATCAGTAATCCTATATGAGCACAAATTTTCCCTGCATCGGAATTGGCCGTGGCAAACGGCAATTCATATATGCCATAGTGTTTTGTTTTTACCTCTTGCTTTCCAATTGGAACACAGTTGTGTACGGCCAGCATTTCGATTGGAGTTGGGCTAGCCAAGTTCATGGCACACATACGGATGCTATTAATGAAGTTAATTCCAATATTAAAGGAGATATATTGGTAACCGGAACATTTTACAGCACAGCAATTGATTGGGATAATACCATAGTGGTTAATCCATATGAAAATGAAAGCAACGGTATTTATTTAGGTAAACTAAATACACAAGGAGATTTATTATGGACTAACAAAATATTTTGTTCACCAAATGATTATCTTTCAAGTCCCCATTTTAATGATGCCGATTTAAATGATGCTGGTGATAGTTTTGTCAGCGGCAGTATTTTATACAATGGTATAACAGTTGACAGCGTTGTTTACCCAGCACCTGAGGATTACAATTACAGCGGCTTTGTTACACGATTTGATAACAATGGGAAATTAACCTATGCTCATGTTTTCGAAGATGGAGCTAATGTTAATTCCGTTGTGGCTGATCCTTACGGGGGTTTTTATATTATGGGTACCATGTATTGGTATTGTGAAAGTATTGATTTTGGTGATACGATACTAAATGCTAAAAACAACGACAATCAAGCATATATTGCACACTATAACAGTAATAATACGATTGATTGGGCGAAATTGGTGGAAGGCTATGTAGAATTTATTCGAGGTCAACTTACAACCAATGGCGACCTATTGATTTCAGGTGATTACAAAATTAATGGGTATTTAGATACCTTAACAATTGATAACTTAACTATAACCTGCCCACCATCCATTTACTTTTGTTCATTTTGGGGAAAATTAAACATGGACGGAGATGCACAATGGCTCTATAATATTGCAGAGCAGGATATTGGTATAACCACCAAATACATCACAAAGGAAGGGTATCAACAACGTATCATTTTCTACGATCCATTTATTATTGTGCAGGGAGATACTATTTATGGTAATGGTGCAGGTTATACTTCATTTATTTTAGCCGAATTTGATTTTAATGGCGTTTTACAAAAGGTACGAAATATTCCGGATTCCTACTATGGAGAATATTATTACCTTTACAAATCTCCTTTCGATAAATGGTTTGCAAGTATAAGCTTAACTAATACAATTGTTTGTGGAGGTGAAATATTAATTAATGAATCACTAGATTCGGATCCGGTTTTGATGGAATTGGATACGGCTTTTAATAGCATATCCTGTTACCAACAAGAATTAAATTATTCTTCTGATAATGCGCAATTTATTAACTGGGACAGGTTTGGCAATATGATAATGGTTGGCAATTTTTCCGGTGATACACTCGTATTTGGAGAAGATGTGTTAACTAATTATCAATTGCAATCACAATTTGATTATTATATTGCCTATGGTAATGATTGTGATACTGTTTTACATCAATTAACTATAGCAAATAATTTGTTGCATGCACCAGATGGTATTGCCTGGAATTGGTATTTTAATAATGAGTTGTTGCCCCAGGAAGTTGCACAGGATTTTTTACCATTACATGCTGGTTATTATACCGCAAGTGCTACTCAAAACAATGGTTGTGTAAAATGGACAAAACCATTTAGATATTTTGATGGGGTTGAAAACAATCCGATTTTCATTTACCCAAATCCGTCTAGTGGTAATTGCACAGTTATTTTACCGAAATCCAACACCTTTTTCAACATATTTGACCTTACAGGTAAACTTGTATACACATGTGTGCCATCTGAAGAATTCACACTTGATTTAAGTTATCTGTCTTCGGGGACTTATTATATTAAATCAGGTAATAAAGAAGCAGTTTATACAAAAAAAATCATTATTCTTTAATTTAAAATTATGTCGAAATTTACCCTCACCGACTATACATTGTTTTCAGCAGTTTTTTTGCAGACACAAGTTGTAAATGCGCAGGTACAGTATTTCGATATTGAACCCGATGTGGTTTTAGATGAAGATAATGCTTCCTATTTATTGGACATCGATCTAGATGGTAACATTGATTTAAAATTTGGTCACAGTGAAGGTTATTATAACTCTTATTGGGGTTACGTACCGCGTTATTTTGATATCGTTTTTGCCGGTGCGCTTGACATAGGTAATTGGATTGCAGGGAGTTATGCTTCAGCCGGCGGATCGGGTTCCACTTATTATACTTATCGCCCTTATCGGTTGCCATTTGGTTATCCGATTGGCGTTTTATTGAGTTTTCATGAGGAAGATGATCAATATGTTTCCTTAGTAGTTGTTTCACCATCAGGAGATATAATTAAGGACAAAGGAAATTGGACAGAAGGTGCAGAAGGTTATTTTGGTATCCGCATGGAACGCGAAGCGCATTATTATTATGGATGGCTTAGAGCAACAGTTGCTGACTCCGCAAAATCAATCACCATTCACGATTATGCCTATGAAACTATTGCCGATCAATCTATAATTGCGGGTGATACATTGGGCACAACAGCAATACATGAAACATCATCGCCATTGTTTGAAATTAATTGCGATGGCACAACACTGTTTATTCATACCAACATTGCTGTAAATGCAGGAAACGCCGAACTAATAATTTATGATTTATCCGGTAAATGCGTTTATAGCAAACAATTATCAGGAGGCAATCAATCAATTCAACTAACACTGCAAACAGGAATATATATCGCAACCTGCAAGTATAATGGCGATATAATTACCAAAACAATTTCAATCCTCTAATTCGACTTAAGCATTAAACGAATTGTAATAATTGGAGTATCACCATCCCCACGCCAACATAATCCGCACCGGCTTTTCGTTACTACAAACTTTCTAATAAAAATTTTTCCAAGTTGTAATGAAACTCCGTATGAAAATAATGTAGTTATAATGTAGTCCTCACTCCAAACCCGGCTGTTAATTAGCACATCAGCACATTTTCAAATTAGCACATCAGCACATTTTCAAATTAGCACATGAGCACATTTTCAAATTAGCACATCAGCACATTTTCAAATTAGCACATTAGTTCGTTTGTTTTCACTCCAATCCGAGCTAGGAGTTACTTATATCTAATCTATCACAAAAATAATGGAACCTCGTTGTCGTGGAGTTTTCAACTCCAGACGCCACCCCGGTCTTCAGACCGAAAAAGATGAGTTATGGTTATTAAAGCAGAATTAAATTATTCTTTCACCATCACCATTTTGATTCTTTGTACAAAACCATTTACAGATATTTTGCAATAAAAATTGCCACTTGCTAGATTAGGTATGTCAATTTCGTAGCTATATGTGCCAGCTTGTTGATAGGCTTCAACTACCCTTGAAACAGTTCTTCCACCAAAATCAAAAACACGAAGGTTAACAAATCCCGCTTCCGGAATTGTATAGGTAATTGTAGTTTTATCAGTAAATGGATTTGGGTGATTTTGTTTAAGATTATACCCGGTATATGTTTTTTCCGGTTCGATTATCGCAACAGGTTCGGTGGTGAGTTTCCATACTGATTCACCACATATATATGCTGTTGTTTAATTTACTTTTCTAAATCGATTAAATAAAGGATCGAGGTCAACTTCAGTCCATGAATCACCACCATCAGTTGTCATAAAATCGATACCCGGATACCAACAACCAACCCAACCTGTAGAATCATTAATAAAACCAATTCCGGTAACATCGATATCCGGATTTATTAGTGGCTTTAGTTCCCAGGTTAAACCACCATCAGTAGTTTTAGCAACTTTACTATCATCGGCAAACCCACCTTCAATAGAGGCATACCCAACATTACGAGAAGGAAAAGAAATTTTCCAATGCCAACCTCCTGTTTCGGGATTATTAAAAACCTTATCCCAAGTTGTGCCACCATTATTGGTATAATAAATTACAGCCCGGGATAAATTACCACCAACTACAATGCCGGTATCAGCTGAAAAAAAATATGTGTCAATTAAACTCCATGTTTCATCACTAAAATCAGTTGATTGCCAGGTTTGTCCGGCATCAGTTGTTTTTAATATTACAGTTGGACCTGCATATCTGCCAACAGCATAGGCAACAGAGTCGGTAACAAGATTAATTCCGCAAATACCTGCCGGGGGAGCACCTGTAATTGTGGTAACAGGAGTCCATGTTGTGCCACCATCATGTGTTTGATAAAGCGGGATGGTGTCAGTTGTTTCAGTAATCCAACTTCCCGGTCCGAGGTTGCCACAATACCCATTCATTTCATCAAAAAAACCGATTGATCTAAAAGCAGTCCCCGGCTGAATAATCAGCGTGTCCCAGATGTCTCCTCCATCAATTGTTTTGTAAATAAATCCATCAAGATTAACCATCCATCCGATGTTATCATTAATAAAAAAAATGTCATCATTTACAAATTGTGCTGCAGGCGCATTTGGCAGTTCCTGCCAGGTTTGTGCCTGTAATTTGCAAAACGTAAACACAAAAACGATTAAAATGGATGAATTTTTCATTTGACTTTCTTTGAGGTGAACGGATGAAATAAAATAGATAAAAATGAGTTAAATTTTAGCAACTGTAATTTCCTACAATTTTTTTGCCTGTGTATTAAATCTATTTAATTCAAATTTACACATTTTTTTTTATAATACATTACCTCGTAAAATCTAATAAATCAGGCAGCAGACTGGCCTATCCGCGCTGTTTATTAAAATTATAACAAGTTCCTATTATATTTTTGTGAATAATATTTCAAGGTGCCATCGGTTTAGGCGATTGCTTGCTTATTTTATATCTGCTTAACAAAATGAGCTATTTGAATTTCAAATTTTCAAAATAACCAATTAAATAAGAAATAGTAATTTAATCAGCAGGTCAAATAAATTTAGGTTTAAACAGCCGATCCGCAATCCCGATAGCATTCGACACAAAACAATCGATTTATTGTAAAACTTTTGCACCTGCTCTGATCAATCTCCGATTCAGCAGCATCGTTCCGGGACTCCGTCCTATGCATAATACCTTATCATAAATTATAATTGTAAAAAATAATTCCCACCATTATCGCATTTAAAAAGTGAAGCACTTTCCCCGTTGTCGAGGAGTTTTCAACTCCAGACGCCACCCCGGTCTCCAGACCGAACAAAAACCAGATTTAAATCATCACAATTTTTTTCACCAACTTTTTCCCTTGCTGATTAATAACTACTAAATAATTTCCCTTGTGGTTGAAAGGAATTTGTGTATGTAAAGATTCAAGATTTCCAACGTAAATTAATTTACCGGTAATATCATAAATATTCAGCGAGGTGTTTTCATTTAATTGGGTTAGGTCAATTATGATATTCGATTGATTACAATAAATAGTTACACCGGGTAAATTATTTTCGTTGATAGCAACATGTCCTCCAGATGTATCGGCCGTTTCAATTCCCCAACCACAAAATGTTTCAAATGCGTAATCTTTAATCACTAGTTGTTCATTTGAGTCAACTACGGCACATCTTATCCATCCATAATGCAGACAATCATTTTCATCGTAAAATTGAATACCCGCAAACCGGTCCTCACCATGTAATAAATTATAATTCCATGGATTACTCCAATTGGAATATAACCAATCTCCAAGCGGTTCGTAAGAAGTTGCAGATACTGTTCTTTGTTTTCTGGCTATATGAATTTGACTTGCATCAACAAGATTAAATGCATCCTCATTTATCATTACATTGGAAGCCAGCGGGTCAAGACTGGCGAAAAAATAAATGGTTCCTTTTGAAGTGGATGTAAAATATTGTGTTACCATGGCATTGTCACCAAAACAAAGTGCGCGCATGTTTTGTACTTCATTTAATATAGAGGAATAAGAATAGGAACCATAATAACCGCCCAACACTCCAAAAAGGCCACTATCTAAGAAAAATCGAAAATCATTTATACCGTTTAAATCAATATCAAGGTCAAGGTCGTCATCATTTTCTAATACAATATCAGGAACAATATCGGTGTATACAATTTCTGCCATCAAATCGTTTTTGGCGAATAAAAACGAACTGGCCATTAGGGAATAAGCGGTTAATTTATTGTGTTTCATGAGTTAGAATTGAAGTTAAAGTTAATACATAAACATAATTTTTTCAAAACGTTCAATCCGCATTACTTAAACATTAAATTTTATAACCCTGCTCTAGTGAATCGCCAATTCGCAGCCCCGGTCAAGCCATCAGTCCAATGCACTCCATAAGAACCTATGGGCACTCAGTGGGCTGTTCCCAATGCATTTCCTTTGTGGTTTCGGCTGTTCAATAATTTTTTTTAAACAATGCAAGGTTTCCAATAAAGTATTCCTACTATTTTTGATATTTGATATGAAATTTTTAGATTTATACCAAATTATAACTTATGAATTTAAAAATCACCATTGATTACATTTTCAGTATTACATCAACATTTAACACAACACGACAAGTGTTAGATTTTCCCGGCCTTGACGATTTGTATATTTATTGCAAGGGGTCTCTGGAAATTTCACCTCATAGAGTAATTAAACCTACTAATGACCCTAACGATTTAAACTGGCAAAATACCCTTCTGCCGGCACTTCAGAATCATCATAGTTTCAAAAATATTGAATTGGACATCCTTTACAAGGATAATTTGATTGGCGGACTGTCACAATGGCCCCCGGCAAGAGTTGAGACAGCTGAAAATCTCACAAAAGATTCGATAGCACGCATTAGTAATTTTTCTAAGCGATCAGAGCGTTTATTTTATTTTCAGATGATGATGAATAATCCCGGTGTTTATGAAATTGTTATGGATAGTTATTTCCCTGGGCAACCTGTTAGCTATATAAGTGAGCCGGATTATTTTTTAACTCAATGTTATGAAACTATGATGAAGTTTGGTACTGAAGAATTTCTTACATCAATAACTGTACAGCCTTATCACAGTCTTCCTAACTTTCCTATGTCTGATTATATGACCATTTCAAGAAAACCACCTGAATTACTTGATAGAGATAATCCTATTGATTTATCTCGTTATCAAAATCCTTTCCGCCGCTAAATCCTGGCGGTCATGTATGGTGATATAAAAATGGTTAGAAACGGAGAATAACCGAATTGGTTGACAGTGTTCCAACACCGGATAAAAAAACAAAACCGGAAAAACCACTACTCGGACTGAATAGGTAGTTGTATTTAAAATAATAGAAGAAGTTGAAAGCTAAGGATATTGCGATAAACTTCTTTTATTATTTAAACATTCCAAATACCACCCGATCTCCAGACCGATTTAAGTGAGTATTGAACTATGAAGCAATAAATTTATCCTAAAAATTAATCCTCTTTCAATGTAATTTTTATTCTACGATAAATCACACATCACTCATCACTCATAGCGCAATAATCCTGAAAAAATTCCGTATAACACATTTAATTAGATGCGATCACACCCAAAAAAACTAGGTTATACGGAATAAATATACTGTTGTGAAACGTGGATATTACTCAGATATAAATTATAACTTGGTAACAACCTGAATGTTTTTTATTAATTAATTTGCTTAATTGGAGGAGCCGCATTTTTACCAGGTACAATTTCTACACCTAAAATACACGCACCGTATGGGGCGGAGTTTGGGTCATCAATAACCATTGATATTTGAACATAACCTTGCACTGTGCCATCTGCTAATTTGCATAAATCAACAAATTGAACGCCCAGGTTTTGATCATCCAGCGTGTTTTCCGGCTCGTTAACTACAACCATATTTTGCCCGTTAATTTCTAGCGTATGGGTTGAACCATTGTCGCTATCAACTCTATAAGGCGGAAATTTGCTGGTAACTAATTCATATTTTTCAAGCATGGAGATATTTATTGTTAGCGGCGTGTTGGTATTGATAGTATTTGATGTTCGTTTCGGCTTCACTCTGAATGCAATTAAATATTGACCATACAATGGTGGTGCTACCCACTCATCAAATCTTCTGGATGCATCTTGTAAGAAAAATAACAGGAAATGCTCGCTCGGTCCTGCTTGTTCTTGATTGTTCCGAAACCAAAATTGTTGTGCCGGATGTATTTCCGGTTGATCTCCATGTTCATCATCTTGCACAAATGGACCATAAACGCATATAGTATCTTGTTTATCAATATACTTCCCTGCACTGCAATGGTCCTCATTATTAGTCATTACAAACCAACGCTCTCCTCTTACAATATCAATATAGGGAGCTATTTCAGCCCACATACAAGGTGAATTATTGGTATCGTCGCCGCAGGTATCGCCAGGGCTAAGACAACCCATCCAATCATCAGAATAATCAGTTTCATAAATAGGGTCATATAGATATCTAAATTCGTTGGAAACATGAATCATGAGATTCCAATCAAATGCTTGGAAGTCGCCAATGATTTTTTCTTCATCATATGCACCATATCTATTAAATCGCCCTGCTATATGTTGTTTTTGCGGGTAAGCAAGTGTCCAAGCTCCTTTTTCATTCGGAGTTGGGGAGCTGTTAACGGGATCATTGGCTTTAATTCCTAAAAGTGAATTTTGCGCAAATTCCCAATCATTTATCTGTGCATCTGTTGCCAATGGAATGGAATCCAAATTACGCTTATAATTGGTTTCTTCGCAACTATAAAGTAAAATCGCACATAAACAACTCAATATTGATTTTGATAATAAATTATTCATGGTTTTAATTTTAAATCTTTAATTAAATTGGATGCAACATTTTTTACAAAGCCAAATTCACCCATTGGTGTAACAGTTACACTTATTAAATAATGACCGGGATGGCCATGTCCTCCGGTTGCTTTAAATTCAAGTGTTGTATTAAGCGCAGATTGTGTAATGGTATGTTTTGCAATGAAGTCATCACTGTCATACCAATGATTACCATCGTCCTCAAATAAACTAAGCACAGGAGAACCTTCAAAAATAAATTCGTCACTAAGGGTTTTAACCTCTCCTTTAGTCATACTTGGTAAACCACGTTTTACGCCATTAAATGTAACATATAATTCATCAGTAAAAAATTCAGCCTGTTCAATACAATTAATTGAATTAAGACGTAAGCGGGCGGTTGATGGAGTTGCTTGCTCTGAATCAACTGAAACACTTATGGTGTAATGAGCATCAATTGCCTGACCGGAGGTTGATTCAAAATCCAATGTAAAATCATTTGTTGTTTCGTTGATGGTGTGTTTAGCGATAAAGTCATCACCATCATACCAATGGTCGCCATCATCTTCAAACAAACTTAGTTGCTGTGAACCTTGAAAAGTAAATTCAATGTTGAGCGATTTTGTTTGTCCTTGGTTCATGTCCGGTAAATTGACTTTTGTGCCATTAAATGTCACAAATAATTCATCGGTAAATGATTCTGCCTGACTAATGCAGGTGATAGATTTTAATTTTAGTAAAGCCATGTTTATAAATTTTAGGGTTAAAATAATTACTTCGTAAACACAGTTATTTCACTGTGACATAATTAAACAGCACTTGAGTTTTCCAAAATGTATTCAATTAAAATAGATATTACATTGACATCAACAATTTATGATAATTTTAAATTGATGCAAACAATGGTATAATTAGCAGGTTGTATACTAAGTATATAATTACTTTTTTCAAATGTAAGCCGTATGTTGCAAACAAACAACATTTACAATCAAATTCACGGTAAACCGTTAATGGGGAAAAATTTAATTTTTGTGAGATGAAATACAAATTACTTAAACAATACAGTCATTAAATAATACATGCGTTTATTGGTGATTTATATATGCCAAATGAATTTGCTTTAAGGAATATCTGATTCATTACCTTCCCAAGACCCTATCCAACAGACACCACATTAACGCAAATTATAATTATAAAAAATAATTCCCACCATTATCGGAATTAAAAAGTGTAGCACTATCCCCGTTGTCGTGGAGTTTTCAACTCCAGACGCCACCCCGGTCTCCAGACCTGAGTTTGTAATTATTGGATTCATCTATGTGTTAGGGCGTTTGAGAATGTTGATACAGAATAGCGTTGACATTAAATTATAAAAATAATGTCACCCCTACCGGGGTTTGATTACTACTTACACATGAATTTTTTAAAATAATGTCACCCCTACCGGGGTTATTTAACTACTCTCATATCAGTTATTAAAAATATGTCACCCCTACCGGGGTTATTTAACTACTCTCATATCAGTTATTAAAAATATGTCACCCCTACCGGGGTTATTTAACTACTCTCATATCAGTTATTAAAAATATGTCACCCCTACCGGGGTTATTTAACTACTCTCATATCAGTTATTAAAAATATGTCACCCCTACCGGGGTTAATTAACTACTCTCATATCAGTTATTAAAAATATGTCACCCCTAAAGGGGTTAATTACCTACTCTCAAATCAATTATTAAAAATATGTCACCTCTACATGGTCGGTAGGTAAACCAAAAGTGGTTAGTTAGAAAATGTATTTACTGCAGTTGTTTAGCTCAACCCTGCTCTGATGAATC
>Ga0209480_10002733_pt1 | contig 11888 bp, 6 predicted proteins | sample JI61114C2DNA_FD_187501 | JGI IMG/M metagenome (GOLD analysis project Ga0209480, IMG submission 187501) | Wastewater effluent complex algal communities from Wisconsin, to seasonally profile nutrient transformation and Carbon sequestration -... | ecosystem: Engineered > WWTP > Effluent > Algae...
CGACGCCGTACGAGCACGCATTTTATCAGCTGGGTGCGGGGTCGTCGGCGTTCTTCCACAGTGAGTGGGACGAGGCGGCGCGGCTGTGCGACGCGGCGGCGCGTGGTTTTCGTACGGAGTGTCGCGGGGCCGAGTACGAGGCGGCGGTCGCGGTGGTCTTCGGGCTGCAGGCGCGCGGTCAGGCGGGGCAGGTCGCCGAGCTGGTCGCGCGCATCCCCGCGGCGATCCGCGACGCGGACGCGCGCGGCGACCTGTTCGCGGCCAACAATTATCGCGGAGGCTTCCACAGCCTCGCCCGCATCGCCGCCGGGCAGATCGCCGAGGTCCAGGCCGACCTGCGCAAGGTCGTGGAGACCTGGAAGCCCGGGTTCTATCAGATGCACGCATATCACCGCGTCTTCACCGGCGTCGCGGTCGACCTCTACACCGGCGACCCGCGGTCCGCCGTCGCCCGCATCGAGCAGGACTGGCCCGAGCTCAAGGCCGGCCTGTTCCTGCGCATGGAGCTGCCCGCGATGGAGCTGCGCTGGACGCGAGCCCGCGCCGCGCTGGCCCTCGCCGCCCAGCAGACCGGGCGCGCCCGACAGGCGCTGCTCGGCCAGGTCCGCGCCCTGATGCGCTCCATCGCGCGGGCCACCACGGCCGCCGCCGGTTCACACGCGGCGCTGCTCGCCGCGGGCCTGGACGTGGTCGAGGGCCGACGCGGAATGGTCACCGTGCGGCTCCGGGCGGCGCTGAGCGGCTATACGGCCGCGAACATGGCGATGCACCGCGAGGTGGTCCGCTGGTGCCTCGCGCAGCGCCTCGACGGCGAGGAGGCGCGGGTGATGCACGCGGAGGTCGACGCATGGATGCGCAGGGAGGGCGTCCCGGCGATGGCGCCGCTGGCGGACGCGCTGGCGCCCGGGCTCGGGGAGGGTGTGAGCCCGAGATGACCGTATATGACGTCATCATCGCGGGAGCGGGACCCGCCGGCAGCGCGCTGGCCATCGAGCTCGCGGGGGCCGGTTATTCGGTGCTCTTGATGGACGGGGCCCGCTTCCCGCGCGACAAGGTGTGCGGGGATTATGTCAGTCCTCGCGGCCTCGCGCGCCTCGAGGCGCTCGGCTGCGGCGACGCGGTGCGCGCGCTCGCGTGCACGCCGATCCGCAGCTCGCGCCTGTATCTCAACAGCGAGCGGCTGGTGAGCGGCAGCTTGCCGCGGGTGGCCGGGCTGCCGGCTTACGGGCTGGCCATCCCGCGGCGGGACCTCGACGAGCTGCTGTTTCGGCGGGCGCTGGCGGCGGGGGCCGAAGGACGCGAGGCCTGCCGCGTCTCCGGCTTCGAGGTCACGGGTGCGGGCGTCGAGGTCGCCGCGGTGCGCGAGGGCAAGCCGCACCGGGCGCTCGGAAGATTGCTCGTCGGAGCGGACGGGGCGACCTCGGTCGTCGCACGGACCGCGGGGATGGGCATGAACGACTCGCGCTATACTCTGGCGTCGATCCGCGCGTACGCCCACGACCTGACGATCGATCACACGATCATGTACTTCGACGAGAAGTACTTCCCCGGTTATGGCTGGGTGTTCCCGGTCCGGCCCGGGCTGTGCAACATCGGCGTGGGCATGGTCAGCGAGCCGCTGGTGCGGGGCGGCCTCAAGCTGCCGGAGTTCTACGCGAAGTTTCAGCGGTTCGTGATGCACCTGGGCCGGGCCCACGGCGTCGAGCCGCGCCTCGGCCCGCAGCGAGGCTGGCCGATCCGCAGCTACGGCGGCGCGCACCGGAACTACTTCGAGCGCGGCCTCCTCATCGGCGAGGCCGGCTGCTTCGTCGACCCGATCAACGGTGAGGGTATTCCACTCGCGCTGGAGACCGCGAGGATCGCCGCGAGCACCATCCGCGCCGCGTTTCGGCAGGGCCGCTTCGGAGCCGCGGTGCTCTCACAATATGAGCTCGATTTCCGCGCGGCCCTCGATCCCGATCTGGCGATCTCCGACCTCGCGGTGGCGATGATCCGCAATCGCCATCTGCTCCCCGTGTGGTTGACCTCATTTCGCGGGATGTGCCACACCGCGCGCAGCGACCCTCACTACGCGCAGATCACCGGTGGCATCCTCGGCGGCGTCATACCGGCCAGAGCGGCGCTCACCCCCGAGATGTTCGCCCGCACCCTCCGCCACGTCCCCGGCTTCCTGCGCGAGATGTTCTCCCCGGGCGATCCGAGGCGCCCGGCCGACCGGCTCGCCGAGGGCCTGAAGCTCCTGCGCTGGCAATACGACCTGGCCCGCGCCGTCGTGCGCGACGGGCCGTGGTTTCGCGCGTGGCTGGGCGAGGTCGAGTCGAAGCAGCGGCGACTCGCCGCGCAGGCCGTGCGGTCCGCCGTCGCTGGCGCCACATAGCGCCGACCTCGACGGTCGCGCCTGGCCGCCGATCAGTCCTGGGTCAGCGACTTGTTGTACAGGTCCTCGCCGGTCTGGGGGTCGATGAAGCGGACGTTGACGGCGTCGGCCTGGGGATCGAAGGTGAGGATGACGGCGCGCGGCTTGTGGACGCCGTAGTCGAACTGCGGGGGGTCCAGGAGGGTGAGGAACTCGGGGATCGGGTTGGTGTTGCCGCTCGTGACCGCGATCTCGCGGGTGCGGCGCGAGAGCTGGTCGCCGGTGGGCTCCAGGCGCGAGACGAAGCAGACGTGGAAGTCGCCGGACAGGAACCACACGTTCTTGATGTCGTGCTCGTCGATGTGGTCGAGCAGGGCCTGGCGCTGCCCGGGGTAGCCCTCCCAGCGGTCGTTGGCGGCGACGTCCCAGGGGAGCGGCATGTTGGTGATCGGGACCGAGTTCATGATGATCTTGAAGTGGCAGGGGCTGTTGAGCAGCCGCTCCTGCAGGAAGGCCATCTGCTCGGGGCTGATATACTGCTTGAGCGAGGGGCGCCGCTCGTAGCGACAGTCGAGCACGATGATCTCGGCGGTGAGGCCCCAACGAAAGCTGCGCCACAGCCGATAGTTCGGGCCCTGGGCGTCGATCGGGAGGGTCTCGAAGTAGGCGTCGAGGGCGTTGGCGCGCTTCGCCAGCTGCTGCGGATCCATGGTCTCGCGGTCGAAGTTGCTGTTGTCGTCGATCTCGTGGTCGTCCCAGGTGGCGTAGAGGCCGGCGCGGGCGAGCGCGAGCTTGTAGCCGTCCGCGCCGAGGTACTTGCGCCAGCTGGCCCTGAACTCGGCGAGGGAGGTCGCGCCGTCGTTGTAGGCCATGTCGCCGAGGTGGATGAACATATCGTAGTACTCGTCGGCGGTGACCGACATCGACGGCCAGTCGAGCGAGGCGCCGTTGCAGGAGGCGAGGGCGAGGGTGAGCGGCTCCAGGACCTCGTCGCCGATCGCGGTGCGAACCTCGCCGATCAGGCTGCGCGCGGTGAAGGCGTCGGGCTCGCCGGCGAAGACGCTGTAGTAGTACCAGGTGCCCGGGCAGAGGCCGTCGACGCTGATCTTCATGTAGCCGTCGGCGCTCGGCGTGACGGTGGATTCGTGGATGAGGTCGACCTCGCCGTCGGCGCGGCCGCTCCGCCAGATGCGCAGGGTCTTGGCGGCCGCGTCGGCGATGAAGACGGCGAACATCGCCGAGTCGGGCTTCATCTCGCCGGCCATCACGGCGTTCGGGAAGAGGGCTGGATCGAGGGGGACGGCCCAGGGATCGAAGTCGATCAGCTCGCCCTCACAGGCCTCGGCGCTGCCGGTGGTGGTGTCGTCGGCGGTGGTGGTGCCGTCGTCGGTGGTGGTGCCGTCGCCGGTGGTGGTGCCGTCGCCGGTGGTGGTGCCGTCGCTGGTGCTGGTGCTGGTGGTGCTGCTGGGATCCGTGCTGGCGCCGCTGGTGGTCGGCTGCGCGTCGCTCGTGGGCCCGCCCTCGCTCTCGCCGGTGGTGGTCGAGCCCTCGCTGGCGCCGCCGACCGGGTCGTCGCCGCAGCCGACGAGCAGGGCGGCGCTGCCGAGGCCGAGCCGTAAGAATTCGCGGCGATCGAGCGTGGCGGCGGCGGGGGTGGTGGAGCGGGGAGCCTTCGGGTCGGTCATCTTCGCGCAGGGTACCCGAAGCACTTTTCCGAGCTGTATCGGCTCTGAAACTTGTGACGCATGCCCCGCATTCGCGGACCGTGAAGCTGCTCGCGGCGCGGGGCCGAAGCTCGCGGATGGGCCATCAGACCGCGTGTAGGGGCAGCAGGGCTATTCTTTCATTTTCGCGCTTGGCGGCGCGAAGACGCGCGGGCATGCTCCCGACTTCTTTGCGGAGGTCCTGCTGATGCGCGTTCATGTCCTGTCTCTCTCCCTGTGTTTGACCGCGCTCGCCTGCGGCGGCGACGGCAAGGCCGATTCCGACCCTGGCACCGGCGGTGCGACCGACAGCGCCGCCGACTCGAGCGGGACCACGGCCGATCCCGGTGCGACCACGAGCGTGGACCCGAGCACCGACCCGAGCACCGACCCGAGCACCGACCCGACCGCCGATCCGACCGAGGCCCCGGCGAACTGCGGGGACGGCACGGTCGACGCCGATGAGGAGTGCGACGCCGGGGCCGCCAACGCGGACGACGGCGCGTGCACGAGCGCCTGCAAGGACGCGATCTGCGGCGACGGTCTGGTGCAGACGGGGGTCGAGGAGTGCGACGACGACAACCTCGACTACGGCGATGCCTGCGTCGCCAGCTGCAAGCTCGCCGAGTGCGGCGACGGCTTCCTCCGTCAGGGTGAGGGCTGCGACGACGGGAACGACGTCGACGACGACGGCTGCACCAACGCGTGCGCCCTCCCCACCTGCGGCGACGGGAAGGTCGATCTCGGCGAGGAGTGCGACGACGACGATGCCGACGACAGCGACGACTGCCTGAGCACCTGCCAGGCGGCGAGCTGCGGCGACTCGATCGTGCAGGCCGGGGTCGAGGAGTGCGACGACGGCAACGACGACGAGCAAGACGGCTGCACCAGCGACTGCAAGGGCGACGGCGGCGACCCGGGCTGCGGCGACGGGATCAAGAACGGCGATGAGAGCGACGTCGACTGCGGCGGCTCGTGCAACGCCTGCGCGGACGGCGAGGGCTGCGGGTCCGGCGAGGACTGCCAGAGCGGCGAATGCAGCGGGGGTGTGTGCGGCGGCGGCGGCGGTGTGACGCTGATGCCGGTGGACTGCGCCCCGGCGATGGTCGGCGTCGACGCGGCGTTCGCCGGGGCGATCATGGGCAACTGCGGGTGCCACGGCGGCGGCGCGGGCGGCCTGACCTTCAGCGACGCGGCCAGCTTCAAGGCCGCGACCGTCAACATCGACGCGAGCACCGCCGACATGAAGCGCATCACCCCCGGGAAGATCGACGAGAGCTACGTGCTCTACAAGCTGCACGGCCAGCAGGCGAAGGTCCCGGGCGGCGGCGGCGGTCTGATGCCGCAGGGCGGCGCCCAGCTCGGCGACGAAAAGCTGTGCCTGATGATCAACTGGGTGAACAGCATCAAGTAGACCAGCCGCTCAGCGCTCGCCGACGAGGCGCAAGAACCACTGCTCGGTGATGTGGTCGATGCGCCGGCCGCTCTCGCGCTTGGCCGCGGCGGCGAGCAGCTTCTGGCCGCCCGCGTCGCCGGCGGCCCACAGGCTCGACGTGCCGACGATCAGCAGGTCGGTGCGGGCGTTGAAGGTGGCCTGGACGCTGGCGCCGGCCTTGCGGGCGAGCGCGGCCGCCTTCTCGCGGGGGATGCCGAGGCGGCCGGTGAACACGACGTTGCGGCCCGAGAGGGTCCGCGGGCGCGAGGGGCGGGCGGGCGCGACCTCCCGCGCCGCGCCCTTGAGCGCGTCGGCCATCGCGCGGGCGCAGTCGAAGCGGCTCGAGCGGGCGCCGATGGCCCGGGCGATGACCGCCCTGGTGACCGTCGAGCAGCGCAGGGTCCGCACGTCGGCGACGCGGATGGGCTCGACCTTGCCGGTCATGAGCACGGCGAGCACCTGCGCCGCCTGCCAGAGGTCCTCGCGCACGTCCCAGCGGGCGCGCAGCTCCTCGCGGATCGCCCGGTCCACGAACCAGGGCGTGAACGCGTCGGCGGCGACGCCCTTCCTGGGCCCGTGGGTGGTCAGGCCGAAGTCCCCGAGCTTGAGCACGGTCGGCTCGCCGCAGGCGAAGACGTTGAAGGGGGTGATGTCGCGGTGGAGCGCCCCGGAGGCGTGGAGCCTGTCGATCGCGCCGAGCAGCTTGCCGACCTCGGAGATGGCGCGCGCCTCGGGCCAGGCGCCGTCGCGCTCGACGACGTCGGCGACGGTGCCGCGGTCAGCGAGCTCCATGACCACGGCATAGGCGACGTGGGCCCCGTCGAGCACGGGGAAGGTCTCGTGGACCTTGACGACCCGGGGATGGTCGCCGAGCAGATGGGCCATGTAGGCCTCGCGATGCCAGCTCTCCTGGTCGCGCGTGAGCTTGAGGCACAGCGGGCCGGCCAGCCTCGCGGTCGTGCACCGCCAGACCGAGCCGAAGCCGCCCTTGCCGAGGAGCTCACCGAGCTTGTAGTGCGCCCTGGTCTCGGGGCTCTTGATCGTGCGCGCTGGGGTCCTGGTCGTCATGGCCGGGGCCGAGGTTAGCGTGAAGCGACGGCGATCGGGATCCCGGGGTTGCCGAGCGGACGTAGGCCTGCCACATTCCGCGCCATGAAGACTATCGCACTCCTTGGCCTGATCTCCTCGCTCCTCGTCCCGGCCTGCGGCGACAGCGGCGGCCCCGCGACGGACTCCGGCGCGGCCAGTGACACGTCGACGAGCGGGACCACCACCGCCGAGCCCACCGGCACCACCGGGACGACCGGGCTGACCGGCACGACCGGGACGACCGGCATGACCGGGACGACCGGCGAGTCCACCGGCGCGACGGCGAGCAGCACGACCGACGCGGGCAGCACGACCGACGCGGGCAGCACGACCGACGCGAGCACCGCGGGCGCGACAGAACCTGGCACTTCGGACAGCTCGACCGGGGCCCCGATCGGCGAGCCGCTGACGATCGCGCTCAAGGAGGTGTACGTCTACGCCAACTGCCAGCCGATCGTCGACCCCGACAACATCATCGGCTTCTGGACCGTCGTGTACGACAACAGCCAGGGCCTGGCGGACGGCGCGGCCGAGCTGACCAGCGCGACCCTGCACCTGTCCCTCGACGACAATCCCAGCGAACACGAGATCGCGGTCACGCCGACCGCGAGCGGCCCGGTGCCCGCGGGCATGAGCGTCGAGCAGGAGCAGACCAAGCAGAAGGGCCCGCCGACCCCCGGCTGCGGCATCTGTGACACGCCCTACCGGCTCGACCTCGTGTTCACGAGCGGCGGCGTGGAGGTCCCGGTCTCGCACGAGGCCATCCTGGGCTGCGTGTATTGAGGCTGTCCCTCGGGACAGGTACGTTGCGCGAGCGGGCGCGAGCGGGCAAGCTCGCCGGGCCATGACGGTCGCCGCTCCCGCTCGCTTCCAGTTCGACAACAGCTACGCCCGCGACCTGGAGGGCTTTTATGTGTCCTGGCAGCCGGCCACGGTCCCGGCGCCGCGCCTGTTGAAGTTGAACCGGGGGCTGGCCGAGGAGCTCGGCCTCGACGTCGAGGCGCTGGCGGGCGCGGCCGGGGCGGCGATCTTCGCCGGCAATCTCGTGCCGGAGGGGGCGGCGCCGCTGGCCCAGGCCTATGCGGGCCACCAATTCGGCGGCTTCTCACCGCGGCTCGGCGACGGGCGCGCGCTGCTGCTGGGCGAGGTGATCGACCGCCATGGCCGGCGGCGCGACATCGGCTTCAAGGGCTCGGGCCGCACGCCGTTCTCGCGGGGGGGCGACGGCAAGGCCGCGCTCGGGCCGGTGCTGCGCGAGTACCTGCTCGGCGAGGCGATGGCCGGGCTGGGTGTGCCGACGACGCGCGCGCTCGCGGTCGTCGCCACCGGCGAGTCGGTGTACCGCGAGCGGGCGCTGCCCGGGGCGGTGCTGACGCGGGTGGCGGCCAGCCATGTGCGGGTGGGCACCTTCCAGTGCTTCGCGGCGCGCGGCGAGCACGAGCGGGTGCGCCAGCTGGCCGACTATGTCATCGCTCGCCACGACCCGGCGCTGGTCGGCCAGGACGACCGCTATCTCGGCCTGCTGCGGGCGGTGGGCGCCCGCCAGGCGGCATTGATCGCGCGCTGGATGAACGTGGGATTCATCCACGGGGTGATGAACACCGATAATATGACCATCTCGGGCGAGACCATCGATTATGGCCCCTGCGCATTCATGGAGCGTTATGACCCGGGCGCGGTGTTCAGCTCGATCGATCACGGGGGGCGCTACGCCTACGCCAACCAGCCGGGGATCGCGCGCTGGAACCTGGCCCGCTTCGCCGAGACCCTGCTGCCGCTGCTCTCCGGCGAGCACGAGCGGGCGGTCGCGCTGGCCATCGAGGTGATCGATGCCTTCCCGGCGCTGTTCGCCGCGGCGCTGCTCGGCGGTCAGCGGGCCAAGCTCGGCCTGGTCCAGGAGCAGGCCGACGACGCGGCGCTGGTCGAGGACTGGCTGGCGCTGCTGGAGGCGCAGCAGGTCGACTTCACGCTGGCCTGGCGGCGCCTGGCCGGGGCCGCCGGCGGCGACGCGGGGCCGCTGCGCGCGCTGTTCGGGGAGGCGCAGGGGATCGACGCCTGGCTGGCGCGCTGGCGGCTCCGCTGCGCGGCGGAGGGGGGCGACGGCGAGGCGCGGGCGCGGGCGATGCGGGGCGTCAACCCGATCGTCATCGCCCGCAATCATCGCGTCGAGGAGGCCCTCGCGGCGGCGGTCGAGCACGACGACCTCGGGCCTTCGAGGGCCCTGCTGGCGGCGCTCGAGCGGCCCTTCGTCGAGGGCCCCGACGCGGCGTATTACGCCGAGCCGGCGCCCGCGGCGGTGACGGCCTGCTACCAGACCTTCTGCGGCACCTGAGGCGTCGCCGGCGCTGTCACTTCACGTCGACGAGCGCGCCGGTCGAGCGACCGTAGAGCTCGGGGATGTACATCGCCTCGGCGCGGGCGGGGGGGAAGGCGTAGCGGCCGCGGGTGGTGCTGCGCAGGTGGATCGTGTGGCGGTGGGTGCCGGGCGGGAGCTCGTCGGCGAACAGGACGACGCGGTCGCGGCGCAGCTCCTCGTGGTTGAACCAGTGGCCGTCGACGCCGGTCAGCGGGGCGGCGGCGCGGCGGCCCTGGCCGAGGTCGAGCTGGACCGGCTCGAGGCCGGCGGGGATCGGGACGTCGACGACGAGGTAGGGGACGCGCCGCTGCGCGCGGAGCTCGAGGTCGAGGGCGATCGGCTCGCCGGCGGGCAGCTCGCCGCGCAGCGGGCCGCGGCGACCTCGAAGGACGCGGGTCAGCGCGAGGCCCTGGTCGCGCGCCGGCAGGTCGTCGCCCGCGGGCGCCCAGGTCACGCCGAGCCGGTAGTAGAGTCGGCCCTGGCCCTGCCGCTGCAGCACGACCGGGAGCAGGCCGCCTGTCTCTTCGGTCATGTGCAAGAGCTCGGTCATCGGCGCGTACGCGGCCGCGGGGGCGGCGGCGCGGCCCACGAGGGCGACGTCGAGGACGCTGCGACCCGCGAGCCAGGCGCGGGCCTGCAGGTCGGGCGCCGTCGACTCGTGGAGCCTCGCGTAGTCGGCGAGCGCGAGCAGGGCGTAGGCGTTCTCCTGGGTGTTGCGCCACGCGCCGCCGCGGCGGCGGGCGAGCAGGCCGCGGGCGAGCTTGGCGAGCACGGGGTGGTCGGGGCGGACCTGCAGCAGCGCGAGCAGGACCATCGCGTCGCTGCGGGCCTCGGAGTGGAAGTAGGCGTCGTGGCTGCGGCCGGAGGCCTCGACGGTGCGGGCCTCGGAGGGGCCCTCGTCGAGGCCGCCGAGCAGCTCGTCGGCGAGGGTGGCGACGGCGGTCTGGCGCGGGTCGTCGCGGTGGAGGGCCATCAGCAGGAGGGCGCGGGCGAACAGCGGGAGGGCGCTGCGGTGGGCGAAGAGGGCGGCGGCCGGGGCGTGCACGTCGCGACCGGCGTCGGCGAGGGCGTGCAGGGCGAGGGCGAGGGGGACGCCGGCGTCGGTGGCCAGGGCGGCGGAGAGCGCTGCGAGGTCGGTCGCGGCGGCGCGCTCGGCGAGGTCGTCGAGGGCGGCGGACAACATGGCCTTCGGGACAGGTAGACCGGCAGCGGCGGCGCGCTGGAGCACCCAGGTCGCGTAGGCGGAGGCGTAGGGGTGGACATTGCTCTGGCCGGGCCAGTTGCGGTGGTCGGGCCAGTAGGCGAAGCCGCCGGAGTGGGTCTGCATGGCGGCGAGGTGGGCGATCGCGGCCTCGACGTGGCCGGCCGGGATGGCGAGGCCGAGGCCGGGCAGGGCGATCGCGGGGAGCAGGCGGCTGGCGGTCTGCTCGGCGCAGCCGTGGGGGTACTCGAGCAGGGCGGTGGCGGCGTCCTCGAGGCCGCCGAGGATCGTCGCGGTCGCGCGGATCTGCAGGCCGCCGTGGCCGGGCAGGGCGCCTTGCGGGAGCTGCACGGGGATCTGCACGGCGCGGGCGTCGGCGAGCTCGCCGTGGACGGCGACGCGCTCGGTCAGGGTCGCCTCGGCCTCGACCGGCAGCGGGACGCGCAGGGCGTCGCTGGCCTCGTGGCCGCGGCGGCGGACCGCGGGGATCAGGCGGGCGCGCAGGTCGAGCTGCGCGGTCGGGGCCGGGCGGCGGGCGCGGACGCGGAAGGTGACGCGGGCCTGGCCGTTCGTCGGCAGGTCGGCGCGGGCGGTCCTTTTGGACAGGAACTCGAGGACAGGTCCTCCGGGACCGGTCGCATCGACCAGGTCGGCGTCGACGACGACCTGGCCGCCGAGCAGGCCGCGGTGCTCGACGATCGCGGCGACCTCGGCGATGTCGCCGGGGCGGAGCTGGCGCGGGGCGGCGGCGCGCAGCACCAGCGGGGCGGTGACGACGGTGCGGGCCTCACCGCCGCCGAAGCGCGCGGGCGCGTCGCCGCCCGCGGCGAGGCCGGCGGAGGCGATCGCGGTGATCCGGAAGGTCGTCAGGTTGTCGGGCAGGGTCGCGGTGACGTGGGCCTCGCCGCTGCGGTCGACCTGCAGGTCGGCGAGGAAGAGCGGGGTCGTCATGAAGCGCTGACGCGGGCCGCTGTCCAGGCTGCCCGTCACCGTCGCCATGCCCTGGCGGAGCTGCGGCGCGCGGGTGCTGCGGCCGCTGAAGCTGGCGCCGCGCAGCCACGGGTCGAAGTCGAGGGCGACGTAGGGGAACAGCTGGGCGCGCAGGTCGTCGCGGTGGGCGAGCTCGGCGGCGCGGGCGGGGATGAAGAAGTCCAGCAGCTCGGGCAGCTGCTCGTTCGTCAGCGCGAGCACGGCCTCGTCGACGGCCCACACGGCGACGCGCGCGGCGCTCGGGCGCTCGGCGGCGTCGCGCACGGTGACGCGCAGATCGATCCTGTCCCCGGGGCCAGCCTCGCGCGGGGCGACGACGGCGACCCGCAGGCGCCGGTGCTCGGCGCTCTGGCGGACGACTGCGCCCCTGGCGTGGTGAAGGGTCGAGAGGGTGCCGCGCGGGCGCCCGGGGCTCGGCGGTGTGGCCGGCACCAGCACGCTCGCCTCGAGGTGGAGCTCGGGGGTCCAGGTGTCGTCGGCGCTCAGCTCGAGGACGGCCTCGCCGTTGTTCAGGGTGAAGGGGACGCGCTCGCGCAGGCCGGCGCGCGCGAGCACCAGGGCGCCGCGGGCGTGCTCCCAGGGGCCGCGCAGGGTGACGCGCAGGTGGTCGCCGGGGCGCAGCTCGGCGTGGTCTGGGACGATGAGGTCGAGCCGCGGGGGTCGCTCGCCGGGCGGCGGAGGCGGCGGGGTCGGGAGGTGGACGGTGAACGAGGCGGTGGTGCGGGCCTCATGGTCGCCGACGCGGGTGTGGACGACGA
>Ga0209480_10002735_pt1 | contig 11886 bp, 11 predicted proteins | sample JI61114C2DNA_FD_187501 | JGI IMG/M metagenome (GOLD analysis project Ga0209480, IMG submission 187501) | Wastewater effluent complex algal communities from Wisconsin, to seasonally profile nutrient transformation and Carbon sequestration -... | ecosystem: Engineered > WWTP > Effluent > Algae...
TACTGCCTCTGATTGTAATGATGGGCCAGTAGAATAACAATCTCTAAAAAGCCGTAAGGTTATTTTATATTTTGCTAAAGAAGTAGTGTTGCCGGGGCCTAAATATTCATAATACAATTCGCCACCTGCAACATGCCTTGCAAGCAACTGTTGAGAGGTGAAAAGAAAAAAAAATATGAAGATGAATTTCTTCATAAAAGCAACATATTTATTTTGAAATAAACTCTAAGAGGTATTCATTCATCTCCTTTGTAGCTTCTAACATACCCATGTGCCCCACCTCTTTAAGAACATGAATGTACGAACATTGAGGCAAATAAGTTTGTTGTAAAACATCGTTTAACGGTGCAGCTATATCTTCTGTGCCAAGTATAAACAATACGGGCAATTGTTGATCTTTTAATACGTCGGTTGCATCTGGTCTGTTCATCATTGCAATTGTATACTGACGTAAGGCTTCTTTTGTAAATTGTTTCGAAGCTTCTATTAAATTTTCTACAACTTCGTTGTATGTTGCTTTGAAGTTTGTTCCAAATAAATTTGGGATTGTAGTTTTTAAAAAAGCATAACCGCCATATTGTTCAATAATTTCTATACTGCGTAAACGGTTCTGTTTTTTTTCTTCACTATCTGCAAATGCAGTAGAATGCAATAAACCAAATGATGTTAAATATTGAGGAAATGCTTTTGCAAAAGCCAATGTAATGTAACCACCCATACTATGACCTAACAATGTGCAAGTAGCAATTTTTTCATGTAGCAACAATGCTTCAATACATTGAGCATAATCTTGTACAGTAACTGTATGTACAACATTTGAAAAAGTACTATTGCCGCTTCCTGGCAAATCGGGAACAATAACTTGACAATGATTTTTCAAGTAGTTTATTTGTGCATCAAATATTTTACTGTTTTCTCCATAACCATGTATCAATACAACAGTTTTGCCTTTGCCTTCTATGTTGTAAGAGATTGTTGAGTTTAGGTATTGAAATGTTTTTATCATGCTATTGAATTTTTTTTGAAATTTTTTTTTGAAACATCAATACCCAATTCCACAGTAAAAACAACACTCCAATTAAGGAGAAAATTTGGTACAAATAATCGCCATGTTTTACATAAAATGTAAGCATAGATTTTTGTGGAATATTGTATTTAATTACGGCTGGTGCATTCCAAGGTTTGCTATTTACTATTTTTCCATATTCATTAATAACTGCACTAATACCAGTGTTGGCACTTCTTGCAACCCAGCGTCTTGTTTCAATGGCTCTTAACTTTGCATAAGCCAAATGTTGTTTATGGCCAGGTGTATTGCCCCACCAACCATCATTGGTAATAATGGTAATTAGGTTGGCTCCTTTCTTTACATACGAAGCAACATATTCACCATAAATGCTTTCATAACAAATAACTGGTGCAACTTGAAAATTGTTCACTACAAAATTTCTCGATGTAACATCTTTTGCGTAACCACCAGTTGTTCCTCCAAATTGCTCAAAAACAGGAGCAAGAATATTTAAAAAACTAGGTAAGGTTTCAACACCTGGAACGAGTTTACTTTTTATATAAAATTGAGATGGTGTATTGGCTTTTAAAGCAATGGCAGCATTGTAACTTTCGTAGTAAAAACCTTGTGGCGATTTTCTTGCATACTCAGTATTTTTTTCATTGCCTACAACTTTGTATGTTTCAACGCCAGTAACTAAAGTAAGGTTTGGATGTTTTTGTAAAAATGTAAATACAGGTTCATAAATGGGCGTTTTTTCTATTTCATTGATAGGTACAGTTGCACTTAAAGCTGTTTCGGGCCAAACAACTATTTGCGTTGTGCTATCTATTTCTTTTTCAGATAATCCAATTAATATTTCCAATTGTGCAGCCACCGAAATGCTTTCAAATTTTTGATAAGGATCAATATTGGGTTGAACAATTACAACATTGTTTTCCTTTACTCCTTTAGTAAAATTAATTGCCAATAAGCTTGAAATTATCATTGGCACTCCAATAACAATGACAACTATAACAACACCAAAAATTTTAATTAAAACAGTGAATTGTTTAAAACTTTTAATTAGTTGAAACAGTAAAATATTTACCAATAAAATCCATAAAGTTCCACCACCAATACCTGTGTATTCATACCATTGAATCCATTCAGTTTTGCCAGCAAATACATTGCCCAAACTTAACCACGGCCAACTTAATTGCCAGTTTAAATGTATGTATTCAAACAACATACAAAAAGCAATTAATGCAATTGTACCAATGCGATTGTCCATTTTTTGTTTAAACAAAAAATAACCCAGCCATGGTAAACTCATAATTAAACTATTGGCAGCAATGGCTAAAATGCTACCCACATCTGTACTGTTCCAAAGCCACCAAGTGGTAAGTGCATTCCAAGTAAAAATGGCAATAAAGCTATACCAATAAAAGCTGCTTTTTTTGGTGGTTTTTTCTGCAATCCACAATAAAGGAAGCCAAGCAAAAAAAACAAACCAAGTATAGGAAGATGGTGGCCAGGCTGTAGCTAAAAATAACCCAGATAAAATACTCAATGCAATTGGAAATATTTTTTTCAAAACACTTTTTTTATGTAATCAAAGTTGGTAAGATTCTTCTACAATCAATCATAAAAATTACCTACCATTAAAATGTGTAGTTTGCGAATTATTGAAAAAAAACAAATCATAAATTTTCTTACATTCGTAATCTATGTCGCAAGAACAGAATTTGATGAATGATTTACCGCTTCCAAAATACACTTTGGATGCCGAGCAAGAGAAAAAAGAAATTTTAAGAAACTATAGAAGCTTGTTAAAAGGCTTACGTCCTAAATTAAAAAAGGGCGATAAGGAAATGGTACGTACAGCATTTGAAATGAGTGCCGATGCTCATAAAACCATGAGGCGTAAAAGCGGCGAACCTTACATTTTACACCCCATTGCTGTAGCAATGATTTGTGTAGAAGAAATTGGCTTGGGTGTACGTAGCACCATTTGTGCATTGTTGCATGATACTGTTGAAGACACTGACATTAGTTTAGAAGATGTTGAAAGAGAGTTTGGTAGCGAAATTGCCAAAATTGTAGATGGGCTTACCAAGATATCTTCTGTAATGGATACCAACACTTCTCAACAAGCAGAAAATTTTAAAAAAATATTACTCACCTTAACCGATGATCCTCGTGTAATTCTAATAAAACTAGCCGATCGTTTACACAATATGCGAACCCTAGATTATATGAAAAGAGAGAAGCAACTAAAAATTGCTAGTGAAACAGTTTGGGTGTATGCTCCTTTGGCACATAGAATGGGTTTATACAATATTAAAACTGAGTTGGAAGATTTATCCATGAAATACATGGAGCCAGAAGCATATAAAGACATTGCAAAAAAATTGGCTGAAACTAAAAGAGAACGTAGTAGATACATCAATGAATTTATTCGCCCCATTAAAGATAAACTCAATGTAAGTGGATTTGATTTTGAAATTCACGGCAGACCCAAAAGCATTCACTCTATTTGGAATAAAATAAAAAAGAAAGGTGTAAGCTTTAGTGAAGTGTACGATTTGTTTGCCATTAGAATTATTTTAAACTCTGCACCAGAAAAAGAAAAAGAAGAATGTTGGAAAGTGTACAGCATTATAACCGATGAATATAACCCAAGTCCAGAAAGATTAAGAGATTGGCTAAGCAACCCCAAAAGCAATGGTTATGAGGCTTTGCACACAACAGTAATGGGGCCACAAGGCAAATGGGTAGAAATTCAAATTCGTACAAAACGGATGAATGAAATTGCAGAAAAAGGCTTGGCAGCTCACTTTAAATACAAAGAAGGCAATACAGAGGAAGATAGATTTGATAAATGGTTTGGACAAATACGTGAAGTACTTTCTCAAGACGATACAGATAGCGTAAACTTTTTGCATGATTTTAAAACATCTTTTTTAGCAGAAGAAATTTATGTGTATACACCCAAAGGCGAAGTGAAAATGTTGCCAACAGGAAGTACAGCTTTAGACTTTGCTTTTTCTATTCATAGTGCAATTGGCAGTAAATGTATTGGTGCTAAAGTGCATCATAAATTGGTACCCATTTCTCATAAATTACGGAGTGGAGATCAAATTGAAATTATTACGAGTAATAAACAAAAACCCCATGAAGATTGGTTGAGCATTGTAGTTACTGCCAAAGCAAAAAGTAAAATTAAAGATGCTTTAAAAGAAGAGAAAAGAAAAATTGCAGACGATGGAAAATATGTGTTACAAAAAAAATTAGAAAGTTTAGGAGCTGCATACAATACTGGAAATATTGATGAAGTTGCACAGTTTTATAAGCTCAATTCTCACTTAGATTTATTCTATCAAATTGCAACAAAAGCCATTGATTTAAGAGAGTTGAAAGAGTTTCAAGTATTGGGCGATAGATTGGAACATCCTAAACCCAAAGTGGTTATTTCAGAACTCAATGTTGAGCAACATAGCAATGTTAAAACCTACTCTAAAAAAGAGAGTGAACTTATAATTTTTGGAGAAAGCAGCGATAAAATTCAATATGCATTGGCCAAATGCTGTAACCCAATTCCAGGAGATGATGTTTTTGGATTTGTAAGCACTGGCAAAGGATTAATTATTCATAGAACAACTTGTCCAAATGCTACTCAATTATTAGCCAATTATGGGCATAGAGTGGTAAAAACTAAATGGGCAAAAAACAAAGAAATTTCATTCTTAACTGGATTGAAAATTATTGGAATGGACGATGTAGGTGTGATTCATAAAATTACCAATATTATAAGTGGCGATTTAAAAATTAACATTGCTGGCTTAACCATTGAAAGCGGAGAAGGCATTTTTGAAGGTACCATTAAAGTTTTTGTACACGATAAAGAAGAATTGGAAGCATTGGTAGATCGATTGAAGTCGTTACATGGTATTCAAAGAGTAGATCGTTTTGATGCTGAAGAAATTGCTTAGTCAATTAAATATAAATGCTCATTTGCCTAATTGGTTTAATAAAAATATTCTTGCAGCTTTTGCTTCAATTGCCGATGCAAATGTTAAGTATAAACCGTTTTCATTATTTGTTTTGCCAGGTGCAAAAGATACCGTTGTTGAGATACAGTAAGGCAAATTTTCTTTGCAATCAATTGCTAATAAATAAAGTTTAGTTTTCTTTTTATTTTTTAATGCTGTTGAATTTAAAAAAGCTGAATCAACTAAAATAACTGAAAAACTTTCAAGGTCCAGTTTATTCAGTTCTACTTTTTGTGTTCTCTTTTCTTTGATAGTATTTTTTGTGGTGATTGTTTTTTCTTCAACATAAATACTCTTATTATTTATAGAATAAGAGTTGTTTTTTGTAGTGGGAATATTAGCAGGTGAAAAATCATCTTTTGCACTTAAATAATAAGTTGAAAGAGATTTTGAGCCGGGCGTTTTGAAGTTATTAGAAATTAATTGAATGGCTGTTGCCAACTTTTTTTCATAATTTTTATCTGCCTTTTTTTGTAAGTACTCCAAAACAGCGTTTGCTTCTTCATAAGTATTGAAATTTAAACTTATAAATTCTTGATTAGAATACTTGTTATTCACTTTTTTTTGTTTACCAATTGTATATAGGAATAATTCAAAATATTTACCAGAATAATCTCGTAGATTATAGCTTTTATTTTCTTCTGTAGTTAAAGCATATTTCCGCCTTGTAATAGAAATATGTTCAAAGTCCAAGTCTTTAATATTTACATTATGTACTTCTGGATTAGCTTTTGTTTTGCTACCAATTGTGTGGGTTTGGTCCTGTACATAAAGCATTGTGTCTGCAATAAGTGCTATCCATTGTTGTGTAGTATAATCGGCAATTGTAGCCTTAGAGTGCAAAAATTTGGTAATCCTAAAATGTGGAGTATCGGATGGGGTAAGAATTTTCTTTGCCAATACTTCTTGAGCTTGTAATTGACACAACAATATTAAACCAAACACTAAAGTAATTATTTTTTTCATTTGTTAAGGTTTAAGGCTAAAGTTAATTTATTTAAGAGTAATAGAACTGCTATTTGAAAAAATGATTTGTCCAAAATCCTAAAGAGATAAGAAGTATACTATCGCAACTTTGTATTTCACTACTTTTGCAACTTATAAAATGATAAGTTTATGGTGGAAGGAAAAAGACAAAAACAGGTAGCTGCAGTTTTGCAAGATGAATTGAATGAAATATTTAGACATTTAAATTTAACTATGATAGATGGGGGAATGGTTTCTATTTCCTCGGTTAAAGTAACTCCAGATTTATTAGAAGCAAGAATTTATATTAGCTTTTTTCAGGTGCCAAACATAGAAGCTGCCATGAAAAAAATTGATGCAAAAAGTTGGGAAATTAAAAAAGAATTGTCCGATAAAATTAAACACCATGTTCGCCGAATTCCAGTATTGAATTTTTTCTTAGATGATACATTGGATTATGTGTTTAAAATGGAACAAGTATTTAAAAAAATAGAAGAAGAAAAAAAAACAGGAGAAGTATAAAATCCATATTTTATTTGTGTTGATTATCTTGTTGTTTAAACTAACTATATAACTCCAAACTACATAACTCTAAACTAGCTAACTGTTGAACTTTTTATTTGCATGGCGATATTTTAAGTCTAAAAAAAGCACCAATGCAATAAATATAATTGCATGGATTAGTGTTGTAGCTATAACAGTTGGTACAGCTGCTTTAATTGTAGTATTAAGTGTTTTTAATGGGTTCGAAGATTTAGTAAAAGGTTTGTATGGCGATTTTTATGCCGATGCAAAAATTGCTCCAGCAAAAGGAAAATTATTAACCATTGATAGCACACAATTGGCTAGAATTAAAAATGTAAATGGCGTAATTCAATACAGTTTAGTTGCCGAAGAAAAAGCCCTTTTAAAAAATGCAGAAAACCAAACAACCGTTATTGCAAAAGGGGTTGATGAATATTTTAATTCTGTAAATAAAGTTTCTCAACACATTATACGAGGCAATTTTGAAACCGGTACACTCAATGCTCCACAAATTGTAATGGGTGCTGGTATAGAAAATGCAACAGCCATTTATATTGAACAAAATTTAGAAGCTGCAACTTTATACTTACCCAACAAAAAAGCCACCAGTTTAAACAATTTAAATGATGCCTTTAACTCGTACAATGTAACTGCAAGTGGTACTTTTTTAATTCAGCAAGAGTTTGATAACAAGTACATTTTTACCAATTTGCCTTTTATGAAGTTTATGTTAGATATGGCACCCAACCAATATTCTTACATAGAACTTAAACTACAAGCAAAAAACGATGCTGCTGCCGAAAAAATTACTACTCAATTACAGCAAATGTTGGGCAATAATTATGTTGTACTTACTCGGTATCAACAAAACAAAAGTTTGTACAGCATTATGCGTATGGAAAAATGGATTATTTATGGAATCCTCTCTTTAATATTGGTTGTGGCTGCTTTTAATATGATTGGTGCTTTAACCATGTTGGTATTAGAAAAGCAAAAAGACATTGCCATTTTACAAGCAATGGGTGCATGCAATCAAAAAATTCAACACATCTTTCTAAGTAGTGGATTAATATTGGCTGCTGTTGGCAGTTTTTGTGGCTTAGCAATAGCCAGTTTAATTTGTTGGTTACAAGTAAAGTTTCATTTATTAAAGTTGGGTGCAGGAAGTTTTGTGGTAGATTATTATCCAGTAAAGCTTCAGGTAAACGATTTTGTGTTGGTAATTGCTACAATTTTTATAATAGCATTTATAGCTGCTTATTTTCCTGCACGTAAAGCAGGTAAACAAGCTTTCTCGTTAAAAAGTTAAAACAATACCTCAAATTGTTCAACTATTCTACAAATAACTCCATCTATTCACGATAGTTTTCTTTTAATTGCTTTTACACACTTATTTTTGCCACTTATTTAAAAAGCTATGCAATTGTTATCAGTTTTATTAAATGCTACAAACAGCAGTACGGCTGCCAATTATTTGCCAATTGGTTTATTATTAATTTTTGCAGGAGGTTTTGTTGCAACCATGTTGGCATTATCGGCTATGGTTGGTCCCAAAAGACAAACAAAAGACAAGTTAGCCACTTTTACCAGTGGTATCGAAAGTCATGGAGATGCTCGTGAGCCAATGGCCATCAAATATTTTTTAGTAGCCATTTTGTTTGTTTTGTTCGATGTGGAAGTAATTTTCTTCTATCCTTATGCTATTAACTTTAAAGAATTGGGATGGAATGGTTTTTTAGCAGTTTTAATGTTTGTGTCTTTCTTTTTAGTAGGGTTCACTTATATTATTAAGAAGGGTGCATTAAAGTGGGAAGAGTAAGTAATTATAAATTTTAAATGTTAAATGTTGAATTGTTCTCATTAAAATTCAGCATTAAAAATTCAACATTATTGTATGCGTCCAGTTCGTTTTAATATTAATCCAAAAGAAGCCAATATTGCCAATAGTATTATGATGGGCGAATTGCCTGATGGACACTTAGGCGATGGTTTTTTTGCTACCAAATTGAGCGATGTAGTTGGTTTGGCAAGAAAAAATTCTATTTGGCCTTTGCCATTTGCAACCAGTTGTTGCGGTATTGAATTTATGGCAACAATGGCCAGCCATTACGATTTGGCAAGGTTCGGTAGCGAAAGAGTAGGATTTTCTCCTCGTCAGTGCGATTTGTTGATGGTAATGGGAACTATTGCAAAAAAAATGGGGCCAGTATTGCGTCAGGTTTATTTGCAAATGGCAGAACCTCGTTGGGTAATTGCTGTTGGAGCTTGTGCAAGTAGTGGTGGAATATTTGATACTTATAGTGTACTACAAGGTATAGATCAAGTAATACCTGTAGACGTTTATGTACCAGGTTGCCCACCAAGACCAGAAGCAATTATTGATGGCGTATTAAGAATTCAAGATTTAGTGCAAAACGAAAGTTTAAGAAGAAGAAATACTGAGCAGTATGCAGCATTGTTAAATAGTTATGGAATAGAATAATACGATTCTACAAACCATAGAATATAATTCGAATATTTGTAAACAAATTTAAAATATAGCCCCTAAAGGGGTTTGGGAAATGGCACTAACCAACGAAATAGTTAAGCAAAAGCTATCAGATAAATTTGGAGATCAACTAACCAATTGGGAAGAACCCTATGGTATGCTCACATTTACAGCTCCTAAAGAACTTAACTTAAAAGTATTGCAATTTTTGTATGATGATGAAACGTTGAAATTTCAATTCTTAACCGATTTGTGTGCTGTACATTATCCTGAAAGAAAAGGCGAAGAAATTGCAATGGTTTACACAGTTCACAATTTAGCAGACAATTTAAGAATTCGATTTAAAGTATATACCGATGCAGAAAAAACTGAAGTATATACTGTTTCGGCATTGTATGAAGCTGCCAATTGGATGGAAAGAGAAACCTACGATTTTTATGGGGTTCATTTTATTGGTCATCCTAATTTAAAACGAATTATGAATGTTGATGAAATGAATTATTTTCCTCAACGAAAAGAATATCCATTAGAAGATCAAACACGTATAGATAAAGATGATGAAATGTTTGGCAGAGGAGGAAGCATTTCATAAAAAAATATTGGTTTTTGACTTTAAATAAAAGGTTGATAAAATAATTATAAGCAATGTCAAATTTAGCTCATCAACATATAGGGTTGCCCAAAGGCTCAATTGAAAAGCAAACTACTACACTTAATTTGGGTCCAACACATCCTGCAACCCATGGTGTGTTTCAAAATATTATAGAGTTAGATGGAGAAAGAATTGTAAGTGCAGAACAAACTGTTGGCTACATTCATAGAGCATTTGAAAAACTTGCCGAAAGAAGGCCATTGTATCAAATTACTACAATTACCGATAGATTAAATTACTGTTCTTCTCCAATTAATAATATGGGCTGGCACATGACTTGTGAAAAGTTATTGCATATAAAAACCCCAAAACGTGTAGATTATTTACGTGTTATTATTATGGAATTGTCGAGAATTACAGACCATTTAATTTGTAATTCTATTGTAGGTGTAGATAGTGGTGCATACACAGGCTTTTTATATGTAATGCAATACAGAGAATTGGCTTACGAAATTTATGAAGAAGTTTGTGGTAGCCGTTTAACTACCAACATGGGTAGAATTGGTGGTTTTGAAAGAAATTTTACCGATACAGCTTTTCAAAAATTAGAGAAATTTTTAAAAGAATTTCCTAAAGGATGGAAAGAATTTGAAAATCTATTTACAAGAAATAGAATCTTTATGGATCGCTTAATTGGTACAGGTGCAATTAGTGCAGAAAGAGCATTGAATTATGGTTTTACTGGGCCCAATTTAAGAGCAGCTGGAGTAGATTATGATGTACGTGTACACAGTCCTTACAGCAGTTACGAAGATTTTGATTTTACCGTACCAGTTGGTAAAACTGGCGATAATTATGATCGTTTTTTAGTACGTGGAGAAGAAGTTTGGCAAAGCTTAAGCATTATTGAACAAGCGTATAAAAAAGTACAAGAATTTAAAGGAACTGAAGCCGATGTGTATCATGCCGATGTACCAGAATATTATTTGCCAGAAAAGAAAGATGTGTACACAAAAATGGAAGCATTGATTTGGCATTTTAAAATTATTATGGGCGAAATTGATATGCCTAAAGGCGAAGTGTATCATAGTGTAGAAGGTGCAAATGGTGAACTTGGATTTTATTTAATAAGTGATGGTGGACGTACACCGTATCGCTTACATTTTAGACGTCCAAGCTTTATTTATTATCAAGCATATAGTGAGTTAACCAAAGGTGCAATGTTGAGTGATGCAATTATGACCATGAGTAGCTTAAACTTAATTGCTGGAGAATTAGATGGATAAAAATTTAGGTTGAATGATAAATGATAAATTTTGAATGCAAGATTCAAAATTTAAAATTCAAAATTTAAAATAGTATAGTGGTGAGATTTAACGAACAACAATTACAAGAGTTTAACAGGTTAGTAGCCCGTTATCCAAGTGATAAACAAAAAAGTGCTTTATTGCCTGTATTGCATTTGGCACAAGACACTTTTGGAGGTTGGCTTAGTGCCGAAACAATGGATTATGTTGCAGAGCTATTGCATATAGAACCAATTGAAGTATACGAAGTAGCAACTTTTTATAGCATGTACAATTTAAAACCGGTTGGCAAATATTTATTTGAAGTTTGTCATACTGGCCCTTGTATGGTTAGTGGTAGCGACAATATAATTGATTATATAAAACAAAAACTAAACATTGGTGTAGGCGAAACAACTACAGATGGATTGTTTACATTAAAAACTGTGGAGTGTCTAGGTGCTTGTGGTTATGCTCCAATGATGCAATTGGGTAAAACATATAGAGAGCATTTAACCAAAGAAAAGGTAGATGCAATTGTTGATGAATGTAGAAAAGCAGCAGCAACAAACAATTAAACATGAAGAAAACAATACTGTTTACTGGCTTACTATTTGCAGCTCTTGCTTCATTTGCTCAATTAAAATCTGAGGAAAAAGTGAAAGAGTCAATCATGGCAATTCACAACGCCATTTTTGTACAAAAAGACAGTGCAGTATTGGAGGGTTTAATAACATCTGAACTTACTTATGGTCATTCTGGAGGTAAAATTGAAAACCGATTAGAAATGATTTCAGCAGTAGCAAAAAGTAAATCGCTTTATACAAATGTCAGTGCAAAAATTATATCAGTTTCGGTAGAAAATAAAACAGCCGTAAGCCGATATTTATTAATTGGAACAGAAACAAAACCAGATGGTAAAGTAACCGAGTTAAAATTGAATATTTTGCAAGTTTGGGTAAAGGTGAATAAGGTTTGGAAAATGA
>Ga0209480_10002737_pt1 | contig 11876 bp, 10 predicted proteins | sample JI61114C2DNA_FD_187501 | JGI IMG/M metagenome (GOLD analysis project Ga0209480, IMG submission 187501) | Wastewater effluent complex algal communities from Wisconsin, to seasonally profile nutrient transformation and Carbon sequestration -... | ecosystem: Engineered > WWTP > Effluent > Algae...
TCGCCCACACGCCCACGGTCGCCGTCTCCGCGCCCTGAGCCGGCCGGAAGGGGCGTCTCGCGCGGCCCCGTAGGCTTGCCGCCGTGGAACCGAACGCCGCCCCGTACCCGCCCCCGCCGCTCTACGGCTGCTATCGACACCCGGAGCGCCCGACGGGGGTCGGCTGCCAGCGCTGCGGCCGTCCGATCTGCGGGGAGTGCATGCGGCCGGCGCCGGTCGGCGTCCAGTGCCCCGACTGCGTCGCCGCCGCGCAGGCGCAGGTGCGGCCGCAGTTGGCCCGCGCCCAGCGGGCACGCGCGGTGCGCTCCTTCTCGGACGCCGCCGCGACCTTCACGCTCATCGCGATCAACGTGGTGGTCTGGCTGGCCGTCTTCGTGACCGGCGGCGAGGCCAGCCCCCTGCTCGACACGCTGATGCTGAAGCCGACGGCGTCCTGCGCGGTGGGCGGGGGCAACTACATCAACGTCTCGGCGGCGCGGTGCGCGGCCGAGCAGGGCACGTGGTTCCCCGGCGTCTCGGACGGCGCGTGGTGGCAGCTGCTGACCAGCGCGTTCACGCACGCGAGCCCCATGCACATCGGGTTCAACATGCTGGCGCTGTGGTTCCTCGGTCCGCAGCTCGAGCGATTCCTCGGACGCCCCCGCTTCGTCGCGCTCTACCTGCTGTCGGCTGTCGCCGGGTCGGTCGTCGTCTACTGGCTGGCCGACCCCAGGACCTCCACGCTGGGCGCGTCCGGCGCGATCTTCGGCCTCATGGGGGCTCTGCTCGTCATCGCGTGGCGCCACCGGGGGGACGTCCGGAACATCCTGACCTGGCTCGGGATCAACGTCGCGTTCACGTTCCTGGGCGGCCCCGGCATCTCGTGGGAGGGGCACCTCGGCGGGCTCGCCGGCGGCCTGGCGATCACCTGGGTGCTGCTGTCCAGGCGCGGCCGCCAGGAGCGCTCCGCCTGGGTTCTGCTCGGGGTTTTCGGCCTCGTTCTGGTCGCCCTCACCGCCGCCCGCACGCTGACGATGGGCTGAGGCCGAACGGGCTCCGAACCGCCAGTTCCCCGCCGGGTGACACGACGAAATCCCTGCTCACGTTCCGTTGCGGAACCGAGATACACGACTGTACGGAGGTCTCCGCCGGTGCCCTATCCTGGAACGCGGCAAAGGTGCAGGGGGACTCGGGCAACCGTCCCGCCCCTGCCCGGGAAAGGAAACCATGGGACTTTTTGATTCCATCAAGGAAGCGTTCGAGAGCGATCCCCAGAAGCTCGCCGACTGGACCAAGGACGTCGCCGACCTGCAGGCCAAACTGGCCTCGGCGACCGGCAAGGACGCCGCCGAGATCCAGAAGGAAATTGACGCGAAGTCCAAGCAGATCTCCGACATGAAGACCAAGCTCGGCATCATCGACGGTCCGGCCCCCGAGGTCGCCGCCGAGGCCGCCGCGGCCGCGTACGCCTCCGCCGGCGCCGACGTCGACGCCAAGCTCGCCGAAGAGGCCGCCGCCGCGAAGGCCGCCGAAGAGGCCGCCGCCCAGGCCGCCGCCGAGGCCAAGGCCAAGGCCGACGCCGAGGCCGCCGCTGTGGCTGCCGCCGCTGCCGCCGCCGCCGCTGCGGCCGCCGCTCCCGTCGCCGCCGCGCAGGCCTCGGTCCCCGAGTACCGCACGTACGAGGTCAAGCCGGGCGACACCCTGTCGAAGATCGGCCGCGAGTACGGCGTCTCCTACACCTCGATCGCCGAGCTCAACGGCATCGAGAACCCCGATCTGATCTACCCGGGTCAGGTCTTCAACATCCCGAACTGATCACCTCGGTCGAGACCGCGGCCACACGAGGCCCCCGCTCCGGCGGGGGCCTCGTGCCGCGTCGGGGGGATTAGGCTGCGGGGCGTGGACGATCTCACGACGCGCACGCTCAACCAACTCGAGGGCGTCCTGCCGCGACCGCCCGGGCTGAGCCCGCAGGGCGGGCAGGCGCACGACCTGCGCGACGTGCCGCTCGGACGCCTCGGGGTCGCCGACCTGCGCGTCCTGATCGCCGAGCAACAGGGCCTCGCGTACGTCGTCCCGCTGGCCCTGGACATCCTGTCGAAGGATCCGGACGCCTCCGGCGGCCGGTTCGCGGGCGACCTGCTGGCCTCCGTCGAGCGCCTGCCTAGCGGGTTCTGGATCACACACCCGCCGCTGCGGCACAGAATCGAGCGCATCCAGGCCAAGCGGTGGCCGGAATGACCGCCGCCGTGATCGACCCCGACCCCACCGACTGGGTCGCCGTGTCCTGGGACGGCTGCGAGCAGTGCGGCTTCGAACCGGTCGGCCCCGACCGCATCCCCGGACGCATCCGCGAGACGATCATCCCCTGGCGGGAGGCGCTTCGCCGCCCGGGCGCCGACCGCCGGCCCGCGCCCACCGTCTGGTCGACGCTGGAGTACGGCTGCCACGTCCGCGACATCTGCGACGCGTTCACGGACCGGCTGGCGCGCGTCCTGGCCGTCGACGGCGCCACCTGCCCCGAGTTCGACGCGACGACGGCGTCCGTCGAGGGACGCTACGCCGAGCAGGACCCGAACGAGGTCGCCGAGGAGCTCGGCCTGCGGATCGAGCTGATCGCCCAGCGATTCATCGGCGTCGCTCCGCTCGATTGGGGACGCCGCGGGCGCCGGTCCGACGGGCCGGCCTTCACGCCGGCGTCCATGTCGAACCACTTCCTGCACGAGTTGGAGCACCACCTCCACGACGTCACCGCGCCGGGGCAATCGCAGGCATAGATCGTTCAAATACACGGCCGCTGATATGCGTCAAGTCCCCAGGGGGGTTGGCGCGGAGCGCCCTTGAGGTGTCATCCTGATCCCTATGCACCGAGGGACCGAGCTGGTGATTCTCGCGGCCGGCCCCTCCACGTGGGCCGACGCCTCGGCGCCGCTCGGCGCCCACCACGACCCGGAGACCGGGCTGACGACGTTCGCGGTGTACGCGCCCGCGGCGTCCCGGGTGCTGCTGGAGCTCTACCGGACGCCGACCGGCTCCGACGCGTTCGCCGAGTTCGAGCTCACGCGCGCCGGCGACGGCGTGTGGTGCGCGGCCGTCGAGGGGCTCGGGCACGGCACCCTCTACGGGTTCCGCTGCTGGGGGCCCAACTGGCCCGTCCACCCGCGGTGGTCGCGGGGCGGGTCCCGCGCCGGCTTCGTCTCCGACCTGGACGCCGACGGCAACCGGTTCAACCCCAACAAGGTGCTCTTCGACCCGTACGCCCGCGAGCTCACCCATACGCCCTTGTCGAGTGCGGTTCGGCAGGCGGGGGCGACCGCGATGGCGTTCGCGACGGGCGGCATGCCGTACGGCGGGCGCGCGTCCCGCGAGGTCGACACGGGACGCGTCGCACCCAAGGGCATCATCGTCGAGGACGAGACCACGACCGGACGGCGGCCGTCGGCGTCCACGCACCAGAACCCGGCCATCTACGAGGCGCACGTCAAGAACCTGACGATGCACCCGTCGGCGTCCTCGCTGTCGGCGCTGCTCGGCCGGACGCCGGGCTTCGCGGGGCTGGTCGACGTACCCGAGGAGCTGCGCGGGACCTACGCGGGGGCGGCCCTGATGGCGCCGTACCTCAAGTCGCTGGGCATCACGACCATCGAACTGATGCCGGTGCACGAGACCGACACCGACCACGAGGGCCCCACCTCGGGCATCACGAACCACTGGGGCTACCAGACCATCGGCTTCTTCGCCCCGAACCGCGACTACGCGCACGACAAGTCGCCGGGCGGGCCGACACGCGAGTTCAAGGAGATGGTCCGCGCGTTCCACGCGGGCGGCATCGAGGTGATCCTGGACGTCGTCTACAACCACACCGGCGAGGGCGGGCACTGGTACAACGACCTCGCAACAACGGGTTTCACGACGCTGGGCGGGTTCGCCACCGCCGACTACTACGTGCTGACGCCCGACCACCACCTGGTCGACGGGGCGACGGGCAGCTGCAACCAGCTCAACTTCAGCACGTCGGCGTCCCGGCAGTTGGTGCTGGACTCCCTGGAGTACTGGCACGGCACGATGGGCGTGGACGGCTTCCGGTTCGACCTGGCCCCGGTGCTGGGACGCCACCCCGACCTGGCGCCGCGCGACGACTGGGGCGGTCAGCGGCGGTTCTTCCGCGACCACCCGCTGCTCACGAGCGTGCGCAACCTCGCGGTGATGAACGGCTTCGAGATCATCGCCGAGCCGTGGGACCTGTGGGGCTACGAGATCGGCAACTTCCCCCGGGGCTGGCTGGAGTGGAACGGACGCTTCCGCGACACCGTCCGGCGCTTCCTGAAGGGGGACGGCAACACCGGGGATTTCACCTTCGAGGTGAACGGGCAGGCCGGGGCCAACGGCGGACACCCGCGGGCGATCAACTTCATCGACGCCCACGACGGGTTCACGATGATGGACCTGGTGTCGTTCAACACCAAGCACAACCACCAGCCGTACCCCTTCGGGCCCTCGGACGGCGGCTCGGACGACAACCTCTCGTGGGACTCGGGCATCGACCAGCGGCTCCGCCGGGCGCGCTGGCGCAACAACTGGCTGATCGTGTTCCTGGCGCGCGGCATCCCGATGGTGGTCGCGGGCGACGAGTACGGGCGCACCCAGAACGGCAACAACAACCCCTGGGACCTCAACAACGTCGCCCTGTGGAACAACTGGGCCCAGGCGGCGTCCCCCACGCCGACGCGGGTGCCGGTGGATCCGGCCAACCCCGGGCCGGCGGGCCCGAGCTACTACGACGTCGTGGGCCCGACGGACGCGACCGACGGGACGAACCCGCTGCTGCGGTTCGCCCGGTACGTGGCGCACCTGCGCCGCCAGGAGCCCGCGCTGCGGCAGGCGCCGTGGGGCGGCATGCTCGGCACGAGCGCGGCTCCCTACCAGTTCCTGCGTCCCGACCTCGAAGCCCCGCCGGTCGAGGGCGACCGCGCCCTCGCCGTGCTCGTCGGCTGCCCGGACGACGGCGGGTGCAAGTACCTGCTCGCCGTGAACATGTGGACGGAGCCGGTGGCGTTCAGCCTCCCGGAGGGCACGTGGGCGCGGCTGGTCGACACCGCACCGTGGGCCGAGGCGCACGCCAACTGCTGGCGCGCCGACGACGCGACCCTCTACGGGGCGGAGGGGTACACCGTCGAGCCGTGGTCCTGCGCGCTGCTGCGGGCCGTCCGCGGGTGAGGCGGTTCAGCCGCGGCGCCGGTGTGGCGATCGCGGCGCTGGCGCTGCTGGCCGTGGCGATGATCGCCTGGCGGGTGGCCACCTGGAACGGGCCACAGGCGCCCCGACCGACGTCGACCCTGCTCCAGTCGTCTTCCCCGGCGACCCCGCCGTACCCCAGCGCGGAGCCCTCCTTCAACATCCAGTTCCCGCTGACGACGACCGACGTGGCCGTGGGGCGTCCGGTGCGGATCACGGGCACCGTGCCGCGGCAGATCGCCTTCACCGTCGCCGACGACGCCGTCGTGACCGCCCGCCTCGACTGCAACCTGTGCACCGGGCTGCTGCGCTACGCCGCCGGCGAGCGGCCGACGCCCATCTTCGCCGGAGTCGCGCCCTACGAGGGCGACTACGTCTTCACCGAGCGGGGCCGCGGGTTCCTCACCCTGAACGCCACCGACCGATGGACGATCACCCTCACCGCGAAGGCGCGCTAGCGCCAAGATGGGCGCATGACGCGCCGCCTGCTCCTGATCCGCCATGCCGAAGCCGGGATGACCCCCCACGGCGGTGGTGACCACGACCGCACGCTGTCGCCGCACGGCGTCGCCCAGGCCGAGGCGATCGGGGCCCTGATCGCGGACGGCGTCCTGCCGCGTCCCGACCTGGTCTTCACGTCGTCGGCGGTGCGGGCGCGCCAGACGTGGGAGGCGGCGGCGTCCCGGGCCTCCCTCGCCGCGCCGACGGTCGCCGACCGCGCGCTCTACGGGGCCCGGCACACCGAACTGGTCGACGTGCTGCGCGAGGTGCCGGACGCCGTCGGTGCGGTCGCGCTCGTGGGGCACGCGCCCGAGATCCCGGCGCTGGCGTTCTCGGTGCCGGACGCCCGCGCGATCGGCCTGGGCACGCGCGGCTGGCCCGCCGCCTGCGTCGGGGTCGTCGAGGTCACGGGCACCTGGTCGGAGTTCCCGGACGCCGGCGCGCGGCTCGTGCTGGCGCTGGCGGTCGAGCCCGAGTGACGGAGCTGCCCGCCCCGCCGACGGGCGCGCCGGCCCGGGCGGTGCTGGCGTCCGCGGGCGGACTGCTGGCCGACGCCGAGTGGGTCGCCGCGACCCTGGACGCCGCCCGTCGCGAGGTGATCGCCCGGCACCGGTTCCTGGCCGAGCCGCAGGTCCGGGCCCGGCTCGCCGAGATCGGGGTCGAGCGACTGCGCGAGTCGACCTCGGGACGCCTCCGGCTCGCCGGGCTGCCCGAGGCCGGGTTCCGCACGGTGCTCGACCTGCTGGACGCCGCCCCCGACCGCCTGGACGCCGTCCCCGGCGTCGGGCAGGCCTCCGCGCTGGCGCTGCGCGCGGCGGCCATGGCCGTGGCGGACGCCGTCGCCGAGAGCGTCCAGGTGCGGGTCGACCTCGACCCGGAGAACCGTGCCACGACGCCGCTGGTGGAGGCCGTCGCCCGGCTGGCCGGCCTCGTGCCGCTCACCCGCGGGCTGCGGGCGCTGACCGAGCAGGTCCTGCCGGCGCTGCGCACCGACGTGGCGGCGGCCGGGCCGACGGCGTCCAGGGTGGGGTGGTTCTTCACGGGACGCGCCCGCAAGGACGCCGCGGCGGCGTCCTACTGGCGGTGCGACCAGGTCGTGCGGTGGGCGTCCGAGAACCGGGTCGCCGAACGGGTGGCGGCCGTGCGCGCCCAGGCGGACTCGGCGTTGAGCGCGGCGCAGGCGTGGGCGTGGTTCGAGGCGGACGCGGCCGGGTTCTACAGCCTGCTCGGCGAGACGGTCGGGCTGCGGCTCGAGTCGGCGGCGGTCGAGGGCTACCTGCCGGCCGACATCGTCGCGCGGATCGAGGCGCTGCGCCTGTCGGACGAGTTCAGCAACGTCAACCTGCGCGGCTACCAGAGCTTCGGGGCGCGGTTCGCGCTGGTGCAGCGGCGGGTCATCCTGGGCGACGAGATGGGGCTCGGGAAGACGATCCAGGCCCTCGCGGGGGTGGCGCACCTCAGGGCGCAAGGGGCGGCGATGGTGCTGGTCGTCTGCCCGGCGTCCGTCATCATCAACTGGCTGCGGGAGGTGCGCCGGCACACCCGGCTGGAGGAGTTCCGGCTGCACGGGGAGGACCGCGACGAGGCCCTCGCGGCGTGGCTCACGCGGGGCGGCGTGGCGGTGACGACGTACGAGACGGCCGGGGCGCTGGGGCTGCCGGCGGACCTGCGGCTGTCCTGCCTCGTCGTCGACGAGGCGCACTTCGTGAAGAACCCGGACGCCAAGCGGTCGCGGCTGGTCGGTGCTCTGGGCGAGCGGGCCGACCACGTCTGGTACCTCACGGGGACGCCCATGGAGAACCGGGTCTCCGAGTTCCGGTCGCTGGTCGAGGGGCTGCGTCCGGCGGCGGAGATCGACATCGACGCCCTGGACGCCCTCGCGGGGCCCGCGCGGTTCCGGGCCGCGGTGGCGCCGGTATACCTGCGGCGCAACGCCGAGGACGTGCTCGTCGAGCTGCCGGGCCTGGTCGAAACGCCCGAGTGGTGCGTATTCGCACCGGCCGACCTGGCGGCCTACCGCGAGGCCGTGGCGACGGGGAACTTCTCGGGGATGCGGCGGGCGGGGTTCTCGTCTTCGGATCCGGAGCGGTGCGCCAAGGTGGAGCGGCTGCTGGAGTTGGTGGCCGAGGCCCGGCGCAACGGCCGGAAGGTCGTCGTGTTCAGCTACTACCTCAGCGTGCTGGCCACGGTGGTCGCGGCGCTGCGGGGGTCCGGGGTCTGCCCCGACGTGCTGGGGCCGCTGACCGGGGCGACGCCGGCCGGCGAGCGGCAGCGGATGGTCGACGAGTTGGGGGTGTCGGGCGGGCCCGAGGTTCTGGTGGCGCAGATCCAGGCGGGCGGGGTCGGGCTGAACATGCAGGCGGCGTCCGTGGTGATCCTCTGCGAGCCGCAGGTGAAGCCGACGCTGGAGTCGCAGGCGATCGCCCGGACGCACCGGATGGGCCAGGTCAACACCGTCCAGGTGCACCGGCTGCTGACCGACGACTCGGTGGACGAGCGGATGCTCGAACTCCTCGCCCACAAGGCCGCCGAGTTCGACGCGTACGCCCGCGACTCGGCGATGGCGGACGCCTCGCCCGCGGCCGTGGACATCAGCGAGGTCGCCCTCGCCCGCCAACTCGTCGCCGCCGAGCGGACGCGGCTGCAGCTTCCGCTTCGGTGATGTCCCTGTGGACGCGGCGGCGTCCGGTCGTCGAGCCGGCGACCTGCTACCAGCGGGACTTCGCGTAGTCCTTGAGGAAGACCCCGAACAGATCCTCGCCGGCCTGGCCGCGGACGATCGGGTCGTAGACCCGAGCGGCGCCGTCGACCAGGTCGAGGGGGGCGTGGAAGCCCTCCTCGGCCAGACGCACCTTCGTGGGATGCGGCCGCTCGTCGGTGATCCAGCCGGTGTCGACGCTGGTCATGAGGATGCCGTCGGTCTCGAACAGCTCGCGCGCGCTGGTGCGCGTCAGCATGTTGACCGCGGCCTTCGCCATGTTGGTGTGCGGATGGCCGGGGCCCTTGTAGCCGCGTCCGAAGACGCCCTCCATCGCGGACACGTTGACCACGTACGCCCGGGCCGGGCCGCTCGCGACGCTCCTCGCGGCCTCGGCGAGAAGCGGACGCAGGCGGCTGACGAGGATGAACGGCGCGGTCTCGTTGCAGAGCTGAACCTCGAGCATCTCGAGGGCGTCCACCTCGCCGACGCCCTGGACCCAGCTGTTCGAGTCGTGCAGGTCGGGCACAAGGCCGCCGGCGTCGATCGCGGAGCCGTCGGCCAGGCGGGCCAGCGACGAGGACCCGGGGGCCAGCGCCAGGTCGGTCAGGCGCTGGGCGTTGCGGGCCGCGGCGTCGGCGTCCGCTCGGGCCGCCGCGGAGCCGGTGACGGCGGCGTCCGCGGCGGCGAGCAGAGGGTGCTTCTTGACGGACGCCGCGAGCGCGTGGGGATGCAGGTCGCGCGCGTGGCCGAAGGTGAGCAGTTCGGGCCCCCGGCCCTCAGGCCAGAGCCCGTCCGCGAGGGGGACGGATTCGGCGTCCACGAGGGGGGCGTACGAGCCGGCCGAGCGGCGGACGGTCTGCGCGGCGTTGTTGATCAGGATGTCCAGGGGGCCACGCGCGGCGACGGCGTCCGCGAGGGCGACGACCTGGGACGGGTCGCGCAGGTCGATCCCGACGACCTGGAGCCGGTGGAGCCACTCGGACGCGTCCGGCATGGCGGCGAAGCGGCGGACGGCGTCCCGGGGGAAGCGGGTCGTGATCGTGGTGTGGGCCCCGTCGCGCAGGAGGCGCAGGGCGATGTGCATGCCGATCTTCGCGCGTCCGCCGGTCAGCAGCGCGCGCTTGCCGCGCAGGTCGGTGCGGGCCACGCGCTTGAGGTGGCTCATCGCGGCGCACGCGGGACAGAGCTGGTGGTAGAAGGCGTCGACGACCGTGTACTTCTCTTTGCAGATGTAGCAGGCGCGGGCCCGCATCAGCGTCCCCGCCGTGGTCGCCTGGACGCCGGACGTCAGCTCCAGCCCGCGCGTCTCGTCGTCGATCCGGTCGGACGCCCCCGTGGCCGTCGCCGCGACGACCGCCTTGTCGTTGTCCTGGATCTCCGCCCGCCTGATGCCCCGGCGATGGTGCCTGACCGCCTTGAACATCCTGCTCGTCGCCCTCCGGACGGCCACGAAGTCGGGGTGGGACTCGTCCAGTTCGTGGATGCTCCCCAGGACCCGCACCGCAACCGCCAGGTCGTCGGGGTCGATGCCGGGGGTGGGGCCGACATCGGACGCCGCGTCGGCGTCCAAGCCGGGGATGGCCGAGGCGGGTTCGGCGGACGACTCGGACACGGCGGGCTTCGACACGGCGCACAGCGTACTCAGCGGCGGAGGCCTCGTTGGACGGCAGATCTTGGACGCGAGAGGCGTGATCGCAGCACTCAGGTCCTCACCACCTCGGCCGGAGAGGCCGACCTGAGCGAAGGGCGCTGAATGGGGGATCGGCTGCGGCTGCCTAGGGGCTGACGCGGCGCCACTCGCGGACCGCGAGGAAGAGCGCAGCGACACCGATCAGAAGCAGCCAGACTGCTGCGCCAGAAGCCACCATCCCGACCATGGCCAGGCCAAGGACGACCATAAGGACGCTCATCGTGCGCCCCACCACCACTTCCCGCGGGCTGTACTCGACGGCTTTCCCTCGTCTGATCAGCTCAAGCACCTCGACCTTGCGGGCCTCGTGGGCGGCGGGGGTGAGACGCCCGGCGGCAAGCTGCGCGTCGAGGTGGGCGAGCATGTCAGGGCCGATGTCGCGGGGCATGGCTCCAACCTAAGGGACCGCTGATCAATCATGTGCCGACTGCGGCGCCTCGCGGGCGATCCGCTTCCCCCAGATCTTGGGCCGGATGCCACGCGATCGGGTCGTTCGCGATGGCCTCTCATGGGGCGAGCGGACTCCCCCAGCATGTGCTCGCCGGCCAAATCAATGCGCGCAACTCGTCGCCATAGCGACGACTTCCGCACAGTGAAGGCAGCGCCGTAAAGGCCCGTCAGGCCACACCATCAAATTTCGTCTTTCTGATCTATTTTGTGATCCACTCGTGACCTTCGCCAGGCCTATTGGCGACCGGTCGCGTCGAGAACTGTCGGTGGTGGGTCGTAGCGTCGGGGTATGGGTGAGGTGCTGGTGGCGCGGTCGGCTCGTCGGGTGGCCGACGAGTTGCTGGCGGCCGTCACGGCGCAACGCCTGGCGGAACGGCGGCAACTCGAACTCGTGTGCGAGTTGGTCGCCTGCTACGCCACCGTCGACGGCTCGCCGGTCACGGGGGCGGCGCGGCTGGTGCCGTCCGGGAGCGCCGGGACGCCGCCCGTGGACGAGTTCTGCGTGAAGGAACTCGCCGCCCTGTTGGGTCTGTCGGAGGCGTCCGCATGGGTGCTACTCCGCGACGCGATCAACCTACGGGAGCGGCACCCGCAGACCTGGGCGTCCGTCGTGTTCGGGTCGTGCCCCGTGTGGCAGGCCCGGCAGGTGGCAAGAGCCTGCGCCGACCTGTCGGCCGAGGCGGCCGGCTGGGTCGACGAGCGGATCGGTCCAGCGTTGGGACGCCTGCCGTGGGCGCGGGTCAGGCGCAAGCTGGCCGGACACGTCGTGGCGGCCGACAAAGAACTCGCGTTGGCCAAGGCGGCGCGGGCGAGGCGGGACCGGTTCGTGTCGGTCCGACACACCGGCGAGGGCACATCATGGCTGGTGGCCCTGTTGTCGACGCCAGCGGCGGTCCGGCTGGCGGACGCCGTCGGTGCGCTCAGCCGCGACCTGCTCGCCGACACCACCTATCAGGGCAGCCCCGACGAGGCCCGCGCCGACGCCCTCGGGCTGCTCGCGACTCCGCACGACGCCACCACGCTAGGGCAGATCGTCGGCCCGCGGGGGCTGCCGCGTCCCGAGGCGACGCTGGTCGTGCACGTCGCCCGCGAGACCCTCGACGACTGGGTGGCCGGTCCGGGACTGTCACCGTTCGTGCCCGCCACCGCGACCTCCACCCCTGGACCGCCCGACGCACGAATCGGCGGCCGGCGCGGTCGGGGCAGGGCCGGGTTACGCTCGCCCGGGGTGGCCCGGGTCGAAGGGCCGGGCGGGCTGGACGACGTCGGCCCGCTGCTCGCCGACCAGGTCCGCGACCTGCTGGGACACGCACGCGTCCG
>Ga0209480_10002741_pt1 | contig 11868 bp, 10 predicted proteins | sample JI61114C2DNA_FD_187501 | JGI IMG/M metagenome (GOLD analysis project Ga0209480, IMG submission 187501) | Wastewater effluent complex algal communities from Wisconsin, to seasonally profile nutrient transformation and Carbon sequestration -... | ecosystem: Engineered > WWTP > Effluent > Algae...
AATGCAAACAATGGCTGCAAGAGCGAGGCATGGAAGCAATGGATGGACCAATCAATTTTGGAAATCGCGACCGTTGGTGGGGATTATTGCTAGAGGGTTTTGATCGTGAACCGAATTATCAATGCAATTATAATTTTCCGTATTATCAAAAGTTTTTTGAAGACTATGGTTTTCAGGTTTACTTTTATCAATTAACATTTGGGCGCCCCATTCAAGGGCCACTCGATCAGCGACTCTATGACAAGGCTAACCTGGTTGAGAAAAATCCTGACTATTCCTTTGAATATGTAAAGAAGAAAGACTGGGAGGCACTACCATCGAAAATAAGAACCGTGTATAACCGCGCTTGGGCAAAGCGGGGTGAAATACCGGAATTAACTGAAAGCCAGGCCAGGCATTTAGTGAAACAGATGAAGCCAATCATGGATGAAAAACTGCTTTGGTTTGGATACTATAAAAAGGAACCCATTGCTTTTTTTCTTTCCTTGCCCGAAGTAAATCAGATATTTAAATATGTGAACGGTAAAATGGATTGGATTGGTAAAATTAAATTTGTGTGGCATACACTTTTAAAAACGAATAAGAAGGCCTTTGGAATTCTTTTTGGCTTGGTGCCTGAACATCAGGGAAAAGGAGTGGATGGTGCTATCATAGAAAACTTCAGAAAATTTGCTCAGGGCGGGGGTGTTGTTTATACAGATTATGAAATGAACTGGATTGGAGATTTTAATCCAAAGATGATTCGCGTAGTTGAGCAAATCAATGCGCCTGTGGTTAAGCGTCATGCAACGTATCGTAAATTGTTTGATGAGACCAAGCCGTTCAAGCGAATGCCTATTATCAATTAAGTTATGCAAACGGAAGAGGAGGAAACCCAGGCGGGCTTTTTAATCCGCAACTTGTTAAAAGGATTTGCTTTCTTTTTTGTTATTGTTGTTGCTTTCTACTTTGTGGAAGGATACATCCAGGATAATTTTCAAACGCACATAGAAGAAATTCGGGCCAACCCTGGCATTCTTTATGGCACGTATACACTTTCTGAAATCGTGTTTGGTATTATACCTCCCGAGCTTTTCATGATGATCTGGATTTTAGATAAGATTGACGTATCGGGTTTTATTGTTAATCTTTCTATTCTAACGGTTATTTCGTATGGCGCTGGAGTGTTGGGATACTTCATTGGAAAGAATTTTTCTAAAACTCCTTTTTATCAAAACCGCATTCGCGAAAAGTATTTGAAGCAGTATGAAAAAAACCTAAAAAAATTTGGGGGCTATCTGGTTTTTGTTGGCGCGGTAACGCCTATCCCGTTTTCAGCTACGTGTATGCTGGCTGGCTCAGTGAACATGCGGTTTAAATATTTTCTGCTGATTTGTATTTCGCGGGTGTTGCGCTTTGCCGTGTACGGATGGCTGATCTGGAGCACACCGAGTTGGTTTAGCTAATCAGTATTCATTTCTTCCCGACTTCCCCTGCTAACCGTTTGTTGTTTTATTTTTCTGCTTGTACGTTATACTTTGGGTCAAAATCCACCATCCATTCAATACCATATTTGTCTCTAAAACAACCAAAATATGAACCCCAAGGACTATCGCCAATAGGCCCTTCTATTTCTCCTCCTGCTGAAAGCCCATTAAATAACCTGTCTGCTTCTTCTTTACTTTCCGCACTTAGTGCAATTTTACTCCTGTTTTCATTTTCGTTTGTTTTTCCCAAAATTTCCGGAACATCATTTGCCATCAACATATTGCATTTACCTATAGGCAAAGCAATAAGCATAATTTTATTTTCTTCCTTTTCTGCAGGCTTAAATTCAGGACTTGCCAGGTCTTTGAAACGGATAACCTTTGCAAACTCTCCGCCAAATACTGATTTGTAAAAGGTAAATGCTTCTTCGGCATTTCCATTGAAATTAATGTGAGGATTGATGAGTGGCATAATTTTATTTTTTTAAGATTGTTAAAATTGTTTACTCTATTATTTGTTTTGACAAACTTTTAAAATGTAAAAATCATTTTAGCGATAAAGTTGGTAATAAGGTTTCCAGGAAATTTAATGTCATAGTAAAACCTCCTTGAAATCCCATTTCAATCTGCTTCTCCATACGTTCAAGCGATTCATTATAAATAGCAATACTAACTTTTGTTATGCTGTTTTGTTCGCTGAAATTCAAATCCCAATCTGAACCTGGTAATTCAGGATTTTCATCTTTGTCTGCAAAAGCATTCAGCAGTTTGAAATTAGTTTTTGGAGTAATGGAAGTATATTTCTGAATTGACCAATGCGCTTGTCCTTCAGGGCTTACCATTGCATAAAACCTTTTTCCTCCAACCTCAAAATTCATAACTTTTGTTTTGGATATCCAAGGTTTTGGCGCCCACCATTGGTCGAGGATTTCTGGTTTGGTAAATGCATCCCAAACCAGCGAAAGGTCGGCAGCAAACTCTTTGGTTATAGAAACCGTTTTTGTTGCCTTGTTAACAGCAAAATCAAATAGCAGATTGTTGTTCATTTTTTCTGTTTTTTAATGGTTGATAATACTTGATCAAGTTGATTAAACCGGGTTTCCCAAATTTTTCTGAATTGTTCAATCCATTTGTCAATCTCTTTCATTTTTTGAATTTCAAGGGAGTAATAAATTTCTCTGCCTTGTTGCTCCTGTTTTACCAGTTCGCATTCGGTGAGTATGCGAAGGTGTTTAGAAATAGATTGTCGGGAAGTATTGAAGTTGTCGGCAATGGCGTTTGGTGTCATTGCCTGCAATGCAATTAAAGTAATAATCGCCCGTCTTTTCGGATCGGCTATGGCCTGAAAAATATCTCTTCTCATTTGTCTAATTCTTTTTACGAAACCATTCGGTTGCAAATATATGCAACTATTTGGTTTCGCAAATTTTTTGGTGAGATTTTTTTGGAGTGTGAACCCTAGTCAGTGTTTTTTCGGCTTGATGGTCGCCTTAAAATAACGTTGGTACATATGACGTGCAGGGTTTTTGAAACGCGTCACTGTCCCACGTTGCTATACTAAATTAGTGGATTAAACTTAAATGGCAACACTAAACCCCTGCATGGCATATGTATTTTGTTGTGGGCTGGGCCATCTCAAAAGTCGTCACTTGTTATAATTAGTTCATATGAGTAAAGTCCACCACCATATTTTTGAGTCTTTTCAGAATAGTCCCAAGTATCTAGTCTTTTGAAGTCGGATTTAGCCTTGACTACATTTTTAACTACTTGTATTGAGTCAAAGATTGTAATTGTGTCAGCAGGATTTATATAGTCAGAGCTTAAGTAGTTGAGTCTATAAATGTTTAATCTCTCCCCTTGTCCAATTAATGTATCGTATTCTTGAATTATAATATTATACTCGTCCCTTAGTCCGAATATTTTCACTTTTAATTTATCATCTGTCCTATTAGTAATATGGTAGTCCACGGTTACATCAGGGTCACATGAGGTGCTTAATAGAAGTACTGAAAATAAAAGTAGATTGGTCAATTCTTTCATGTTAGTCAGTCATTTATCGGGCCTTGCCCACAACATCCCAATATATACATTGTTGATATATTCTTTATGTCAAATAAGTTTTGAAGCCGAATAAATCTGTTCCATTTATTTCATGTATTATCTCCAGCCTCCAAAGCGATGTATTTGGTTAAAGACAAATCGAAACTTATTTTAAATAAACATCAATCAGGCATTAGTATTATTTTTTCCCTGGCTGATTGAATAACTTTTTCTTTGCTGAAGTAAACAGTGAAGTGTTGGTCGTTCGCCCAAATCTCAAAAAGATTTTTATAGAAAGGGCTTGCCGGATTTCCACTTTGGCCTGGCGAATTGATAAATAGAGTTTTATCCCAATCCGAAACATCGGCCACCATTTTGAATGTTGCACCATGACTTTGATTATCGCTATTGCTGGTTACGCCCGGTGTGGAGCCATTGCCACCGCGTGGCAGTATACCGGTTTCTAAAATTGCGCGAATAGAATCATTGACCGCATTACTCAAGGGATGTTTTATCACTACATGATGATAGGCAGTTTGTCCGTATTGCCATTTATTTAAATCGTCACCTAATTTTTTGTGTAACTGTGCTATAGCTTCTTCGAGGCAACTAAGTAAAAATAAATCGCGGCCTTTTAGTTTTGGATCATTGGTTTCGATCCATTGAATGGCACGTTTTACAGAAACAGATTTAAGAACGGCTTGCGCTTTTTCCGGAACATAGATTTTATGTGTTCGATCCAAAATCACCTTTTCCCACGCGGCATACACACCTGCCTCAACAGAATTTATATCCATTACAAAATTCCAATTTAAAAGTTGATATTTAATTTTTTCTGTTTCTGGCGTATTTGATTTTATATTTTTTAAATAAGAAACCAATTGCCTTGCAGGTAGCGATAGATAGTCGCCTTGTATCTTTCTGAGTTCTTCCTGAGAAAACTTTTCTTTACTGGTAAGTACTTCGGTAATGCGATTAGCTCTGCTGCTATCCGCCCACTCCCAACCAACTGCATTACGGTGTGGATAATCAGGTGCTACTAAATTTTCATTAGCGGTAACCCAAAAACCTTTTTCAGGATTGAAAATATTGGGCAACGATTTAATTGGAAGAAAGCCATCCCATTCGTAGCGACCATCCCCGGGCACGGGCACAAGGCCACTGAAGTTTTTTCTTATCGGTGCAATGCCAACCACTTGCCAGCCAATGTTTCCTTTCTTATCAGCCCAAATCATATTTTCTCCAGGCAGATGACTGTATGAACAAGCTTCACGAAATTCTTCCCAAGTGGTTGCACCATTCATTCGCAAGCTGGCCATGTAAGGTGCGCCACCCGGCTCGAGCCAGCCACATCGAATTGCATACGCTTTTTTTCTTTTTGCATCTACAAACGTAACGGGCCCATGGCGGGTGTACTTGTGTTCAACAAATACATCGGCCGATCCTTTTATGTGAATAGTATCCGCAATAATTTTCATATCCTCCCAACCATTATTGTATTTATACTGGTTAAGATTATTTGGATTTAATTCATACACGATGATGTCCTCACCATCTATATCAAATATGGTAAGACCCCAAGCGCCAAAATCATTATGACCGATTGAAACGCCCGGAATGGTTGGCTCACCACCGCCCACTACGTTCCATCCGGGGGCATTTAAATGAACCATGTATCGAAGCGAGGGCACCGCCAGCGCACGATGCGGATCGTTTGCTAACATGGGCAAACCACTTTCTGATTTTGCACCGCTCACTATCCAGTTGTTGCTTCCTATTGATTTTTGTTCACGCGCATTCATTTCTTCATACGCCAGTTGATCTTGTAATACCGATTGTTGATAGTTATTTTGATCGGTGTTTGAATAGGCCAGTAAGTCTTGGGGTTGAAAGGCAATGGATTTACGAAAGGCATCGTAGAGTTCCGCAATGGGTTCTGCTAACCCAGTAGGATCAATAACCGGATCAAGAGTAATGTTGGGCACGCCCGGTTCAAAGACTTTAAGTTTCTTTACTTCTTCAGCGCCCAGCAACGCAACAGCTCTTCCAATTTGAAGTTCGGATGGAAGGTTGCCTAATAGTCCTTGATGCCTTGACACTACTAACTCAGGTGTCCAACGACCTGCGGTAATTCCGAGCAAGCCAAATTCCATAGTTAATAGAGTAGGATCTTTTTCTGTTTCGGCCACGTAAGCATTGATGCCTTCGGTGAATGCCTTGATGATAGCCACACCGTGTGGATGATAGTTATTAAATTCTTTATTCAGATCGCCCCGGTATTTAAACAAACGAGCCCCGATGTCGCGCTTTAATTCGCGTTCACCTAAAATTTCAGAAACGGTTCCGCTGGCTTGCCTGCGCCACATTTCAAATTGAAAGAGCCGATCTTTAGCAGCACTATAGCCTTGCGCAAAAAAAAGATCGTGTTCGTTTTGCGCGTAGATATGATTAACACCAAACTCATCGCGAATAATCTCCACTGGTTTTTCTAATCCGGCAACGGTGAGTTCATTCTTTGTTTTGGAGGACTGCGTACAGCCAATAATAAAGAGCAGTGCGAGGAGTGAGAAGCGTTTCATAGTATCAAGTTGGTACTTAAAGCTACGCGATCACTTTATATAAATGAAATGAATTCTTATTTGATCAGGGTTTTAGAAAAGGAGCTTTAGCGTACCAACCGCTCATTTAATAATTTCACTTCTCGCACCATTTCACGGGGAATTGAATCTGATTTTCTATAACTTTATTCGCACAACTATAACTGTAATAAAATGCTTAAGCATAAGAAAATTATTTTCGTTAGTACCATCGTATTGCTTATAGCATTTACTGGATTTTTATGGGAAGAAAAACCTGATGGTGAGCACCATGATCATACGGATCAATATCATGAGCATTCACATCGAGTAATTGTGGAGAGTCCTGTTGAAACATTCTCACCAACCAAGGAACCAGATCGGGTCATCCTAAACCTTACAGAAACCCCGGAGACTTCAGTTGCCGTTAATTGGCGCGCAGACACAACCGTTACAACGGGTTTTGTCGAATGGGCATTGGCTACACATGGCCCTGAATTCTTGAATTCAGTTAAACGGGTTTCCGCATCTACAGAAAAGTTGAATGTTAAGCGTGAAGCCGAACCTATGGTAAGTGCTAATTACTTTTCAGCGGTACTTGAAAACTTGAAGCCAGGAGAAAAATATGTTTATCGTGTTGGAGGTGATGGTGGCTGGAGCGAATGGCACCAAATTAAAATGCAAGATCCGGCTGATGAGCTGTCTTTCATTTATTTCGGAGACGCTCAAAACGATATTAAATCTATGTGGTCGCGTGTTATTCGCGAAGCTTATAAGACTATGCCCCAAGTTGATTTTATGTTGCATGCGGGTGATTTGATTAATCGTTTCGATCGCGATCTGGAATGGGGCGAATGGTTTTATGCGGGCAACTTTATTCACGCAACTATCCCCAGCGTGATGACACCAGGCAACCATGAATATGGAAAAGGCGTGATCCTTTCTCCGCAATGGCGGCCTCAATTCAATCTTCCAAAAAATGGACCGAAGGGATTGGAGGAGACGTGCTATGTTGTGAATTACTCCAACCTTAAAGTTATTTCGCTAGATGCTGAGCAGATTGATGAGTCGCCCTACTTTCTTGAAAAGCAGGCGCGATGGGTAGACTCTGTTCTTACACATGATCCGCGCAAATGGACAGCTATTACATTTCACTATCCGGTTTTTTCAACAAAGCCGAATCGCGATAATGAAAATCTTCGTTTAAAATTTAAACCCATTTTTGATAAACATAAAGTTGATATTGTTCTTCAAGGGCATGATCATGCTTACGGCCGAGGGATGGTAAGCAATGTGACCTCAGGAGTTGGTGTTAGCGACAAAGTTTCAGGTACTGTGTATGTGGTGTCGGTAAGCGGACCAAAGATGTACGACATCTCCAATGATCCATGGATGGAGCGAAAGGCACGGAACACGCAATTGTTTCAAATCATAACCATTAAAAACTCTACGCTTTCGTATAAAGCTTATACTGCTGCCGGAACATTGTATGATGCGTTTAATCTTATTAAATCAAAGAACAAACACAATAAGTTAGTAAATCAAATTCCGGATAGTAAAGAACGGTTGTGAGATTGCGTTTTCGCAAGAACGATGGTCTGTTGTTAATATCTAAGAGGCCGCAATCTTTTCCACCGCATCTATAAACCGATCTAAATCTTTAGTGGTTGTATAGACATGCGGAGTTACGCGCACGGCATTTACATTTTCCCATTTAATGGAAACGGTGTGAATTCCATATACGGAAAAGAGTTTTGATGCAATGTCGCCCACATCCATGCCCTCGATACTAAACGTACCAAGCGCACAGGAGTATTCCGGCTTCATAGAAATATGAAACTTAACGCGTGGGTTTTTAGCGATAGCATCGCACCAATATTGTTTCAGATAATGTAAGCGCTCTTGTTTTCTCTTACCTCCAATGGCATTATGAAAATCGATAGCTTGACCAATAGCTTGTTCTGGTGCAAAAGATCGAGTGCCTAATGCTTCAAACTTTCGAATGTCAGGACCTTGTGGTTTGTCGTTCGGAAAAATGGGCCATGTTTTTTCAATGAGGGGTTTGCGAATATACATCAACCCAGTACCAAATGGGGCGCACAACCACTTATGCAGACTGGTGCCAAAGTAATCGCAATTCAAATCTGAAATTTTATAATCGATATGTGCAAAGGAGTGTGCGGCATCAACAATAGTAGTGATGCCACGCTTGCGCGCTTCGGCACAAAGTTTTGCAGCGGGTAGTATTTGCCCAGTCCAGGTTATTAAGTGTGTGATGTGCCAGATTTTTGTTTTAGATGTAGTGGCATCAATGTATGCCTTCAACACCACCTCATCATTATCAATAGGCAGGTTAAGGTTGATCCAATTAATTTTTACGCCTTCCCGTTGCTCGCGTTGCTTCCAGGCGTGAATCATGTTTGGATAATCCTGTTTAGTCATCACAATTTCATCGCCCCGTTTTAAATCAATGCCCCAGGTAAACGTTGCCAGTGCTTCGGTGGTATTGCGATTGATGGCCAACTCTTCATTGCTAACTCCCGCAAGGTCGGCCAGTTTTCTTCGCAATGGTTCGCGGCCTTTATCTAAAATCTGCCACATATAATAAGTAGGCGCTTCATTGCTTAAGTGGTAGTAACGATCTACAGCATCTTGCACCACTTTAGGTTGTGGGCTTACACCACCATTGTTTAGGTTAAGAATGTTAGGAGATACGGTATAGGCCTGTGCCATGCGTGCCCATAAATCTTCATCGTTGGCAGCAGCTAATGGTGATAATTTATTTAACGACACCAGCGCATCGGAAACATCTTCTGCCAAAGCCTGAATGGCAATTGATGTAAGTGAAAGCGCACCAGCTGCACCAAGAGATTTTTGAAAAAACGATCTGCGTGAAGTCATGACGAAATAGATTTAGGAAAATGAATGTAGGAGTTTGATTCCTTAATTCATAGGAGATTTATTCTGTAGGCTTATAAGTTTTTTAAAGATTCTTTTTTTAATTCACCCGATCCAGCAACCTGAGCTTTGTTGCCTTCCATGCCGTGGTGGCAACGACAGCGATCGTCATACAGCCACCAAAAATTACTGAAGGCACTACGCCAATCAGTTTTGCAGCCACACCAGATTCCAGCATCCCAATTTCGTTAGATGAGCCAATGAAAATACTATTAACAGCCGATACCCGCCCTTTCATATTCTCGGGTGTGAGCGTATGGATAAGCGTACTGCGCACAATTACGCTTACGCAATCAAACATGCCGCTTAATATTAAAATACCCATCGAAAGCCAAAAGCTAGTCGATAAGCTAAAGCCAATCATACATAAACCAAAACCCGCCACGCACCATAGTAGAATTTTTCCAATTCCTTTTTTTATAGGATGATGGGTGATGTACACCGCCATGCTAAGCGCACCAATAGCGGGAGCCGATCGTAAAAAGCCAAGACCAATTTCACCCACCTTTAGAATCTCGGCTGCAAAAATGGGAAGTAGGGCTACTGCTCCGCCAAACAGTACAGCAAATAAATCTAGGGTAATGGCACCCAGTATTATTTGATTTTTAAAAACGAATTTTATCCCCGCTTTTATTTTTTCTATAATGCCTTGTTCGGCACTAGCTGGTGGCAGCGACCGATTGGGTATAGTAAGGTAGCAGAAAAAGGCTGTGATCACGAGAAGTGCATCGGCCGTATAGGCAGCAGTAATTCCAAAAAAACCATAAACCAAACCGCCAATCATAGGCCCGCCTACGGAAGCAGTTTCCCAGACTGTACTGTTCCAGGTAATCGCGTTTTGATACAGCGACCGATCGACAAGCTGGGGCATGAGAGAAAAATTAGCTGGCGAAAGAAATCCGCGAGCTATGCCACTAACAAAAATTATAGCATAAATGGGCAAGGTTCCATTTTGAATTAGAAAGCCGCCCAGGTTGGTGGTAAAGTATAGCAGCGATATAGAACAGAAAGATAATAGTGCAACACAGAGTATTATTATTTTCTTGCGTTCAACAATATCGGCAATATGGCCTGCGTAAAGCGAAACGGTAATGGCAGGAATTGCTTCAGCTAATCCGACCAAGCCCAATGATAAAGGATCTTTTGTGATCTCATAAATCTGCCAACCAACTACAACTCCCTGAATTTGAATTGCCAGCGTGATGAAGAGTCGGGATAGAATGAACAACCTGAAATCGCGAATGCGTAAGGCTGCATAGGGATCGGGTTTAATCATAGTTACTTTTTACCGCAAGGACGCTAAGGCGTAAAGATAAATATACAAGGAGCACAATAATTTTTTCAATACTAACTTCGTGAGCCTCGTGTAATTTCTTTGTATCCTCCGCGGTTAATTTTTGGTCTTAGATAATTCCATCAATAGCTTCAATCGCCTTCGCCTGTCTCGTGTTCCAGTCGCCACCAATTTCAACATAAGGAACTCCTGAGTTAATGACTTCATTTTTATAGATCTGCCAAAAATGTTCGCGCTTATCCGGATGTTCGCGCTGCGGATCTTGCACCCAGGGCACATCAATATAGCAGAGCAAATATAAATCATACGTGCGCGCTTTAATCAATTGCAAAATCTCTTCACTACATGAACTAAACTTGTGTTCGCTCCAGATTTTTATGGTGAGTAGATTTGTATCGCAGATAATAATTTTATTGGCATCATTTAACCACTCATCTTCCAACCGAGCTTGGCCATGCGAAATTTTAATAAGGTCATGATCCTGATACGGTCGCCCAAGTTTATCGAGGTAGGCACGCGCATATTCAGGCACCCAACAAGTTTTATAATGATTGGCCAAAAAAACAGATAACTCCGATTTGCCGGTGCACTCTGGCCCAATCACGCACACTTTTTTTATTTCGGGCAAGGTCTCTTTTGAAATAAACATGGACTTACTTTTTTGCCAAATTAACCATTTATATGCTAATAGGGCGTTAAAAGCAGGCATGGTTTCGCCATTCGGTTTGGTATAATTATCTTTCGCTTAAATCTGATATTGCGTGAAGCGTAGAAAAGCATTAAAAAACTTAGGAGTAGGACTTTCAGCGGGCTTGTGGATGCCAGGATTATTGGTGTCCTGTAAAAAAGATGATCCAATACCGGAGGTTCAATATATAGAGACCGTGATAATTATTGGAGCAGGAGCAGCAGGGTTATATGCGGCCGATATTCTAAACTCAAAAGGAGTTAAAGTGATTGTGCTGGAAGCAAGCAATCAGTTGGGTGGCCGGGTGCGTTCGTTACGCAATCAAAAAGAAATTACTGTGCAGACCGCTGCCGACTTTCCCGTTGAGCTAGGAGCCGAAATAGGGTATGGCACCAACTCTGCATTTGGCGACATTATTAAGAATTATAGCTTGACTAAAATTGAGTTAAATACTCAATCAGTTGAGCAATTTATTTTAGATGAGCAGGCAAAAACGGCTGCTGATTGGAGTGGCGATGCCGATTTTAATGCGGTACAAAGTTTTATTTCCGGCTTGCCTTCTTATTCTGGTGGTGATGTTTCGATGAAGCAGGCTGCAGGTGTAAGTGCGCGTGGTGAAGCCTTATTAAATTCGTTGGCTGGAAATTATTATGGTTCGTCTAGCGATTTGGTAGGAGCAAAGGGTGTAGCAGAAGCGCTAACCTTGCGGGAACACGACAATCAGGCGTATATAATAAAGACAAATCCACTTCAGGATATTTTGGTTTCACGATTCAGTCAAATCGTTACCAAAGTGCAATTGAATGTAGTAGTTAAATCAATCAACTATTCGGGCGATACAATAAT
>Ga0209480_10002742_pt1 | contig 11865 bp, 13 predicted proteins | sample JI61114C2DNA_FD_187501 | JGI IMG/M metagenome (GOLD analysis project Ga0209480, IMG submission 187501) | Wastewater effluent complex algal communities from Wisconsin, to seasonally profile nutrient transformation and Carbon sequestration -... | ecosystem: Engineered > WWTP > Effluent > Algae...
CGTTACCCGCGAGAAGGGCACCGAGCGGCCCTTTACCGGTCAGTACTGGGACTGCACCGACCCCGGCACCTATCACTGCAGCTGTTGCGGCGCCCCGCTCTTTCGCTCCGAAACCAAGTTTGACGCGGGCTGCGGCTGGCCCAGCTTTCACACAGCGCACGATGAAAAACTGATCGATGAGCACGTCGACCGCAGCTTTGGCATGAGCCGTACCGAAGTCACCTGCCACGACTGCGGTGCCCATCTCGGCCACGTCTTCCCTGATGGCCCGGCACCCAGCGGCCTGCGCTACTGCATCAACTCGGCCTCGCTCAAGTTGGACAAGGACGAGTCCTGATCCGCCAGGAAACTAGCGGGCTTTCTGGCGAGCCTGCATGAAGCCGCTGGGTGGCACGCCAAAAGCCCGCTTGAACATTGCCGAGAACGCTGCCGGACTGGCGTAACCCAGTTCGGCAGAAACCTGACCGAAGGGCATACCGCGCCCGATCAGGTCAAGTGCCCGCGCCAGCCGCAGTTGCTGGCGCCAGGCGCCAAAACTGGTGTTCAGTTCGCTCATAAACAGACGCGCCAGCGTCCGTTCGCTGGCCCCGACCCGCCCGGCCCATTCGGCCAGACTGAGCGGCGAACCCGGATCAGCAATCAGTGCATTGCACAACCCCTGCAAGCGACGGTCAGTCGGCAATGGCAAGCCCAGCGATAAGGGCGGCGCACTGCGCATTTCCTCAAGCAGCAAGGCGATCATCAGGTCACGACGCCGCGTATCAGGCGGCTCAGCCGCGCCACTTTCACTCAGCGACTCGATCAAGGCACGCATCAATTCGGAGACTTCGACCACCGTGCACACATCCGCTGGCAGCGGCGCCACTTCGGCGGCGACGTACACCGTGCGCAACTCGACATCGCCCAGCATCACCACCTCATGTTCGATGTATGGCGGTATCCACACCGCGCGCAACGCCGGCACCAGCCAGGTCATACCCGCCGCCGAAATACGGATACCACCACGCAGCGGATAAGCGAGTTGCGCCCATTCATGGCTATGCCACGGCACCACAATGTCGGTTGGCGGCGAGCGCAGATTGACCGTCACCGGCTCATCTTCGGTAGGTGCGCGACGCGCTACGGAATCGAAAGGGAGATGTGTCAGCATTACGATAATTGTTGTCTGATTATCGTGTTTGCGTCAATCCAATTCCCCATAGACTACGTTCTTCGCTGCTTTTAAATGTGCCGCCAATGACCACCGCCCCCCTCCCCCCCACTGCCCGTCACGACCTCGAAACTATTTCGCTGATCGGCTTCGTGCACGGGGTTTCACACTTCTTCCACCTCGTCCTGCCCTCCCTCTTTCCGTGGCTGATGGAAGATTTCGCCCTGAGTTTTACGGCGATCGGCATGACAATGACCGTATTTTTTATCGTCTCGGGCATCGGCCAGGCGGCTGCCGGCTTTCTCGTCGATCGCTTTGGCGCGGCGCGCATCCTCGGTGTCGGGATCACTTGCTTTGCGCTGGCTGGCATCCTGCTCCACTTCGCCACCGGCTATCCGATGCTGATTGCCGTCGCCGCCCTCGCCGGGCTGGGCAATAGCGTTTTTCACCCGGCTGATTTCACGGTCCTCAACCGTCACGTCTCCCAGGCGCGCCTCGGCCATGCCTTCTCGATCCACGGTCTATCCGGCAACCTAGGCTGGGCGCTGGCCCCGGTCTACGTCACCGGCATTGCCGCCGCCAGCGGCTGGCGTAACGCCGCCCTCGGCGCCACCTTCATTGCGCTGCTCGCTCTCGCCCTGCTCTTCTGGCGCCGTCAGGCACTGGCCGACCCGGTCAACGAACACCAGGAGCATGCAGGAAAGCCGGCTGGATCGATTTTTGACTTCCTGCGCGTGCGCGCCGTCTGGCTCTGCTTCCTGTTCTTTTTGCTGATTACCGCGGCGTTTGGTGCGATCCAGAACTTTGCCAGCCCCATCCTGCAATCACTGTACGGCCTGAGCATCACCAGCGCCGCTACGGCTCTTTCCTTTTACCTGCTCGGTGGCGCCGGCGGCATTCTGCTTGGCGGCTTTCTTGCCAAAAATGGTGACCATGAACAGCTGATTACCCTCGCCATCGGTGCTGCCGCCGCCCTCGCCATCCTGCTTGCTGCCGGCCTACTGCCGGGCTGGAGCGTCCTGCCACTGATGACCGCGATCGGTTTCTGCACCGGTATTGCCGGGCCATCACGCGATCTGCTGGTGCGCCGCGCCGCCACCTCGCGCTTTGGTCAGGCCGCCTTCGGGCGGGTTTACGGCTTTGTCTATTCCGGGCTGGATCTCGGCTTGGCAATGGCCCCGGTAATTTTTGGGAGATTCATGGACGGCGGCCGCTACAGCGACGTCTTGATCGGCATCGCCATCCTGCAAACCCTGGCCATTTTTACCGCCCTGCGCGTCGGCAAGGCGGTTTAAAACCTAGAGGCCACGCGCCCATTTCGGGCGCAGGCCGGCGGCTTCCGGGCTGGCGATGGCTTGCCGCACCTGCGTCAGCAAGCGCTCTTTTTCTGCGCCTAGCGTGCCCTTGAGCACCAGCCAGTTGGAAGCATGATCGCTGCGAAACACCGTGCGCTTCAGTTCCAGCGCTGAAAGAAACTGCGCCATCTCGACAAATAGCTCATGCTGACTCAGCGGCTCCCACTCGGGAAAATCGGCGCGGAAACGCTGCTCCCCCTTGGGAAAACTAACTACCAAAGTTGCGAGGTATTCAGGCTGTGTCAAATTCACCAGTTTTGCCGACTGTTCCGCATGCTGACGGGTAAATATCTTTCCGCCGAGGCCATTGAGAATCATCACCGAACGTGTAATGCCGGCGGTGCCCAGTTTTTCCAGCGCATCACACGTGCTGTCAAAGGTTTCGCACTTCTTTACCGCTGCCAATACTTGATCATCGCCGGACTCAGCCCCGACATAGACCATCTTCAAGCCGGCTGCCGCCAGTTCGTTGATTTCCGTCTGGCTCTTTTTCTTCAAGTTTCGCGGGAGGCAGTAGGACGAAACCCGCCGCACCGCCGGCATATGCGTACGAATGGCTTCAAGGATGGTGAGCAGGCGCCGCGTCGGCAAGACCAGCGCATCACCATCGGCGAGAAAGATCCGCCGCACCTGATCACCGTAACGCTGACCGGTGCGACGGATGCTCTCCAGCACCTCATCCTCCTCACGTACACGGAATTTTTTCTGCGGCTCGACGTACATTTCACAAAATGTGCACTCGTTCCACGAGCAACCGTCGGTTACCGGCAGAATCAGCGACTCTGCCTCGCTCGGCGGACGAAAGACCGGCTCGACGTAGCGAATCGGAATCATCGCTCAACCACCAAAACGCGCAATAAATGCCGGCGGCACCAGCGCCGGCTTGCGTACGCTGTAGTCAAAAAACATGATGCCGTGCTTGCCGCGCGCCACCTCACGCCCGGAGGCCTGATCGGTGATCTGCCAGACCAGGTCGCAGCCGTATTTGTTGAAATCATTGGCGGTCATCTGAAACACCAGCACCTCGCCGTGAAAGGCTTCGGATTTGTACTGGATGGCTGCGTCGGCGACGATGATGCCGCAACCCTCAACATTCAGCTCGGTATAACCCAAGGCCTTGAAAAAGCGTACCCGCGCCTCGGAAACCAGCGACAACAAGGCTGAATTGTCGAGATGGTTGCCGTAGTTGATGTGGTTGATGTAAATCTGGATTTCTGTCGAGAACGTAAACCGTTCCGGCAGATCTATAAGGATTCTTGCCATGAGTTTTCCTGCAAAGAGTTGACCGGTTGCGCTGCTCTGCGGCAACGTTTTGCCCGAGAATGGCAACGCGGCGCCGCTACGTCAAGTCCGGAACGCAAATTCTGCCGCCCCCAAGCCTGGAGCCACCCTTGATTACCATCGCTATCGTTTCCGACATCGTCTGCCCCTGGTGCTTCATCGGCAAACGGCGCCTCGCCACGGCCATTGCCCTGGTGCAGCAGGATCATCCCGATTTTCAATACCAGACTCGCTGGCTGCCCTTCTTTCTCAACCCGGAGACGCCGCCGGAAGGCGAACCTTACCTGCCTTTTCTTGAGAAAAAATTCGGTAGCCGGGAGAGAGTCGAAGCACTTTTTGAAAACGTACGCGCCGCCGGTCGCCCCTACGGTCTGGACTACGCCTTCGAGAAAATCGAATTCCGCGCCAACACGCTCAAAGCCCATCGCCTGCTGCACTGGGCGCAGCAACGCGGCACTGTCGACGCTCTGGTTGAACGCCTCTTTTCCGCCCAGTTTCAGCGTGGCGAACATGTTAGTGATCTGGACACACTGAGCCGCATCGCCGGTGAGTGCGGTTACCCGGCGGAGGAAGTCAAAACCTACCTCGCCTCAACAGAAGATCAGGAGATCGTGCGCCAGCTGGAAAGACAAAACCGCCAACGCGGGATCAACATGATCCCCACCTTCATCCTGCAAGACAGTCACCTAATTGTCGGCGCCGAAGACCCTACCGTACTGGCTCAAGGAATTCGGCAATTATTGTGAAGGCCATTGCCATGGTGGAAGCGGATTTTTGTCCTGCCATAAACCAGTTCGCCTGATTTTTGCCTCAAATTCGGCATGCTCGTAGCGCGCACGATCTTCCGGCGGCAAATCATTGGCAGCCGCCGTGGCAAACCACGCCATGCCTGAAGCAATCTGAGCCATGCCGACATCCAGCGTCGGCACGCAAGTACGGCAATCAGGCGGCTGAACCAGCAGCTTGCCGACCAGGAAGTCACCTTGTTTGTGCAGCGACGACTCAAAACGCACATTTTTGTTGAGCGTCAAATTGGCCAGGTGGGTGCGCGACGCTTCGCCAAAGGATTGCGTCCGGCGCGGCGCAGCGATTCCCAGCAGGCGCACCTTGACCTGTTGCCGATTGCCATCAGCCAGCATCAATGTCTCACCATCCTGCACCGAAAGCACATAACCAATCAGCGTTTCAGAACACAACGGAGCAGAAAACAAGAATGTTGCGGTCAACAGTGAAAAATGGCTAATTTTCATTCAGTCGCCCTCAGCAATAGTCAACGCATTGATTAAAAATCAGGAATCTGATCTTACGCTGAGCGCCACAAAGCAAAAAGGCCAATCCGAAGATTGACCTAGTCGCTTGTCCTTGCTGGTGCGCCCGGAGCGATTCGAACGCCCGACCCTCTGGTTCGTAGCCAGATACTCTATCCAACTGAGCTACGGGCGCACTGCAAGAGCGCCGCATTGTACAGGTGGCAGCGTAGAATGCAAGCCCCAATCAACCTTTTCCTGACGTTTCCACTCATGAGCACTGTCACTATCCATATGCCGAAGTATCCAGAATGCTGGGAGAGCTGTGGTTCTTGTGCCAGCGGCAATGTTTTCATTCTGGAAATTCTCGTCAAACTCGGTGATATTTTGCAGTTTGACGAGAACATTCTGACGCTGGAGACTGGCAAGGTAGCCTTGGATATCCCAACACCCCATGCCGGTCGCGTTGTAGCTATTCATGTTACAGAGGGCGATACAGTTGATGCTGGAGCACCCCTGGTAACGCTGGAATCAGCTTGACCAGAGCAGGCCACCAGCTTGTCTGCATGGCCCCCGGCATTACTTTGGGAGTTCGATTTCCAGTTGATTGCGGACTTCGCGCACCCCTTTGACCGAACTGGCAAGTTCCAGCGCGCGATGCAGGGCGTGTTCGTCAGGCACCCCACCACCAAGAATTACGATGCCCGCGTGGGTTTGAACGCGGAAGCGGCTACCGGCAAGGCCGATATCGGTACGTAATAGTGTTTCTACACGGTCGTTCAATGCGTTGTCGGCCTGCTCGGGGGCAGCCAAAAATCCACCCGTTGGGCGATTGGGATGGTCGATAGCGTAGGCGGTAAGCCCAATACCGGTAAAGAGCGCCGCGGCGGCTAGTGCAGCGAAGAAGTTTGCTCGAATCATTGGTGACTCCTGTTTCCATTGAACACCAATGACTTATTGCGAGTTCCGTGCCAGATCGCGTTAGGTTATAAAAATCATGTAGTTAGCTAGTCAACCGCAACATTTCAGCGCCTCCAGCCGTCGCCCTCAGGCGACAGGACTTAGTACCCATCTTCCGATTTATCTGGTTACTCCGGCAATTCCGGCGGTTAGCGATCTGCGGCGTTTTCATCCTCTGTACGAAACATGGCAGGTGACAGATCATGCTTTTGCAAAAGGCGATAGAACTCGGTGCGATTGCGATCAGCGATACGAGCGGCATCAGCGACATTGCCATCTGTCAGTTTAAGCAACTGCACCAAGTAATTACGTTCGAAACGTTGCCGGGCTTCGGCATAGCTAAGCGCCTCCATGGTTGGCACGCGCAGGGCGCGCTGGACCAGCGTTAGCGGAATCAATGGCGTCGAGGTTAAAGCGCAGCTTTGTTCAACAACGTTATAGAGTTGGCGGACGTTGCCGGGCCAGGCGGCGGTAGCCAGCGCTTCGAGGGCATCGGGGGCAAAGCCACTGATCTCCTTGCCATATTTGGCGGCGATCAATTGGACAAAGTGTGCGACAAGCAAGGGAATATCTTCACGCCGGTCATCGAGACGCGGCAAGCGTAGCGAAACGACATCAAGGCGGTAATAGAGATCTTCGCGGAATTGCCCCTCGGCCATGGCGGCATCGAGATCGCGATGGGTCGCCGAGAGTAGCCGAACATCGACCGCTTTCGCCTGTGTCGCTCCCACCGGACGCACCACACGCTCCTGCAAGACGCGCAGCAATTTGACCTGAAGCGCGAGCGGCATATCGCCGATTTCATCGAGAAACAGGGTGCCGCCGTTGGCCGCTTGAAACAATCCGTCACGGCTAGTCGCGGCCCCGGTAAAGGCGCCTTTGACGTGGCCGAATAGTTCCGACTCAAGCAAAGGCTCGGGAATGGCGCCGCAATTGATGGCGACAAAGGGGCCACGAGCGCGTGGACTGGCCAGGTGAATGGCACGCGCCAGCACCTCCTTGCCGGTACCACTCTCGCCACGGATCAAGACGCTGGCATCGGAAACCGCAATCATGCGCGCTTCGTTCATCAAATCAGCCATGCAACTGCTGCGATAAATCATGCCGGCCTGCCAGGCATCGTCGGTTTTTCCGGCAACGGCAGCCGGAAGAGATTCATCGCGCGGCAAACTGGGGGCCGATAATTGCAAAGCCTGATCAATTTTTTCCAGTAACACCTGGCTGTCGAAGGGCTTGGTCAAATAGCCAAAAACGCCGCGTGAAGTGGCGTCGACCGCATCAGGTATGTTTCCGTGAGCGGTGAGCAAAATAACCGGCAAAGTCGGCCGTGTACTGCGCACTTCTTCGAATAATGAGAGGCCGTCGCGCCCTGGCAATCGAATATCGCTGATCACCACCCGTGGTGGATCAACGGCCAAGTGAGCGAGCGCCTGCTCGGCAGAGGCGACTGAAGTCACCCGAAACCCACGGGCATGCAAACGCATGGTCAGCAGGCGCAGGATATCTTCATCGTCATCAACCACCAAAATATGCGCGCCGTGCGCTACCGATAGCTTGCTCATTTGTTCACCACTGGCGCTGTAGGCCGAGGCGTTCTGGCTCGTGGCGCAAGCGTGCGTTCAATATCGGCCAGGCCATTAAGCTTTTCCTGCAACTCGAGCGCCTTACGCTGACTCTCTTCCACCTTGCGCTGACTATCTTTCAATTGCACACCCTGTTTATCCAGTTGTCCATCAAGCTTGAGGCGCTCGTTGTAGTTATCCGCGAGAACACGGGCGAGCGGCTGCAGTGGTTGCGCCGCAGGATCAGAGGACTTGAGGATGCTTTCGAGCAGGTTTAGCGCACGGTTGAGATCCAGCGGGCCACGCGGATGGCCGAACAGCATGGCAAGCCGCAGTTGATTACCCGGCCCGCCTGGCTGGCTGGTAAGTACCGTTCGCTCACGTGTCATTTCAGCAACCGGCATCCGTTGCAGCGACTGGTAAAACGCCAATGCCGGCACCACCCCGGGCGCCTCAAGCTGAGTTGGCGAGTGCTCATCGGGTTGATTGATCGCACAGCCAGTGATCAAACTCACCAGCAAAAATGGAAGCAACCGTTGCACGGTGCCGTTCTTACTTTTCATCAGGTATTTCCACACAAAAATGCGCCCCAAGTTCACTGGGCTGAAGCCTTACACTTCCCCCCATCGCCCGCACCAATTCGCGAACAATGGACAAGCCAACACCACTTCCCTTGCGCGGCAAGGGGGCCGGGCGTCGCCCCTGAACAAAAGGGTCAAAAATCCGCTGTGCGTCTTCATCGGCGACGCCCGGTCCATGATCAATGCATTCGATGCGCAGCACGCTCTGTTCGTGGCTCGCCTTCAAGAGAATTGACCCAGCATCCCGGCTGAAATCAACTGCATTTGACAGCAGGTTATCGAGGACGATGGACATTTTTTCGCCATCCAGCATCAGCTTTTCATTGGGCGCTTCGACCACAACACTCAGGTGACGAGCCTGTATCTGCAGCTCACGACGCTGCACTGCTTCATTCAAGAGCTTGTTCAAATCGGTCAACGCGGGCCGCAAACGACGCGCTTCAAAAGCAGCGGCATTCAGGCTCAGCAGACTTTCAATCTGTTGCTGCAAACCAAGGACGTTGTGCTGGAGTATTTCCACCACCTCGCGCTGATTTTCGCTCAAAACCCCCGGCACCTCCTCCTGAAGCAAGGAAACCCCTTCGCGCAGCGCGGTTAGCGGTGTTTTCAACTCATGCGAGACATGGCGCAAGGAACGCTCACGATCGGTTTCGAGTTCCGAGAGGCGCGTGCGCAACCAGTCGAGACGCCGCCCGATCTGGCGCAAATCCACCGGCCCGCCGACGACAACAGATTCATCAAAACGACTCGCCCCAAGCCGGGCAATTGCCTGATCAAGCTGCCGCACCGGGCGCACCAGCCACCAGCCCATGCCGAGAGCCACCACCAGGGCACCGGCCAACGCCAGGGCCATTTGACTCCCCAGACGTACGCGGTGTGCTTCCAGTTCGTCAAGAACCTGTTTGCTCTGTGCCTCTATCCAGCGCTGACTGGCTTGGCGCAACAAATCATTGAGCTCGAACAGCCGATTCAACAGCGGCGCCAATTCGGCGTTGCTTACCCGTTTCTCCAGCCCGCTGCGCAGCGCTTCCGCCACCATTCGCCACCCCCCAAGCAATGGCGAAAGACGTGTTCCGGTCTGGGCTTCGAGCGCCTCTACGAGAGCCAGCGATTGCACCAGATGTTCGTCAAAACGTTGATGAAAGACCGGATCGTCGAGCACCAGATACTGTCGAGCGCTACGCTCAATATCTATGGTGCGCTCATCCAACTCCTGAATGGAGGCTGTGAGTTGCAGGGCGTATTCATTACTCGTCCGACTTTGTTCGAGCAGCCGCTCAAGAAGCAGCCAGCCATTCAACGCCGCACCGCCCAGAAACAGGACAATCAGGGCAAAACCGGTGAGCATCCCCTGACGGAATGAGATTCGAATCATGAAATGAATTTTCCGGAAAATTCCAGTGTAGACCGCAACAGTTCAACACTCGGGTTAACCATCAATACGTAAAGCACAAAAAGAAACATAAAAATCAATAGCTTGTACAAACTGTCGCCATTATGCGACAAGCAAGTGCCGCCACACTGGCCTGCCTATTGGAAATTGAAAAAATAGATGTCGCTAATTCACGACATACAGAAGAGATCAATTTCTTGTCGGATATACTTCAGCACGGTTAATTCATTGTTTTTTAGACCTAAATAATTACTGGCACGGATATCGCGTTGAGGTTCGGGATTTCGATAACAACCAAAGGAAACACCATGTTCGCCAAACCCAATATTCTCAATCGTAATGACAACATCTCCGGCAAAGACGGACGCGGTTTGAGTTCGCCCAACACGCCCCCTCTTCCGTCATCAAGCGAACTTTCTGCCCGTTCAACACCAGCCCCGCTTAACTCATCCCAACCGATTTCCCTGCCGCCCACAAGCAGTACCGCCATCAGCGAAGTGCCCAGCGGTGCACGCCTCATTGTTGGCCCGGACGTGAAGCTGAAGGGCGCGGAAATTCTGGATTGCGACACCTTGGTCGTTGAAGGTCGAGTTGAGGCAACCATGGATAGTCGCGTCATCCGCATTGCCGAACACGGTGCCTTTGCCGGCAAGGTAAGCATCGACATCGCCGAAATTCACGGCCATTTCGAAGGCGATCTCACCGCCAGAACACAATTGATTATTCACGCTACCGGGCGTGTAAGCGGTAAAATCCGCTATGGGAAACTGGTTATCGACGAAGGTGGCGAACTTTGTGGTGACATTAACGCTCTATCTGCAGAAAATGTAACACCGCAGCGCCAGAATCGTGAAACCCCGCCGAGTCTCAACCCCATCGCTGGTTGAATACCGACGTCTAACAAAGCCTAATCATTCCATGCTCATTTCACCCAGCGCTCTATCACATTCTGTCCAGGCCGCAACGGTTTCCGTTACGCAGCTGGCATTGCCTGTCAACCATGGTGGCTTGCTGGTTCGGCCGACAGCAAGCCACCGCGAAGAACATGCCTGCAATGAACTGGTGCGCCGCATGTATGCCTGGCGCGGCTATCTGACCGAACCAGCGAGCACTCATTTGTCACACGACCGGATCACCTTGGCCGCGTGGCGCGATGGCGAGTTGGCAGCAACCCTGACCCTGTCACGCGACAATGGCAGCAATCTCCTGGCCGAAGCCCTTTATCCGACGGAGATTGCCGACCTGCGAAGCAAGGAACGCGTAATTTGTGAATATTCGCGCCTCGCCATCGATCCGGTTACCAGCTCAACCCAGCTTATGGAACATTTTTTCCGTATGGCCTATGACCTCGCAAAATCCCATTTTTTGGCAAAAGATGCGATCGTCGAAATCAACCCACGGCACAGACGTTTCTACGAGCGTGAAATCGGATTTACCGAGTTAGGTCCACTTCGCGTCTGCCCACGGGTAGACGCCCCTGCCTTACTTTTGTATCGCGACATGGAACAGCCCCACAAAGCCAGACTCCGGGCTTCCCGCGCCCATCTTCAACTACCAGACTTGCCAGTCGCCAGGCATCCAATCACGCCCTGACTCGTTTAGCGATGTCCGACGCCACGGTTCTTGGGTAAACTGTTTCACTTTCTTCGCCCTACCCGAGAACCCATGGCCCAATACGTGATGTCAATGCTCCGCGTGAGCAAGATCGTGCCGCCCAAGCGGCAGATCATCAAGGATATTTCCCTCTCCTTCTTCCCTGGCGCCAAGATCGGGCTGCTCGGTTTGAACGGTTCCGGCAAGTCAACCGTGCTGCGCATCATGGCCAATGTTGATAAAGAATACGATGGCGAAGTCCAGCATCTGGCCGGCGTTTCCATCGGTTATCTGCCGCAGGAGCCGCAGCTTGACCCGACCAAGACGGTCAAAGAAGAAGTCGAATCCGCCCTTGGCGAAGTGATGCAGGCGCAGAGCAAGCTGGAAGCGGTCTATGCCGCCTACGCCGAAGAAGATGCCGACTTCGACAAGCTGGCCGAAGAACAGGCCCGACTCGAAGCCATCATCGCCACCGCCGGCTCCGATACCGAAGCGCAGATGGAACTGGCCGCCGACGCCCTGCGCCTGCCACCCTGGGAAGCCGTGATCGGCAACCTGTCCGGCGGTGAAAAGCGCCGCGTCGCTCTGTGCAAGCTGCTACTGGCCAAACCGGACATGCTGCTGCTCGACGAACCGACCAATCACCTCGACGCCGAATCGGTCGAATGGCTGGAGCAGTTCCTCGTCCGCTTCCCGGGCACCGTCGTCGCCGTCACCCACGACCGCTACTTCCTCGACAACGC